>ERZ773200.2323-NODE-2323-length-14071-cov-2.318065_pt1 | contig 14071 bp, 9 predicted proteins | sample MGYA00581008_ERZ773200 | MGnify/ENA primary metagenome ERZ773200 (study PRJEB29015, sample SAMEA2737770) | human gut metagenome | biome: human gut; feature: human-associated habitat; material: faeces | place: China | collected 2012 ... | reverse complement strand
GTCCAAGAAGTAATTGGTGCTGTATACATAAGGATAGTCATAACTACAATTATAAAAATCTATATAAATGAGTTTGATTTAAGCTAATTAATAACCAACAGATAACTATACCAAAAATTGTTCCTAAAACTCTATTAGTTATCTTCATCTTACTTTCTTCAGCATATGGCATAAGCATAAGAAAAGAACTCATTGGCAACCAATAAGCATGTTCTAGTTTACTAACATAGGTAAATGTAAAAGTTATACAAAGTACAACTGAAAGTCTAAGAGCAAATCTTACCTGAAATATATCCAGTTGAAGAATTTTATAGAGATTTTTTATTTTTTCTTCCTCTTTAGGTATTTTCCATTTTTTTCATGTTTATGGTAACCTTTTGTTTTCATTTGCGAAAGTGCTAATTTTAAGAGATTTAAAATCTCTCCTATCCCCTCTTTTAAATTTAAAGATATATTTTTTTCTTCCATTTGAAATTTTTCTATTTTTAATATTGATTCCTTATTTCCTTCAATACTTAATTTTTCTCCTATAAATTCTAAAAGTTCTGCTAATTTTACTAAATACTTTTCTTCCTCTTTTGAAATTTCTATATTTTTATCATAACTAGATATAAAGTAATCAAATCTTTGAAATATCATCATAAACCAATATAAAACTTTTCCATATTCAGTAGCGAGATATTTAAGATTTCTAGTTGAATATATAAGCTGATTCATCGCTGGAATAGTTTTTCTTATCTCTACTCTTTCTTGAGAAATATCTTTTCCTAAAATAACTTTTTTTAATTGCAACGGAAGAAGCAAAAATTTTTCTTTTAATTTTTCAAATGTTGAAAGTTCATAATTTCTTACACCATAAGTAATAATCTTTTTCATTTTAATTTTCCTTTCATAATAAAAAGTGTTCGAGTTCTTTTTAAATATCTGTATTATACTAAAATTTTTTAGTGTTGTCAAATCTGACACTGTTTTTATGAATATCGCTTGAATATTTGACTGTAATTTATTATACTAAAAGAAAAAGGTAACTAAGAACAAAGAGGAGAAGATTATATGAAGTACAGAGAAATGGCGGGAGAGAAAATATCGGTATTGGGCTTCGGTTGTATGAGATTTCCGACAACGTCAAAAAATGCGGAAGACATTGATGCCGAAAAATCAGCAAAAATACTTGAATACGCTATTGAAAACGGTGTGAATTATTTTGATACCGCGTATGTTTATCACGGCGGAAAAAGTGAAAGTTTTATAGGCGGAGTTTTAAAGCCGTATCGTGATAAAATACATATTGCTACGAAATGTCCTACATGGGAAGTGAAGTGTGAGGAGGATTTCGACCGTTTGCTTAACGAACAGCTTGAAAGACTTCAAACCGATTATATCGATTTTTACCTTATGCACGCACTTGATAAGGACAGATTTAAGAATGTTGTCGAAAAATTCAATCTTATCGATAAGCTCAACAAGGCGAAAGCCGACGGCAAAATCCGTCATATCGGTTTTTCCTTCCATGATGATGTTGAAACATTTAAAAAGATTATTGACGCAAATCCAGATTGGGAGTTTTGTCAGATACAGCTTAACTATATTAACGTAAAATATCAAGCGGGTCTTGAGGGACTTGAATATGCACATAAAAAGGGACTTGACGTGGTTATAATGGAGCCGCTTTTGGGCGGTAAACTTGCGAACCCGTCACCGCAGGTTGCAAAAATGTTGTCTGACGAAAAGACGCCTGTTGAGTGGGCAATGGATTTCTTGTGGAACAGAGAAGAAGTATCACTTCTTTTGAGCGGTATGGGTGCAATGGAACAGGTGCAGTCAAATATAGGCTATGCGGATAAAGCGGAAGTGGGTATGCTGACGGAAGAAAATCTTGATATGCTTGCAAAGACAAAAGAGGTATTTGACAAAATGGCACTTGTACCGTGTACAAAATGTGCGTACTGTATGCCTTGTCCGTTCGGACTTGACATACCGAAAACATTTGAGGCGTACAATGCAACCGCTTCACTCGGTACAGACAGAGCAAAGGCAATTTATGCAGAACTTAACAAGGGTGCGGACCAATGTAAGAAATGCAAAAAATGCGAAAAAGTCTGTCCGCAGAGTATTAAAATCAGTCACACAATGACCGAAATTGCAAAAATATTTGCGAAATAATTATAAAGGCTGTCTGATAAATTTCAGACAGCCTTTTCTTGTATGGAATTTATTATGCAATATTGACTTATACAACGGTAATGTAGTATAATCGTTTTTATAATGAAAAAAACAGGAGGATTGTTCTTTTGGTATTTTCAAGTTTAATATTTATGTGCATATTTTTGCCGATAGTGCTGATTGCATATAATATATCGAAAAACCTTACATATAAAAATATAGTACTGATTATCGCCTCGCTTTTTTTCTATGCGTGGGGTGAGCCGATATGGGTAGTGCTTTTGATATTCAGTGCGTTTGTGGATTATATAAACGGACGTATAATTGATAAATACTATGCGAGGGCAGGTGCAACGATTGCGCTTGTTTCGTCACTTGTGATAAATTTAGGCTTGCTTGCAATGTTTAAATATTCGGGATTTTTTATTGAAAACATCAACTCATTTTTACATACGTCAATCCCTAATCCGAATTTCAAACTGCCTATCGGAATATCGTTTTACACATTTCAAACGCTGTCGTATACGATAGATATGTACAGAGGAAAAACGCGAGTGCAAAAATCGTTTTTGGGATTTTTGGCATACGTTTCAATGTTTCCGCAGCTTGTCGCAGGACCTATTGTGCGGTACAGTACGGTTGCGAGCGAACTGAACAGCAGACGTGTTACGGCTGATGATTTTGCATACGGCGTAAAAAGATTTACCGCAGGTATGTGCAAAAAAGTAATGCTTGCAAACAGTTCGGGTGCGGTTGCGTCAATGGTGCTTGACAGTACAAGACTTACGGTTGCGTCATCATGGCTCGGAATAATAATGTATACATTTCAGATTTATTTCGATTTTTCGGGTTACAGTGATATGGCGATAGGTTTGGGAAGAATGTTGGGTTTTCACTTTGGTGAAAACTTTGAATATCCGTACATTTCAAGAAGTATAACCGAATTTTGGAGAAGATGGCACATATCACTGTCAACATTTTTCAGAGATTACGTCTATATACCGCTCGGCGGTAACAGATACCACGCAATACGAAATATATTCATAGTATGGCTTTTAACCGGACTTTGGCACGGAGCAAGCTGGAATTTTATATTTTGGGGATTGTTTTACGGTGTACTTTTGTTTATTGAAAAAACACTGTTTAAAAAGAAACTTCAAAAAATTCCCGCTCCGTTCTGCTATATATACACTATGTTCTTCGTAATACTCGGTTGGGCGCTGTTCTATTTTACGGACTTAAACGCACTTTGGACATTCATAAAGAGTGCGTTCGGTGTGGGTACGGCATTGTACGACTTGACGGCGGTGTCAACATTCTGTACGAATGCATGGCTTATTGCGGTTTGTGTAATAGCGTCAACTCCGATACCGACAATTATACACAAGAATTTCTGCAAAAAATCAAAGGTATTTGCGGCAATATCGGAGCCGATTTTGGTTATTGTCGGACTTGGAGTGTGCTTTGTTTTGCTTGTGGGACAAACATATAATCCGTTTTTGTATTTCAGATTTTAAGGAAAGGTGACGAATATGAGAAATAAGCTTACAATCGGTGCATTTCTTCTTATGCTGACAGCTTTTATCGTTGTACTCGCACTCCCGGCGGACGAGGAAAGTATAAAATCTGAAAACAGAGTGATGGCAACAATTCCGCCTGTAAATGAGGAAACAGTGTTTTCGGGTGAATTTGAAACAGGGTTTGAAAGTTTTATCGGTGATAATATCGCTTATCGTTCACAAATTACCGATTTTTCAAAAATGTTGGACGAAAAAAGAGGATTTGTACCGAAAACAGGTAAAATTATTTCCACAAATAAAGATATAGGAACGGGTACAACTCAAAAGCAAACTCTTCTTGTTGCGGATAACACTATTATGGAGATGTTTATAAGAAACGATAAAACAGAGCAGGAATATGCCGACGCGATAAATCGCTATGCCGAAAAACTTCCTGAAAATATAAAACTTTTCAGTATGGTAATTCCGACACAGCTTGAATTTAAAGAACCTATATATAAGAATTTGCAGGACAGTCAAAAGGATACGATAGACAGTATTTATTCAAAGCTTGACAGCAGGGTGGGTACTGTTGACGCATACGGTTTGCTGTCCGAACATTCAAATGAGTACACATATTTCAGAACCGACCACCACTGGACGCAACTCGGCGCGTATTACGGTTACAGTGCGTTTATGAATAAAGAGGGCGGACAAGCGGTAAATAAAGATGATTACGAAACGGGTAAGATACAAGGCGTACTCGGTTATCTTTATGACAGAGTAAGTTCAGATGTGGCGACAGAACCCGACACGATTGAATGGTACGACATTGACTATGATAAGCATATCAAAACAACAATGTATGCAACCGATGAAAAAGGCGAAATGTATTCGTACAACGGTGTGATGTACGACAGAAGTAAAGCGAATTATAACTTTTTCTTCGGCAGTGACCATCCGATTGTCGAAATGACGAATGAGAAAAATCCTGACGGTAAAACGTTGGTTGTGCTTAAAGATTCGTATACAAACGTACTTGCACCATGGCTTATAGAAAGCTATAAAAATGTAATTCTTGTCGATCCGAGAATTTTTGACGGCGATTTTCAGATGATTTTGGATAAGTATTCACCTGATGAGGTGCTTGTTGTGAATTATATTTTCACGACTGTTTTTTCGGATTATTGTAATTTGCTTAAAAATTTGTACAATTAACAAAGAAGCGGTTTCTTTTTTATAAAGAATTACCGCTTTTTTCTTTACAATAACAATTCGTTATGATATAATTCTAATATTGAGAAAAAACAAAAAGGAGAGAATGAAATGGGTAAGACTAAAGGCGGGTTCACACTTCCGGGTGAAAGCGGTTATGAAAAGCTAACACTTGAAATGGCTGAAAAATGGGGTGCAGACGTAATCAGAGATTCTGACGGTACGGAATTGTCACCTGAAATTATAAATGCGGGTTACGGAATTTATTCTACAATTTGTATTATTCGTGACCATAACGAGTGGGCAAAGCAAAACACAGATAAATTACAGCAGTCATTCCTTATGACAAATCCTGTTGTTGCGGAATGCGACAGTGTTAAGATTGACCTTATGAAGGACTTCTTTAACGAACAGTTCAAGATTAACGAGTCTGACGAATCAAAGGCATATTGGCAGGTGTTTGACAGAACTACAAATGAAGAAGTTAAGGATTGGACATATGGAAACGGCGTTGTTACGGTAAATGGCGTAACACCTTGGCATAAGTACACAGTAAACTTCTTTGCATACAGAATTTGGGAAGAAATTTCAATGTACAATCATACAACAAATAATTGGGACAAGGAACATCTAATGCAGATTGATCCGAGATACCCTGAAACACAGCAATATATGCTTGATTGGATGGAGAACTGGTGCGAAACACACCCTGCAACAACAGTTGTTCGTTTCACATCAATGTTCTATAATTTCGTATGGATTTGGGGTTCAAACGAGAGAAACAGAGATTTATTCTCAGATTGGGCGTCATATGACTTTACGGTTTCTCCGCTTGCTCTAAAGGAATTTGAAAAGAAGTACGGTTATGCACTTACTTCAGAGGACTTCATCAATAAGGGCGAACTTCACGCTACACATATGACTTGTGACAAGAAAAAGCTTGATTGGATGGAATTCATCAATGATTTTGTTGTTGACTTCGGTAAAAAGCTTGTTGACCTTGTACATACATATGGTAAAAAGGCTTATGTATTCTATGATGACAGCTGGGTAGGTGTTGAGCCTTGGGGCAAGAGATTTAAGGACTTCGGCTTTGACGGCCTTATCAAGTGCGTATTCAACGGCTTTGAGGCAAGACTTTGTGCAGGCGTTGACGCAGTTGAAACTCACGAAATCAGACTTCACCCATATTTGTTCCCTGTAGGTCTTGGCGGTGCTCCTACATTTATGGAGGGCGGTAACCCTACACTTGAAGCAAAGGGATATTGGAAGAACGTAAGACGTGCACTTCTTCGTGCACCTATCGACAGAATCGGTCTTGGCGGTTACCTTTCATTGACATTGCCGTTCCCTGATTTCAACGACTATATCGAAAAGATTGCAGACGAATTCAGAGAAATAAAGGAATTCCATAAGGCAGGTAAGCCATACGTTTTAAAACCGAGAGTTGCCGTTCTTACATTCTGGGGCAGTCTGCGTTCATGGACTTGTGCAGGTCACTATCACGAACACCCTGAACTTGATCTTATAAATATTATTGAGGCTCTTTCAGGTATGCCGTTTGACGTTGAGTTTATAAGCTTTGATGACCTAAAGAATAAGGGACTTGACAATTACGACGTTGTTATCAATGCAGGATTTGCAGGAAGCGCATGGTCAGGCGGAGAACAATGGAAAGACGAAAAGGTTGTTTCACTTCTTACAGAGTGGGTTAACAACGGCGGTGCATTCATCGGTGTAAACGAACCGTCTGCAACAGATGGTTACGATACATTCTTCCGTATGTCACACGTTCTTGGCGTAAGCGAAGATACAGGTGCAAGAATTTGTCACGGTAAGTATTCGTTTGACGTTGAAAACAACGGTGCGGTTGTAGACGGCACGGTTCTTGCAGGTAAAAACAAGGTTTATCTTGTTGACGGCGAAACAAAGGTGCTTGCAGCTGACGGAAATATGCCGACAGTTACAACTCATAAGTTCGGTAAAGGTACCGGTGTTTATATGTCAAGCTTTAAGCATGGCGAAGTTAATAACAGAACACTTCTTAACCTTATTCTTACTGCCGCAGGCGAAAGCACAGACCAAAAGTATTTGACAGATAACGTAAATACAGAGTGCTGCTATTATCCTGAAGGCAAACAGCTTGTTGTTATCAATAATGCGGATACAGAACAAACTGCAACAGTTAAGACTGACGCAGGTGATAAGACTGTAACACTTAGTGCATTTGATACACAGATAGTACAGCTGTAATAAAATAAAGACTAACGAGCTGTTAGAAACTAACAGCTCGTTTTGCGTATTGAGGTGTATTTAATGGATAAAAATAATCAGCTTGAAACCGCACCGATAGGAAAACTTGTGTTTAAGCTTGCGATACCGACTGTTATGGCACAGCTTGTAAACTTGCTTTATAACATAGTTGACAGAATTTATGTCGGACGAATACCGGAGATAGGCTCACTTTCGCTTGCAGGCTTGGGTGTTACGTTTCCTATAATATTGCTTGTTTCGGCATTTGCAATGCTTGCAGGTATGGGCGGTGCGTCAAGAGCGGCGGTAAGCATGGGCGAAAAAGACAACGACAAAGCAGAGAAAATACTCGGCAACTGTACAATGCTGCTTATAATATTTTCGGTAGTGCTGGCGGTTGTGTTTATGCTTACGAAAAATCAGATATTGATGAAATTCGGCGCAAGTGAGGCAACTTTGCCGTATGCGTCGGATTATATAAGCATATATCTTATCGGTACGATATTTGTACAGATTGCGTTGGGACTGAATTTGTTTATAACAAATCAAGGCTTTGCAAAAACAAGTATGATGACCGTTTGCATAGGTGCGGTGCTGAATATTGTGCTTGACCCGATTTTTATATATGTGTTCGGAATGGGCGTAAAGGGTGCGGCGCTTGCAACGATAATTTCGCAAGGTGTATCGTGCTTATGGGTGCTTAAATTTTTGACGGGTAAAAAGACCGTTTTGAAAATCAGACTTAAAAATCTTGTTTTGGACGGAAAAATCGTTACTTCGGTTTTGTCGCTCGGTGTGTCACCGTTTATAATGCAGGCAACGGAATGTTTAATTCAGCTTACATTCAACAACGGTATGCTTAAATACGGAAATGACCTGTATGTTGCACTGATGTCGATACTGTTCAGCTTAACACAGCTTATATGGATGCCGCTTAACGGTTTTTCGCAAGGCGCACAGCCTGTTATCGGATATAATTACGGTGCAAAGCGTTTTGACAGAGTGAAAAAAGCGTTTAAACTTCAATTTACGGTAAGTATATGTTTCTCGCTTTTTGCGGTTGCGCTTGTCGAAGTGTTCCCGACAGCGTTTTTGAAGATGTTCACAAATGACCAAGAGCTTATAGATATAGGTATAAACTCAACTCGTCTTTTCCTTGCAGGTATGTCTGTGATGGGTGCACAGTGTGCGTGTCAGCAGACGTTTTTGGCATTGGGTGAGGCGAAAATATCAATGTTTCTTGCGTGCCTTAGAAAAATTATACTTTTGTTTCCGCTTGCACTTATACTTCCGAATATCGCGAATATGGGAGTGTGGGGATTGCTTTTGGCGGAGCCGCTAAGTGATGTCGTTGCGGCAAGCTGTACAACGATAATGTTTACAATAAGAAGCAGAAAAATATTAAAACAATAAAAAGGAGTGTGCTGTATGAAAAAGATATTAATGGTTATAGCGGCGGTTGCTGTTTTACAGACTGTGGCATATGCACAAAGCATTGATTTCAGCGGTGACGTTACGGGCGGTAAAAGCGTTGAAGTAACTAATCTTGAAAACGGATATTATGACCTTACGGCGGTATGTAAAAATACTTCGGAGGAGGGTGTGTCGTATTTGTACGGAGTATCGGACGGATACACTGCGGCAAGTACGGTTTTACCTGTTTCGGCTGACGGTGTTAAGGTTACCGTAAGAGGAATTGAAGTTGAAAACGGTAAATGCACAATCGGCGTTGGTACTGACGGAAACGGCGTGATTGCAATATCGGACGTTGATCTTGTTAAGACGGACAAGCAAAACGGCTTTATACAAGGTGGCGATATGACCGAAGTTGATTATATCGAAAGCCTTGGCGGTGAATATAAAGACAGTGACGGAAACAAGGTTGACCCATTTGAATTTTTGTCGCAGAACGGTATGAATATGGCGAGAATACGTCTTAGCAATACACCGGGCAAAGGTACAGGTGACGGAGTGTATTATCTTCCGAGTGGTTTTCAGGACGAAGAAGATTGTCTGAAACTTGCCAAACGTGCAAAGGACGCAGGTATGGGAATACAGTTCACGTTTAATTATTCCGATTATTGGTCGAACGGCTCAAGACAGATTATTCCGTCCGAATGGGTTAAGCAGATTAAAGACGAGCTTGGCTATGACGTTAAGAATGCGGACTTTCTAAACTCAATGACAAGTGAACAAAGAGAGGAAATTCAAGATAAACTTGCGGAAATAGTATACAACTATACATATGATATTATGTCAAAGTTAAAGGCACAGGGGACTGTTCCGGAATATGTTTCGCTTGGCAATGAAATTCGCGGCGGAATGTTGTTTCCGTTCGGCAATACATATGATGCAAGTATGAACAGAGATAGATTTGAACTTGTGTTCGGTGACGATAAAAACGCAGATAAAGATATAAAATGCCCAAAAGATTGGGAAGGTCTTGTTAAGTTTATCAATGCCGGATATGACGCGGTAAAGGCGGTGTCAGAGGACTCAAAGGTTATAATTCACCTTGACGACGGTTCAAAGTCAAACAAATTCACATATTTCTTTGATGAACTTGACAAACTCGGTGCAAAGTATGACGTAATCGGTGCGTCATATTATCCTGCATGGACGGACAACAATGCGGAAGCCTGTAAGGAATTTTGTAATGAAATTTCAAAGAAGTACGACAAAGACATTATGATTATGGAAACAGGTTTTAATTGGAACGAAACAAGAAAAGACGGTTATGCGGGACAGTTAAAGGATTCAGATGTGTATAAGGACATTTATCCGCCGACAATGGCAGGACATAAAAATTTTATGGCAGAACTTTTCAACGAATTAAAAAGCGTTGACGATAACAGATGTCTGGGTGTGCTTTATTGGGACCCTTGTATGATTCACGTCGAAGATAAAGATAATAAAAATGCGTCTTTGTCGGGTTGGGCTGTAAAGGAAAGTGACGATAAGACAGACGTTAACGTTGTCGAAAACACAACGCTTTTCGATTTTGACGGAAAAGCTATTCCATCGGTTGACGTATATAAACATTCTTCAAGCAGTAAGGAAGAAGTCAATATTCAAACTATAAGTGATGAAAAGAATGTCAAAACACGAATTGAAAACAATACCGACAGTACGAAAAAGGTAAGTGTTATTGTAATCGGTTATGACGAAAACAATGTCATAAACAGTGTACAAAACGTGTCAAAAGAAGTAAACGCAAATACGGCAGAGATCGTTTCGGTAAATCTGCCGCAAGGTAAATATGCGGTTTATGTGTGGAATGGCAGCCGATTAATTAAAAAATAAACAACAACACTCAAAAAGGACGTTTTTAAAACGTCTTTTTTGTTTTGTATAAAAAGACGGCTTTTTTATATAAAAAACGTAATTTGATTGACATATTGCATAAAAAATGATAGTATTTATATTGCATAGTAACAAATTAAGGTAAAAAGAGGGGGTAAAGCTGTTTAATGAAAAAGGGTAAAAAGTTAAAAGAGAGAGATAAAAAAGGCTTTAAATACTATCTGAAAAGGGACTGGCAGTTGTATGTACTGCTGTTCTTTCCGTTGGCATTTGCGATAGTCTTTAAGTTTTTACCGCTTTTGGGGTTGTCGGTAGCGTTTCTTAATTATGACGTTGTCGGCGGTTTTGAGAGAGCGAAATTCATAGGTTTTGACGCGTTTAAGGAAATCTTCAAAATGAAAGATTTTTACATAGCACTTCGTAATACTATCGTGCTTAACGGTCTTGATCTTATAATAGGTTTTCCGGCTCCGATAATTTTGGCGATATTATTAAATGAAATACGCAATAAGTATTTCAAACGTATCAGCCAAACGGTTTTATATTTACCGCATTTTCTTTCGTGGGTAATCATTGCAGGTATATTCTATCAGCTTTTGTCACCGTCTACGGGATTTGTGAACGTACTTATAATGCGTCACGGCGGTGAAAGCATACCGTTCCTGACGGAAAAATGGCATTGGCTTGTGTCGTACTGTTTAATCGGCGTATGGCAGAGTATGGGTTGGGGTACGATTATATATCTTGCCGCAATCACAGGTATTAATGCTGACCTTTACGAAGCGGCAACGGTTGACGGTGCAGGCAGATGGAGAAAAATATGGAATATAACACTTCCTTGTATTCGTTCGACAATCGTTGTAATGCTGATAATGAGTTTGGGAAGAATTTTGGGTATATCGTTTGAACGTCCGTATACATTGGACAATCCGCTTGTAAGAGATTTCTCGGACGTTATTTCGACATTCGTTTATCGTGTCGGCTTGCAGTCGCACAGATATAACATCGCAACGGCGGTTGGTTTGTTCCAGTCGGTCGTAGGACTTATCTTCGTATTTGCATCGGATAAGTTTGCAAAACTTATGGGAGAGGACGGTATAATATAATGAAAAGAAAAGCTACTGATGTTTTGGCAGATGTGTTTATATATGTGTTTATGGCTGTACTTTCGCTTTTGTGTCTTATACCGTTTATACACGTTCTTTCGGTTTCAATCAGCGGTAACGGTGCGGTAATGTCAAATCAAGTGTTCCTTATTCCTAAGGACGTCAATCTTGACGCATATAAGACGGTTTTCGGTGATGCGACAATGATGCGTTCATTGTGGTTTACGGTGTTTGTGACGGTTGCGTTTACGGCACTCGGTATGTTCCTTACAATATGCGGTGCGTTTGCACTGTCAAGAAAACGTCTGAAGGGCAGAAAAGTTATAGGCGTAATATTTCTTATAACAATGTACTTCACTGCCGGAACAATTCCCGATTATATACTTATGAGCCAGTTGCACCTTATAAATACGGCGGCGGTTTTGATACTCCCGCTTGCATTTTCGGCATATAATCTGATAATACTTCGTACATTTATGCAAAACAGTGTACCGCAAAGTTTGGAGGAGGCTGCTGCGATTGACGGCTGTAACGACTTTATTGTACTGGTTAGAATTGTATTGCCGTTGTCGGTGCCTGTTTTGGCGACACTTGCACTGTTCTATGCGGTAGGTCGTTGGAATACATTCCAAGACGCACTTTACTTTATAACAAAGTCACCGCTTAAACCATTGCAGTTAAAGTTGTATGAGCTTGTTAATGCGGCAGGTTCAAATTCGTCGGTTTCGCAGGAAGTCGCAGGGGAGAGTATGCAGGCTGAGGAAGTTTTGAAATCGGCTTGTATTATGTTTGCAACTATTCCTATCGTAATTGTTTATCCTTTTATACAAAAGTATTTTGTTAAAGGTGTTATGATAGGTGCAGTAAAAGAATAATGAAAAAACATATTTAAAAAGAGAGGGGAAAAGAAAAATGAATTTAAAGAAAGTATTGTGTGCGGCACTAAGCACGGTGACTGCGGTATCTTTGCTTGCATCATGCGGCGGTAAGGGTAAAATGCAGATGGATAAAGCGGAGCTTAAAGGCCCGAAAGCCTATGATGAGCAAATTGAGCTTAAAATACCTGTATATGACAGAGGTATGCAGGGACAGGCAGATGTAGACAACAACTATTGGACGGATTATGTTCAAAAGAATTTCGGTGACAAGTACAATATCAAAATGACATTTGTACCTGTTACGCGTAAGGAAGATGTAACGGTATTTAATGAATTGCTTGCGGCAGGCGAAGAACCCGATATTCTTTTCAGCTATGACTATCCGACAATGATTTCATATTATTCAAGAGGAGCGTTCCAGCCGATTGATGAGGACGTGTTAAAGACATACGCACCGACATTCTATGAAAAGACAAAAGATTTGGAGGAATATACAAAGGTTGACGACCAAAGATATTTCCTTGCGGCAACTCGTCCGTTGGCTTATAACTGGGTAACTCTTATCCGTACAGACTGGCTTGAAAAAGCAGGACTTTCAATGCCGACAAATCAAGAGGAATATGTAAATGCACTAAAGAAGTTTAAGGAATTAAAACTTGGCGGCGAAAATACAATCCCTGCAACGGAGAGCCTTTACAACGCATATTTCCCGAACTATGAATACAGAGAATATCCGCTTTCGGAAGAAGATAACGCGATGTATTCGGATATTACTGTTGCATCGCTTACATATGACGCAACAAAGCAGAAGTTAAAGTATATGAATCAGCTTTATAACGACGGACTTATCAGTCCTGAATGGTACCTTGACAAGGACGGCAATCAAAAGCAAGCTGATTTTGTATCTGGTAAAGCAGGCGTGTTCGGTTTCTATTTGTCACAAAATCCTCCTGTACTTCAAACATTATTGCAAAATTGCCCTGACGCAAAGGTTGCAGTGCTTGATGCAGGTGCAGGTTATCCGGAGGGCACAAAGCCTGCCGGCAGAGCAGATTGGCCGTTCGGTATGGTGAGCGGTATCAGTGTTGACTGTGAACACCCTGAGGCTGTGCTAATGTATTTTGAGTGGCTTGCACAAGATGAAAACTTGTTCGTAATGCAAAACGGTATTGAAAACGTTACATATAAAGTAGAGGACGAAATTCCTGTACTTATTGACGATTACACAGGTGAAGAAAGATTGAACTACAATTCAAATAAAGATATGTGGTGCCTTGTAACAGAGGGTAAGGACTACGGCAGTGACGAGAAAAACCTTGCCGTACAAAAGAAAACATACGCACCGGCGGGATTTGAGGACTTAATTCAACAGTCATATGACGGTTATCAAAAGACTAAGGAATATAAGTATACAGATTTCTTGTTTGACAGATCAATCGACAGCCTTTCGCAGTATGCCGAAACTTTAAAGAGTAAGTGGGAAGTTATTCAGGTTGATTTGATTAACTGTAAGCCTGAAGAATTTGACGCGAAGTATGAGGCTGCTTGCAAGGAATACCTTGACGCAGGTTATCAAGCTGTTCTTGACGAAAAAGAACAGGCTTATGCCGATATGAAAAAGTAATAAAAAACGATTAAAAGGATAATCTCGGAG
>ERZ773200.2320-NODE-2320-length-14089-cov-3.799059_pt1 | contig 14089 bp, 18 predicted proteins | sample MGYA00581008_ERZ773200 | MGnify/ENA primary metagenome ERZ773200 (study PRJEB29015, sample SAMEA2737770) | human gut metagenome | biome: human gut; feature: human-associated habitat; material: faeces | place: China | collected 2012 ... | reverse complement strand
TGTTTACTAATCGTGCTTAATTTCTAATTTGTGGACTTTGTGCGGTGTTGCCCTAAATTGCTTAATGAAAAAGTGTCACTATTTTCAATTCCCAGTTTTGATAATTTATCCCGAAGGTCTGCTTCAAACTCTTGCTTACTGAAAAAACTATGTCTGCTTTGCTTTCGTTACTACTGATTATACTTGTTGCAGTATATGTGCAACGACCTTGCTTTGTAGGAAGCATATTGCTCTCGATTAAAGCATTGCAGAAAGAGCTTTTACCTGCCTTTTCCAAACCGACAACTGCAATCTGAAACTCATTGTTTTCCAGCTTGCGAATGATTTCCTTCGTTTCGGTCTGAATTTTGGATAGTTCTTCCCTTGTATTGCTGTCAATAAGGGAAAAACGCTTCAGATTAAGTATCTTGCTTATGCCGTCGTCCTGGGATTTGAGATTCTGAATTAATGCAGCTTTGTCAACTTTACCAGCCATAAGTTTCACCTTTGACGAATTAAAACGTCTATTCCTTTCATATGTGGTTTGAGATTTAATTGTACAGGACTGTTTTTAGTGATATCGGACAATGAAATGCTTGAAAGCGATTTGCTTACTCCTCGTCCTCCTTCTTGCGCTTCTGGAGAACGCTCTCAATGAATTTGAGCGAGTACCCCGCAGCCCGGGCGATGTTAGCCCGCTGCCGCCTTTCTGTGGATTGCTTTGCGAGGTCTGCGACATATTCTGCGCGATAGAGCTTCATAGGGCAGTCTATCTTGTCGCCGTGGTAGTGCTTGTACAGCTTGAGCATGGCTTCCGCGCCAAGAAGCTGATAAAGTTCAAAGTAGCTGTCGGTAAGGGCTTCTTCTTCGTTGCCTTCGACATGGAACGCCTCGTATACCCCTTTTTCGTCGAGCATGTTAAGATTTATGCTAAGGTCATCGTTTTTGCTCATTTCGACAAAAACCTCCTTTTATCAGATTATAACACATACACACCTTGCGGGTCCAATCTGAAAGTTCTCCCGAAAAAGCACCATTTTATGCACCTTTTTATGGTTATTGAATAAACACATTATAGAAAAACCACCTCCTGCCGAAGCAGAAAGTGGTTTTCTGATAGATAGGCTCATTCCTTTGTTAACTTCACGTTAGCTTCGTTATCGGTTTCAGAGCTGTTTCTGTACACATTAAGATAGTAATCCATTGCTGCATAAAGAACGGGAATTACTCTGAATGAAGCTGAGTATGACTTATAAGAAGGTGTTCCAATAGTGCGAGGAGATACCAGGAAAAGATAGCACATTTTACCCTCGTTACCATAGAGACGGTCTGTCATCTGCGTAATCTGAACAATAAGGCTATGTGACTTGGCGTATTTGGTTCCTAAGATGAATTCTTCGGGGTGAGCATTAGCTATAGCGTTGTTTACAGCGTCCAGCACAGCGTTTTCGTTCCTTATCGTTATTACCTTCCACTCATGAAAATATTCGGGGAATGTTTTGCTGAGATTTCCGTTGAGGAACTGTACCAGGTCATTAACGTCAACCGGCGTATCAGACTTATTTATATAGCCTTCACAGAAAGAACCTCTTTTCAGCGCTGTTCCAAGAAAAGATATCATAAAGCCAATGAACAGTACCAACAGCGCTAATCCAAAGAACTGCCCGATAGTCCAGTTGAAGATAATGCTCAGCAAAAAAACAACAGCGACTGGTATTTGCATAAAGAAAATCAGATATCTGAACGAAACCTTTCTTTTCAATTGCTCCTCTGCATTTTTGCATTGCGTTTTTTCGCAGATGATCTTATCAACGTATTCCTTGAAATTCAGTTCTGACATTTGTTTCACCTTCCTCTTAATTGTTTCCGGAATTGCCAAGAAGCTTTTCCGGTGAATGCTCGCTCGTCCAGTCGGCAAAAGTTTCATAGCCGTCACTATAAGCCTGGAACATCTAGGAAACAAGCAGTGTGATATCCGATGCTGGAGTTATCTCCTCGGTGCCTACCGTGCCTTTTACAAATTCCGGAGTACCAGTTTCATCCTTGTCGGGTACGACCGCAGTCAGTGAAAGCGTCAGTTCCATGCCCTTTATATTTCCGCTGACAGTAATGTTAGGTTTGTCATCAACGGTTAGCTCATTCCATGTTGGGGAATCAAGGTACTTTTCCATGACCATCTGGCAGGTTATGTCGGGGCAGTCATCAAAAAGCTCTGCATTTTTTAGTGTGTCGGCATTGGGTGTGGTAAGATGATTCCAAACTGCGCCGGCATTGCATCCGGTAAGCATTATCAGGGCAAGAAGCAGAGAAAATGCGGCAAGTGTGATTTTTTTAATTCTGTTCATTATGTGTTCCTCCTTGATGATCAAAATTGCATCATCGACAACGATATCAGCTTATATGATCTTACTTCGTTATCAACATCAATAATAGCTGCTTTAAACCTCCATGATTCCCCGTCGGCAATATCGGCTATCGTATCATATGCTTCTCCAAGCTGATAGCCTGATTCATCATAAAGATTGAACTGAATGCTACCACTTAACACATTACCGCTTACATTCCTGATTACGCCAGTAATACTGCTGTTTTTAACCGTAATCGGCTCGACCCATTCAAAACCTGCGTCCTCGATGATCTTTCTGTCTTGTTCTGTAATATCATTAGTATTGTTGGTAGAGCTTTCCGGAGCGGAGCCCTGCCACTGCGAAAGGTCGTCACAGCCTGCCTGGTAAGCGCTGAAAATCTGATACATGTAATCAAGAGTGGAGTTTTGGTCAAGCTCATTGTCGTTGATAGTATCTTGTCGCCGTGGTAGTGCTTGTACAGCTTGAGCATAGCCTCCGTGCCGAGCAGACGGTACAGCTCAAAGTAGCTGTCGGTCAGGGCTTCCGCTTCGTTCCCGTCAACGTGGAACGCTTCGTATACGCCCTTTTCGTCCAGCAGATTGAGATTTACGCTCATGTCAAAAGTCTTTTCCATTAAGTAGAATTCCTCCTTTTGCAAGATTATAGCACAGATTTGACCCACAAATCAATGCCCTATAATATCACAGAAAATGTGCCAATTTCTATACCTTTTTCTGATTGTATTTGTTCCGGAAACAGAAAAAACCACCTCCCGCCGAAGCGGGAAGTGGCTCGTTTTATATGTGAATATATGCAGTCGTTACTTGCCGGATTTGCCGTCAAGTATCCTGCCCGGACCCTTAGAATGCTTGTAGTAGAATGAATACCCGGTCAGTCCGCACTGCGGGCAGGGTTTGACCACTGTCTTGATTATTCCAAGCATGTAGGGACAGACAGGGCATGGGGCTTTCTTTACGAGCATATAACTCACCTCTTGTTCAGCGCTTTCTGCGCTTCATGTCATCGTTTATCGAGCTATTCCAGTCAGAGGCGATCCCCACGCCTGAGCGGACTGCGGAAGTGACCTCGCTGAGAACAGCATAATTCAGCACAGTTCCCGGTTTGTCGCAGATGAAGTCAGCCGCACGGTCGCGGCCGATTCCCATGCTGACTGCGGTTTCCGCGGCGTCAATATTCGCACCGAGGAAAATGAACTCCCAGCCGTACTTTGCTTTCTGATGCTCGATGAGCTTCTTTACCCTGTCGTAGGTGTAACGGCGGCTTGCGTTCTCCATTCCGTCAGTGGTTATGATGAACAGCGTCTTTGCCGGAACGTCCTCCGGGCGAATGTACTTGTGTATCTTTCTGATGTGGTTTACCGCTCCGCCCACAGCGTCCAGCAGGGCAGTAGTACCGCCCGTGACGTACTGCTCGTTCGTCATGCTGCGAATGTACTGGAGATCGACCCGGTCGTGAATCATTTCGGACTTGTCATCGAACAGGATAGTCGTGACAAGCGCTTTGCCGTCCTCTTTTTTCTGCTTTTCGATGAGGGAGTTGAACCCGCCGATGGTGTCCGCTTCCAGCCCGTGCATGGAGCCGCTCTTGTCCAGAATGAATACAAGTTCAGTTAAATCGTTTATCATATTTTCTCCTTTTGAAATAGTAGCCTGCGGACATTTCCGCTGAATTTATAATAGCATATTTCATCAGGATTTTGGTCAATCGAAAGTTTACTTATCTTCCGGAACGGGAGCAGAGCCCAGCAGCGTCTGGTCAAATTCAAGAAGCATGACGTTTATTTCGTCAACGTCAAAAATTTTGTGTTCAATGTAATATGAAACGATAAGGTCGCCCTTGTCGCAGCGCGAAAGCGTATATCCGGCATAGGAAAGCAGGTCGTTGGTCTCCTCCAGTGACAGCTTCAGTGCGACTGCGAGCGCAAGTATGGTGTTCTTCTTCGGGTGGTAGCCGGATCTGCGTATCTTCGAGAACACCTGCTTGCTGACGTTCGCCCTCATGTAGACCTCAGGGTCGGTCATTCCACGCTCGTCTATAAGCTGAAACAGCTTCTGCGAAAAGGAAAAATCAGGCTTTTCAATATATTTTAATATTGATGTTATGTTTACAGCCGGAGCCAAACCAGCAAAAATGGCAGCTCCTTTTGGTTCATACGGCCTGGTGCTTGGTGCGTTGAACCTTGCACGCTGTTTCTCCTCCTCGGACGGGTAGTGCTCCTCGGAATACTTGTCGTCAATGTAGCTCTGTACTTCAAGTTTCAGCTTCTGGCTGACATTGACAGCGCTTTTGTCGAACAGCACCAGATAAACGTCCATATCGTGATTCCTGAGATAATCCCTGATGGCTTTCTGCGCTATGGAAATCGCCTTTTCTTTCGGACAGCCGTAAGCCCCCGCAGAAATCAGCGGGAAAGCTATTGACTTGCACCCCTTTATTTCCGCAAGGTTCAGCGAGTTCTTATAGCAGGAGTAAAGCTGTTCTTCCTTCTCTTTACCGCCCTCGCGCCAGATGGGACCCACCGTGTGGATTATGTACTTGCACGGCATCTGGTATCCGTGAGTTACACGCGCTTCGCCCACCGGACAGCCGCCGATTCTCTTACATTCCTCCAGCAGCTTGGGACCAGCCGCTTTATGAATCGCGCCGTCAACGCCACCGCCGCCCAGCAGGGAAGTGTTCGCAGCATTCACGACTGCGTCAGCTTCGACCTTTGTTATATCGTTCCTTATCATAATGAAAGGCATATTACATCGCTCCTTGTTTGTAATTAATTACAGTATAACACAAGTTCCGCGTTTTGTAAATCACTTTTCCGACTCATTTTTGCGCTTCTGTATCAGGCTCTCGATGAATTTCAGCGCATAACCGCCCGCACGGACTATCTCGGCGCGCTTTCTGCGGTCTTTTTCCTGCTCGGCAAGGTCGGCGACATATTCCGCACGATAGAGCTTCATCGGGCAGTCTATCTTGTCGCCGTGGTAGTGGTCGTAGAGCTTCATCATAGCCTCGGCGCCGAGCAGTTCATAAAGTTCAAAGTACCTGTCGGTAAGCGCCTTTTCTTCATTCTCCTCCGGGAAAATAGCTTCAAAATCGTTTGAGTTGTTCATAATTACGCCCCCATAGTGATAATACCGTGCTTTCTGGAACGAATGACCGCAGGCTTAACTTCTTCGTCGGAATAGAAGCACTTTTTGTCCTCAAGCCTGATATAGGCAAGTCTGCCGCCCTGCGCACCGAGTATCTGATGATTCAGCGAATTTGGGATAACGGCACAGCCGCAGTCGATGCCGATAAGATTTCCCTTGAAAATGACCCTCATGGGAGAACGCTCCATGAGCATACCGGTCATAGTGTGACCGAAAACGTAATTCGTGACGGTCCTGCGCATGAAGTCGAGCGCCTCCCTCGACCACACGGCAAACTCTGCTTCCGAGCTGTACATCTTCTTATATCTGCCGTATAATTCCCGGTCAGCCGCGTGGACAAGCCTGTATTTCTCTGAATCCACGTCAACGTCAATGTTCAGCGGCAGGGATTTCAGAAAGTCCACGATATCGCTCCTGATTTTCTTCGGCTGGCTCTGGAGAGCGGCGAAAGTAAGCAGACCGCCGTTGTGGTACCATAGTTCCATGCTGTCGATTGTACTGCGTCTGATTCCGTCGTAAGGCTCGCCGAGGGCGTTCAGCATCATGAATTCGTGGTTGCCGAGGAGCATTTCTGCGTTCGGCATATCCATAACGCGCTTCAGAATCTCTATCCCGCAGAATCCTCTGTCGATGACGTCGCCGAGGATATACAGCCCGTCATCGGGCTGGAGATCGATCTTTTCGAGAATAGCCTCGAAGCAGTCGAGATGACCGTGAACGTCCGAAATAACGTAAGTGAATCCCATAAAGTACTCCTTTCACAATGCCTGTTTCTTCCGTGATTTTAGTATACCACAAACATCACTATGAAAGGTAATCCGCTAATTGACCTATGAACAAAATGAAAAACTCCCGCCGGAAAGGGCAGGAGAAAACAGGTTCATATTTGCACTTGACAAATTCTACGGAATGTGCTATTATATAATCTTACCTCACAGCCAATGCAGAAAGGAAAAGCCATGAGCAGAAGCAGAACATTCACAAGATATCAGAGGAGAGCGCATATCAGCCGCAAGAAACGTATCATTGCAGAGGGAAATATCTGGTACTACAAATTCGAGGGACAGCTCAGCAAGGGTAAGATACACTGCTCCTGCCCGATGTGCAGGGTCAAGTCCTGCGACTGCAAACAGGCGAGGGATATCCGCAGAATGGATTCGATGGATTATTCGATGAGAGCGGCGTAAATCAGCCTATCAACATGACGAAAAGACCGTTCAGCGCGATAACGCCGGAACCTCAGACCAGTATTTTCATTGCGCTACTTCCAATTGGAGCAATGATTTCAGGACAAGGAGAAAATGAGCATGATTTGTATTAATTGCGGTGCAAAGGCTGAGAAAGTTTGTGCCCCTTTTATTGCTGGTGAACCCGCTCCACAAGCGGCCTTTAGTCTGTTTACTCAAAATGCTAAATTCGGCGAACTCCTGAACCACTATCAGAGCAGCATTAAGTAAAAAACAAAACATCGGCGGTTCGGAGTCCGCCGATGTTTTTCTTGACGAGATTATTGAGTTGCACTGCTAATGGAGCAGCTCCTGGAGGAAAGCGGGAAATCCCGCAGGGAAGCCCAGGAAACCGCAGTGTTCTGCCAGGTCGATAACATGATGTACAGCGCGCTTCCCCGGGCGGAGTTTCTCTATACCCAGCAGATAGGCAGGCAGATAGGAAGGGGAGGGACTATGTGCGACTACACTTTCAGAAAAAGATAACCGCTTTCTATTGACAAACCTGCTCGGAGATACTGTAATTATAGTATAAAAAAGAGAGGTAGATAGAAATGATTCACGTTAAATTACAGCTTGGCTGCCTGCTGGTAATTCTGTATATTGTGATAAGCTACATCAAGGAAACCACAAAGACCAAAATGAAATGCGATCACTTCTTTGACGCGCTTATGATAATCACTCCCTGGGCGGTTTTTTTCGATGGATTTACAGCATGGACGGTCAACCATATGGATTTAGTCCCCGACATGGTTAACAGGATTGCGCACCTGCTGTTCTTCCTTCTAATGGATCTGACGATCATCATTACGACCGCGTATACATTTGACCAGCTTCTCGGATTCCGTAAAAAGCGGCACATACTGTACCTCGGGATTCCGGGAATCATCTCGCTTTTGCTGGTCTGCCTTGGAATAGGCGACCTCCGCTTCATCGAGGGCGCAACAACGTGGTACTCCATGGGCTTTTCCGTGTACGTCTGCTATGCAACGATAATCCTGTATTATGGAGCTGTGCTGTATTTTGTGATTTCAAGACGGCGCTTCCTGCCGAAGGATAAGGTTCTCGGAACACTGTCGTTCATTGTGATAGCGGGAGTGATACTGGTAACTCAGACCATCTTCCCGGAGGTCCTGCTGACCGCTATATTCCCGACTATACTCCTGCTGGGAATTTACATTGACTTCGAGAACCCTGCGATCCGCAAGCTGACGATGTACACGGACGAAATGGCGGACGGATTTGCAACGATGGTCGAGAGCCGCGACAACAACACCGGCGGACATATCAAGCGCACAAAGGCTTACGTTACGCTGATGCTGAATAAAATGCACGGCGACAGCTACTACCGCAGGGTGCTCAGCCGGGATTACATAACGCATGTTATAAACGCCGCTCCGCTCCATGACGTAGGAAAGATAGCGACCCCGGACAGCATTCTCCAGAAGCCCGGGAAGCTCACCGATGAGGAATACGCCATCATGAAGCGTCACGCCGCAGAGGGCGGAAAGATAATCCAGCAGACCTTCCGCGACCTTGACGACGCGGACTTCCGGCAGATAGCCTACGAAGTTGCGAGGTTCCACCACGAGAAGTATAACGGAAAGGGCTACCCTGACGGTCTGAAAGCCGAGGATATACCGCTTCATGCAAGGATAATGGCAGTAGCGGACGTATTCGACGCCGTATCCCAGAAGCGCTGCTACCGCGACGCAATGCCACTGGAGCAGTGCTTCAACATAATCAGAAAGGGGAGGGGAACGGACTTCGACCCCGACCTTGTTGACATCTTCCTGGATTCAAAGGAAGAGATAATTCAGCTTATGAACGCAAACGATGTTCAGGAAGAAGAACAGCCGTGACGGCTTCATAGCACAAAAAAGCTGCCCATATCCGGGCAGCTTTCTTCAGTTATCATTCTGGGAATTCTGTTCTTCCTGCTGGAGTTCAGCGCGGTATTTTGCTTCTGCGGCTTCGCGCTCGGCGATCCGCTCCTGAAGCTTCTTTGCGCGGTGCTTCTTTCTGAGGAAAAATGCGAGGCTCATTGCGCCCCATATTACAAGAAGCGCGCCTATCGCGATTCCCATTATAATAAGCGATAATGCTAAGTAATCGTCCATGTCAGCCCTCCGTGCCGCTTTCAAAGTAGCTTTCCAGGTACTGCCTGAAATTTTCAGGGCTGCGCTGGATACGTTTCTTTATTGAATCCGCCTCGGTCTTGTCCGCCGCGGATATCGTCAGGTAGTACTTCTGCCTGCCTGTTTTTTCAGACTTGATGGTGACGCCTATCGTGCAGGTACCGTTTTCGTGTTCGGCGTAGCGCACTGAAACGAGCGAATCCTTCTTAATTTCATCGCGGGTGTAGACCTTCACGGCCTCCTCGAACATCTTTTCGCGGATCGACTGCGGAAGCTCGCTGCCGAATTCCCTTGCAGCGGCGTCGCCGAGCCTAGTGTTTGAGTATACCGGAATACCGTTGACCTCCTGGCAGGTGCAGAGCCTTCCGGTGATGCCGTCCAGCGCTTCCATAAGGTCGAAATAATTCACCGCCTGTTCGAGCGAGGTTATCTCGATAAGCTGATCGCGGTTGAGCGGGCAGCCGATACTGTATAAAAGATGGCATACCAGTATCCGTATTTTATTCACATCGTCTATTCGTATTCTCGGTTGTTCTTTCATCGTATCACCACTTTGAATAATTGAGCAGGGAAAGTAACATGGGATTTACAGCTTTCCTTCGGAGGAAAGCGCGGAAACCAGCGCGATATTCAGCGCAGCCTCAACGCACGGAACCGCGCGCGGAACTACGCAGGGGTCGTGCCTTCCCTTGATGACTAGCTCCTGCTCGGTCATCTCCTTGAAGTCGACGCTGTTCTGCGGGCGCGAAATTGAGGGCGTAGGCTTGAACGCGGCGCGGAATATAACGGGCATTCCGGAGGAGATACCGCCAAGTATGCCGCCGTGGTTGTTGGTGAGCGTTACGACTTTTCCGTCCCTCAGCGCGAATTCGTCGTTGTTTTCGCTGCCGAACATGTCCGCACAGCCGAATCCGTTGCCGAACTCGATTCCCTTTACCGCCGGAATAGCGAACACCAGCCGGGATATTACGTTTTCCAGACCGTCCATCATCGGGGAGCCGACGCCCGCGGGCATTCCAACGGCTGCGCATTCAATAACGCCGCCAACGCTGTTGAGCTGCTCCCTCGCTGAAAGAATCTCGGCGCGCATTTTTTCCTCGGCTTCGTCTGATAACACCGGGAAGCTCCTCGACTTCACAGCTTCAAGCTGCTCTGCGGTCACGTTCATCGGGTCGAATGCTTCGTCGGAAATGCCGTGCAGCGAACGGATATGCGCTCCGGTCGTAATGCCGCGGCGTTTAAGTATCTGTGCGCATACAGCTCCCGCGAACACCAGCGGAGCGGTTATTCTTCCCGAGAAGTGACCGCCGCCGCGCGGGTCGTTTGCGCCGTTGTAGCGGAGGAATCCCGTGTAATCTGCGTGCGCCGGACGCGCGATGTGCGAAATGTTGTTATAGTCCGCGGAGTGCTGCTCGGCATTGAATATGACGGCGGCAAGCGGAGTTCCGGTCGTCCTGCCCTCGTAGAATCCCGAAAGTACCTCCGGGAGATCCTTTTCAAGCCGGAGCGTGGACGTGCCGTCTTTCTTTGCGGCCCTGCGCGCCATGAATTTCCCGATCTCCTCAAAGTCGAGCGGCTCGCCTGCGGGGAGGTTGTCAAGCACGACGCCTATGCCTCTGCCGTGGCTCTCGCCGAAAATGGAAACGGAGATACCGCCGTTAAACAATGACGACATCGTATTCACCTCCAAGCGCTCTGAAATCCTCGAAGAAAGTGGGATAGCTCTTTGCAACGCACTCGGCGTTGGTAATGGTCAGCGTGGATGTGCAGCGCTGTGAAGCAATGGCGAGGGACATTGCGATACGGTGGTCGTTGAAGCTGGAGCATACGCCGCCGGAAAGCTCCCTGACGCCTGTTATCTCAAGCTCGTCGTTGACTATGCGGACGTTCGCGCCCAGCGAATTCAGCACGGTGGAGATAGAGACCAGACGGTCGCTTTCCTTTATGCGAAGGCGCTTGCAGCCGCGTATGTGGGAATCTCCCTCGGCAAATGACGCGAGCACAGTAAGGATAGGAACTAGGTCGGGAATATCCGAAGCGTCCACGTCGAAGCCGGAGTAGCTTCCGTTAATTGTGATCATGTTGTCGATGATGCTGAATACCTCGCGGTCGCCCTGTACGCTTGCGGGGTTTATCCCTACGATGTCGATACTGCTTCCGAGGGCGTTTGCCACTGCGAAGAACGCCGCCTGCGAGCAGTCGCCCTCCACGGAGTACTTCGCGGGTTTGAACTGCTGAACTCCTTTAATGCTGTAGTTTCCGTTGAATTCAAGCGTTTCAATGCCGAAATCGCGCATGCAGTGCACCGTGATATCAGCGTAGGGCTTTGATTGCAGCGGGGAAGTGAGCTGAATAGTGCTGCTTCCCTCAAGGAGCGGCATAGCGAACATAAGTCCGGTGATGAACTGCGAGGAGATGTCGCCGGTCACGGGGTAAACGCCGGAATCGAGCTTTCCCTTAATATGGTATGGGAGCGTATCGGAAACGAACTTCACGCCGTGCTTCGGGAACTGCTCCAGATAGGGAGTTATCGGCCGTGTAGGGAGCTTTCCGCAGCCGGTGAACACTGCTTCCACGCCAAGCGCGGCGGCAACCGGAATGATGAACCTCAGCGTTGAGCCTGACTCACGGCAGTTTATCTCGGCGTATTCGGGAGCCTTCTCGATACCCTTGACATAGGTGACGCCGTTTTCGGTGCGTATTTCTGCTCCGAGGGCGGTCAGCGCCTCGGTGGTCGCGTCGATGTCCTCGCACTGGAGCACGCCGGTTATCTCGCTCTCGCCCTTTGCCAGAGCGGCGCAGATGAGAGCGCGGTGTGAAATGCTCTTTGACGGAGGGATAACAACTCTGCCGGACAGAGTGCGCGGTTGTATAACAATATTCATATGGCCTCCTCAGCTTTTCAGGAACTTCTCGTAATCTTCGGTGGACATGCTGATGACCTTGCTGTCGCCTATTCCGGAGCAGATTATGATGTTCATTCCGGAGGAAAGGCGCTTTTTGTCGCCGAGGGAGTATTTATACAGCGTGTCCATGGGCGCATTGTCCGTGAGCGGCAGATGACACTTCGCGAGCAGTGCGTCGAGCTTTTCTGCTGTGCCTGCGGAGCACATTCCGAGGCGCTCTGCAATGTGAGTGAACGTGCTCATTCCGATGGCTACGGCGTACCCATGTGTAATGCCGGTGTAGTTGTAGTACTTTTCGATAGCGTGACCGAGCGTATGACCGAAGTTAAGAAGCATTCTTTCGCCCTTTTCGCGCTCGTCGTTTTCGACCACCTGAGCCTTGATGGAAACGCAGCGGGTGATAATATCCTCAAGATTATCGCGGACGTCCTTTTCGACGAGAATGTCGAAAAGCTCCCTGGATTTTATCATGCCGTACTTCACGACCTCCGCCATACCATCGGCGAAAAATTCCGGCGTCAGGCTGTCGAGCGCGTCAATGTCGCACAGGACGAGCTGCGGCTGATAGAAAGCGCCGACAAGATTCTTGCCGCCTGCGATGTCGACGGCGGTCTTGCCTCCGACTGAGCTGTCAGTCTGGGCGAGAACAGTGGTGGGGATCTGTACGAAGCCTATACCGCGCATGTATGTAGCCGCAGCGAATCCGGTGAGGTCGCCGACTACTCCGCCGCCGAGCGCTATGAGAGCGTCCGAGCGGGTGAATCCCTTTTCAGCGAGGAAATCGTACAGCCCGAGGAGCGTAGCGTGGCATTTTGAAGCCTCCCCGTGCGGGAAAACATACTTTTCGGCGCTGAATCCGCTTTCAACAAGGGATTTCATCAGCCTTTCGGAGTAGAGCGGGTCAACGTTGTCGTCGGTTACTACGCACACGTGCCGCGCCTTTATTGCCGCGGAAATATATTCGCCTGATTTATCCAGCAGGCCGCCGCCTATGAAAATATCGTAGCTGCGGCTTGCGTTTACGTGAACTTTTTGCATTCGGATTATCCTTTCAAATATTATAATCTACATCATTATAACTCATTTGCGCGAAAAAGTCAACCATTTAGACCTGAAACCGCTTTCCTTCCCGCAGATTACTATTTTACCGAGCCATAGGAACACATGAATGTTTTTTGTGAAAAGGACTTTACATAAAGCGCAAAACGTGATATAATAAGATGTAAAGCCTAAAATTAGACACAGGCAAATCCAAATCTCAGGAGGAATACATAATTATGGGTATGACGATGACACAGAAGATCCTCGCAAAGCATGCAGGGCTTGACAGTGTTGTTGAAGGGCAGCTCATAAGGGCTAAGCTGGACATGGTGCTCGGCAACGATATCACCAGCCCGGTCGCTATCAACGAATTTCAGAAGAACGGCTTCGACAGCGTTTTTGACCGCACGAAGATCTCCCTTGTAATGGATCACTTCACCCCTAACAAAGACATCAAGGCGGCAAAGCAGTGCCAGCAGTGCCGCAGCTTTGCAGATAAATACGACATCGTGAACTACTACGACGTAGGAAACGTGGGGATCGAGCATGCGCTCCTCCCTGAAAAAGGACTTGTAGTACCCTCCGACTGCGTGATCGGCGCGGACAGCCACACATGTACATACGGCGCTCTCGGCGCGTTTTCCACCGGTGTAGGCTCAACTGATATGGCTGCCGGAATGGCTACCGGCGAGGCGTGGTTCAAGGTTCCCTCCGCTATCAAGTTCAACCTGACCGGCAAGCTTGGCAAGTGGGTTTCCGGCAAGGACGTTATACTGCACATCATCGGAATGATCGGCGTTGACGGCGCTCTGTACCAGTCCATGGAGTTCACCGGCGACGGTCTGAAGAACCTTTCGATGGACGACCGCCTCTGCATGGCAAACATGGCTATCGAAGCAGGCGCAAAGAACGGCATTTTCGAGGTCGACGACGTTACGCTCGAGTACGTAAAGGGCAGGACAGACCGCAAATTCGAGGTGTTCAAGGCTGACCCCGACGCGCACTACAACCGCGTTATCGACATCGACCTCTCCACGATCCGCCCGACAGTGGCATTCCCGCATCTTCCTGAGAACACAAAGACCATCGACGAAATAGGCAAGATGGATAAGATAAAGATAGATCAGGTAGTTATCGGCTCATGTACCAACGGCAGGTACTCCGACCTGGAGGCTGCCGCAAAGGTAGTAAAGGGCAAGCATGTTGCAAAGGGCGTACGCGCTATCGTTATCCCTGCAACACAGCAGATCTACCTGGACGCTCTGCGCAGCGGTCTGCTCGAGA
>ERZ773200.2304-NODE-2304-length-14160-cov-3.242467_pt1 | contig 14160 bp, 10 predicted proteins | sample MGYA00581008_ERZ773200 | MGnify/ENA primary metagenome ERZ773200 (study PRJEB29015, sample SAMEA2737770) | human gut metagenome | biome: human gut; feature: human-associated habitat; material: faeces | place: China | collected 2012 ... | reverse complement strand
ATTTAATTTCTTGTAACTTACTTGTTATCTTATATGTTTTCTTACTATATTATATCTAATTTTTATTTGTTTTACCATAACTTACGTGTTATCTTGTATGTTTTCTTGTCTTTTATTAATTTGCGAACATATCAAGACTTCTTTCTGCAAGTTCCTCAAATTATCATTACAATCATTATTTTCTCTTGACAATTCCTCAAATCTCCATATAATTATCTATGGTAATTAACCTTGGTAACTATATAGGAGTTTTATTATGACTAATGAAAAAATCAAACGCATGCTTGATGCATGTTATCAGGCAAAACGAATTCGTGAGATGCTCCCTCCGCTTCCGGAAGGTATCGTGTCATCTCACATCCGCTATATGGATATGATCCAGGAGCTTCAGAAACAGAAAGTCCATGTAAGAGTTTCTGATTTAAGTGACGTTCTGAATATCCCGCGACCGGGTGTCACAAGGACAATAAAAGAGATGGAGAAGAAAGGATTAGTTCAAAAGATCTCCTCTCCGGATGACGGACGTGTCACATACTTGTCTTTGACAGAGCACGGGAAGAAAATCTCAGAAAAGTATAATGAAAATTATTTTAATGAGCTGATTCCTTACCTTGACGGAATCTCTGATGCGGACGCTGATTGCATGATTCAGACGATTCAGAAATTTTACGACATCATGTGTGAAAGGAGTGCTCAAAAATGACTGATAAAACTGCTGATTTTACACAAGGAAGCATTTTAAAGAAACTGGTGGCATTTATGATGCCGGTACTTGGTGCACTAATCCTTCAGGCAGCATATGGAGCGGTTGACCTTCTGGTCGTTGGAAGATTTGGTTCTACCTCCGGGCTTTCTGCAGTTTCTACCGGAAGCCAGGTTCTGAATCTGGTCACTTTCGTAGTCGTCCAGTTTGCTATGGGTATCACGGTTCTGATTGCACGTTATCTCGGCGAAAAGAAACCGGAACAGATTGGCTCCGTCATTGGCGGTGCTGCAATTGTATTTACAGCGATTTCAGTTGGATTGTTCATCGTTATGGTTTGTTTTGCGCATCCAATCGCGATCCTGATGCAGGCTCCTGCAGAAGCTATAGAATTGACTGCTGTTTACATCCGTATCTGTGGCGCTGGAATCTTCTTTATCGTCGCTTACAACCTGCTTTCCGCAATTTTCCGTGGACTCGGAGACAGCAAGTCTCCTCTGCTTTTTGTACTTGTCGCATGCATCATAAATGTTTTCGGTGACTTGATACTTGTTGCAGGTTTCCACATGAACGCAGCCGGTGCCGCGATTGCAACTGTTTTCGCCCAGGCAATCAGTGTTGTCTTCGCAGTAGTTCTTCTTATCAAAAAAGAACTACCATTCAAGATTAGAAAGAAAGACTTCTGTCTGAATCCACAGTGCAAGAAATTCCTCATCATTGGACTGCCTCTTGCTCTCCAGGAATTCCTGACACAGATGTCATTCCTCGCACTCTGCGCTTTTGTAAATCGGCTCGGGCTGGAGGCTTCTTCTGGTTACGGCGTTGCCTGCAAAATCGTAAACTTTGCAATGCTGGTACCTAGCGCACTCATGCAGTCCATGGCTTCTTTCGTCTCTCAGAATGTCGGTGCCGGAAAATCAAAGCGTGCAAAGAGATCTATGTTCACCGGAATCGGAGTCGGCCTGGTTGTCGGATGTTTCGTCTTCACTCTTGTATTTCTTAAGGGAGATGTGCTGGCCGGATTCTTCTCTACCGATGCAGCTGTTATTCAGAATGGTTTTGCTTACCTGAGAGGATTCGCACCGGAAACAATTGTAACAGCCGTTCTTTTCAGTATGGTAGGATATTTTAATGGAAATGATAAGACTCTTTGGGTTATGACGCAAGGTCTGATTCAGACACTTCTGGTCCGTTTGCCAATGGCATACATCATGAGTATCCAGCCGAATGCAAGCCTGACAAAGATCGGTCTTGCTGCACCGGTTTCTACAGCAGTTGGGATTATGTTAAACGTTGGATTTTATGTTTATTTAAACCGGAAAAAATAGCCCCCTGCAACCGCTGCCACCGGCATTACAACCACGCAGGCAATTGCTCCGAAGATCATTGAGGCACAATTTTCAAACATGATTTTAGAATTCAACAATAGTTCAAACGAATATCCCTGCATCCGCAGATAGGAAAAAAGCAGAAGTGATTCTCCTAAATATGCAAACAGAAGTGTATTCACCGTTGTTCCGGTCACTTCTTTTCCTATCTGCATTCCGCTGTGAATCAGTTCTTTAAAAGTCATATCTTCTTTATGGCTTTTCACTTCATAAACAGATGTGGTAACTGTCAGTGCCATATCAAGAACAGCTCCAAGAGTACTGAGAAGTATAACAGAGACAGCAACATTTCTCATACTGATATTCAGGTTCATATTATAATAAAATACATCTTCTCCAACCTGTTGTATCTCGTTAAGACCTCCCGCCTCACTTCTCCATACAACGATATATATGAAGAAAAACAGCAACAGCATTGTGATCATAGTTGCCAGAAATGCACTCCATGTCTTTCCATTTCTACCATTTTGATAGAACAACGTAATACAGGAAATAACAACGCCGACACAAACCGTAACGAGAAGAACAGGAACTCCTGATGCCATAAGCCAAATTGCAAGACTTAAGATCAACAGATTTCCACACAAAGCAATAAGCGAAACGACACCTCTGTCTCCACCGACGACCATAATTAAAATCAGTAAAATCAATCCAAGTGTTATCAGCATTTTCCTTCTCCCTGCACCTTTCTCGCTTTCTTCTGTCTACGAAACATTCCTGGGACCTTTATCATCACAGAAGTAACCAAAATAGAAATCGGTATTGCCAGAACAATTCCTATACTTTCCACCAGGAATCTGCACAATTCACATGGAATGTGCAATTTTATAATAGTAATTAAACTCACATCATTATTCATTCGAATCAGACACATTGGGATCAGTCCACAGCCAAAGACAAACAACAGCACATTTATCATCGTTCCCATAATGTCATATCCAATTTCTCTTCCTGATTTAAATAATTCCAAAAATGTCACTTTCGGCTTCTTTTCAACGATTTCACTTAAGGATGCAGCGATGGCGACCGCCACATCCATGATTGCTCCCAGTCCTGAGATCAGGATTTCTGCATGGAAAATTTCATCCGGATTTTCAATACTTCCAAGATACTCCATGGTCGAATAATCAAGATCTTCTGCATGATGGATTACAACATCAAAGATTCCCATGATCATTACAAGAACAATCAATGTTGTAAAAACTGCTGCCCATGTCTTTTTATGAATCCCGTTTAATCCAACCAATGTAATAACCGCAAAAAGAATCACCAGCCTGCTGCACATTTCCAGCACATTTGATGTATCTCCCGCTTTCCAAAAACCAATTGCAAAAACAGCAACATTAAAAATAACGGTCAATATCGTAAGCGCACCCTGTCTTCCTGCAACGATAATTAATATAAACATCAGAAATCCTATGAGTATCATAAGCTCTGTATCTCGTTTCAGTCCACGAATTCCAGAACCCATTCTCTTGCTTGTTCCATTGAGCAAGACCTTATCTCCTCTATGATATGGCTGTTTCATCATTCCGGTATACGTGTACTCATTCGTAAAACTTATTGTCTTTCCCTTGTTTTCTCCATTTAGGATTACTCCCTGGATGTTCTGCTTATATTTTTTCTCCTTCGTTCCTCTGGTTCCGGTCTCTTCTCCTGAGACACTGGTTTCGACCTTTGTCAGTTTTGCAATGGGTGTGCTATACAACCATGCATCATTTGCAACAAAGATAATACACAGCAGATACAATATGCCAAGGATACAATATAACTTTCTTTTCTTGCTCTGTTTTATAAATTCCAACATTACTTTACTTCCATCTCGAATCTATCAAAAATCATTTTTTTATTTTAACGCAAAAAATTTTATTGTCAAGGTGAATTTGAAAATGATTTTCATGTTAAAAGAACAGGACAACACGCTAACGCGCACTGCCCTGTTCTTCTTTTCTCTATTCTACTTTGCTTCTCCCTCCGGGAAAATAATTTTATTCACGAAGAAGAATACCACCATCGATACTCCTCCGTTGAGCACGGTTGTTCCGATATTGTAAAGCCATCCAGGTACGAACATTCCTGCTACTGCAACCCAGATACAGTTAATTGAGTTTACAATACATGTAACAATACAAAATGCAATCAGATACCAGAACGCCTGATACCAGATCTTTCCTTTACTGCGGAATACAAAGCTTCTCTGGATTGGGAAGTTGATGCACTCGCCAACAAGCATTGCGATCATGTATGCACAGAAGTACGGCAGTCCGCCATGCGCCGCATCATATCCGATGATATTCCATTTAAATGTCTCACCGAATAATGTAATGTCGATTCCCGGGAAACCGAAATCAACATTCGGAAGTCCTGCGAATGCCAGTGGCAAAAACAGTAACATCACATATTTAAGTACAGTGATCAGATTACTTACGATTACGAACAATCCGCCTTCTCTTATCCATTTTGAAGCACTCGGATGTTTCTCGGCAAAACGGTTCCATATGTTGTTTGACTTATTCATTCTACGCTCTCCATTCTTCTAAGATTCTAGATTCTCTTGTCCTCCCCGGACTTTGTATCTATATCCTAACATAGATTGCTTTCCCATCTTTCTCACTTACATAACCTGCACTTTTTCTGCATAAACTGCAAACGTTCTTTCTTATCGGAATCAAAAAACTGTGTGCGCTCTTAATCGCCTTGTTCTTCTTTGATCGGAATCAAAATCTTCAAGTCAAACCAATTTTCTTTTGTATCGATCGTAACTGCCCCGCCGTATTTATTCACTGTATAACGGATACTCTTCATTCCGTATCCATGATACTTTTTGTCTTTCTTTGTCGTCGCAATATTTCCATCCTGGTACTGCAATTTTTCTTCACAGTAATTCTCGAACTTAAGAATCAAAAATGCCTTCTGTCTGGACACTGTCACATGAATCAGTCTCTTTTCCTTGTCCTGTATCTTCATCTCACATTCAATCGCATTATCGAGTGCATTGCCAAAGATACTGCAGATATCCATAACATCCATAAAGTCTAACAGTGTTCCGTCTGCCACACAGGTAAGTGTAATCCCATTCTTATTACAATACAGACTTTTGCTCGTCAGCACAGTATCGAGAACTTTATTTCCGGTTTTATTCTGTGCTTCATACTGACGGATCTCCGCCTCCATCTCATCCAAAAATGCTTCTCTTTTCTGAGGATCTTCCTCGCTTCTCAATACTGCAATCTGATGTTTCAGATCATGATATTTGTAATTGATCAACTCAATACTTTCCTTTGACTGCACATACTGTGCATATTGATTCTGAAGTACATTCTGAACTGCCTCAAGTTCTTTTCTTGCCCGCATCTCACAGCATTGCATAAGATGTGCGTACAGAATCGCAATTCCGGCAAGATCCACGATTGTACGAATATTTGCTATCTCAAATGAATACCTTCCGGAAAATGGAGTATTTACCGTGAGATAACTAATGTTGCTGACAGCAAAAACAGATATCGCAATCAAAAATGCTGAAAAACATTCTTTCCAACCTATCTCCATCTGTCCATCTTCCGGGAAATGTACATGCAAGATCTTGAACAAGATCACGCTGATCATTCCATATCCAAGGATAAGGGCTGACCATTCTTTCCACCATACTCCTGATTGCGTTATCCTAAAGTAACAAGCAACCTGCCATTCTATCGATGCCATGAATTCTGCCACAACAAATGCGATCAGCACAAAATATACTGCGTCTGTTATTTCGATCGCACAGGATACATAAATGAAAAACAGCATAAGGAATACTGCTACGATCATGCAGGGAATCCAGAAAAACAATCTGACATCTTCCGTCACAACCATGAATCCGCTCTGTACAACAAGCATCACTGCCATGATCACAGCTGTCTTTATTTTTGAAAATCTCTTTTTAAATGGCAGGATAAATATCATGCATGCAAGCCACTCTGCAATTGCCGAGTAAAGTCTCGGGATATCCGGCATCAAATGATCGATCATTTTATCACCTCTCCCCAATATCTTGTCAAAGCTTCCATAAATTCCTTTTTACGTGCACGACTCAACACCAGTTCTTCACCTTTTACCACCGCACAGTTGTCCTGAATTCGGTCTACGTGCTGCAGATTAATCAGATATCCTTTATTTCCTCTGCAGAAGTTCATCCCAGAAAGCTTTTCATCCATCTCTTTCATTTTCCCTGTGGTTTCATAATCCCCAAGGATCGTATGAAGGATCAACGTATGTCCCTGACTTTCAATATAGTAAATATTTGCGATATTAATACGCACCATACCGCCTTTTATATTTACCATAATCACCTTTGCTTCTCGCTTTTTCATACGTTCGATCGCGCGATTCAATCTCTGGGAGAACGCAAAATAAGAAACTGGTTTCAACACATAATCCAACGCATCTACCGCATAACCTCTAATTGCATACTGTGCCATGTTTGTAATAAAGATGATTACAACTTCACTGTCCATTTTACGGATTTCTTCCGCAGCTGACATTCCATCCATGAATTTCATCTCGACATCCATAAGGATAATGTCGAACTGAGATTTGTATTTATTGACAATCTGATCTCCATCGGAATAAATGGTTATCTCGAACGCTTCTTGATTCTCTGCCTCGTATTGATGCAGAAATTCTTCCAGCTGTTTTGCATACATTGCTTCATCTTCTACAATCGCAATTTTGATCATTTGAATCCTCCTCCTACTATCTTTCTATATATAATAAAGGATTTTTTTATCTATCTCAAGTCGTTGCTACGCTTTATATAACTGTTCAGAGGCGATTATGTTATCATAACGAAAACAGGATTGGCCTGTTTTTTGCTGTCCAATCCTGTCTTTCATAGTTTCATATATTACGCTTCTGCGTTATCTACATTTTTTCTTTTCTTTCTGAAACGCACGATCACGATCGCATCTGCTACAATTAAGAGAACTGCCAGAATTACGTCTACTGTTACGAAAAGTTTTGTCATATTGCTCATACCTGCAGCCGGGTTACCATCTGCATAGTATCCGCTGTTTGCTACAGTGTAGAGAATGTTCTTACATGCCTGTCTCATCGCGAGTACTGCTGTTGCACTCTCATCTGTAAGCTTGTTAGACTCAGCACTGTTGAATCCAAGCATCAGGTCATTCCCGTTTCTGATACAGTGATCTGTGATCATATATCCATAAGAACCGTCGTAATCTGTCTCTACCATTCCAACGAATCCCCATTCTCCACGGAGAACGTTATTCAGAAGTCCGTTATTTGCACAGCTTGGAACTGTACCAATCCAGTTAAAGGATGACATTGCTGCTATTGCATTTCCTTCAAATCCTTTCACTGCAAGTTCGAATGCTTTCAGGTATCCTTCACGGATTGTCTGCTCAGAAGCAAATGTCAGAAGGAAGGAACAACGATTTGTTTCCTGATCATTTAATGCAAAATGTTTGATATAAGGATATACACCTTTCACTGCAGCTCCATTCATCTCATTCGCTGCCATGTATCCGGATAATACGCCGTCTTCTGAATAGTACTCGAAGTTACGTCCTGCAAATGCAGATCTGTGGATATTCATTGCCGGTCCATACCATCCGAAGTTATCTGCGTCAACATATTCCTGTCCCATAGAATCTCCGACTTCTTTTGCCAGATCTTTATTCCATGTCTGAGCGATCAGTACTTCTGACGGATAAGCTGTTCCGTATGTCTTTGTAATAAAGTTATTCAGCCCTGCCGGTCCGTCACAATCAGATGTTGCAATCTTTCCTACAGACTGGATTTCTGCTGTCTGCCATCCACCTACATTGATAAGTGTTGACATATCCTCGAAGCTTAACTGATCTAACAGTTTATCCCAATCTTCGTCATCATATGATTTTCCTGTAAGGTCTGCAAGCTGAAGTCCGTTATCCTGCTCCATCTTCGGCATCTCGTCGGAATCATCATTGTATTTTGTACCGTCATAGATTCCAAATACGTTTTCTTCTACTGCTTTTCTTGTCTCGTCGCTCATTACATAAGCATCTTCACTTAACTTTCCACAAGCAGATTCATAATTTGCAAATCCGTTTGCTCTTGAAAGCTGTTCGAAATCACCACGTGAGTAATCTTCAAACTGGTTTGTTGCTACAGTTTCGTCGGAAGAACGTCCGTCTTTACTGTAGTCAATATCACTGTCTACTGTAAATTTCTCTTCTGCTACAACAGTATGTGAATCGGAACGAAGAGAGATTGTGTATTCTCCGGCCTCTAAGATATATCCACCACCGGAAATCTTGATTCCTTCAGAATCATAGGATGCCATATCCTCTTTGTTAATAGTGATTGATTTTGTCTCTGCTGCTCCCGGATCAAGAGTTTCTGTTTTCTCAAATGCGATCAGGTTTGCAGATGCTTTTTCAATCCCACCGTTTGTGTATGGTGCTGTGTAATAAAGTTCGATAACATCTTTACCTGCAACATCACCTGTGTTTTTCACTGTCACATCAAATGTTACTGTATCACCGTTATCTTTGAAATTCTCAATTGTCTTATCAAATGTTGTATAGCTCAGACCATATCCAAATGGATACTGTACTGTATCTTCATACTGGATCAGTCCTTCTTCTGCTGCTGTCTCATAGAATTTATAACCTACATAGATTCCTTCTGCATAGTTTACAAATCCCATACTTCCTTCGTAAGCTGCATCATTTTTGGCAATCTGGTTTTTCAGGTCATCTACATTTGTGTAAGCATTCAGACCGATGTTGTTGTAGTACGGTGTCTGCTGAAGATCTTTTACAAATGTATCTACTGTCTTTCCTGATGGATTCACAGATCCGTTGATAATCTCTCCAAGTGCCTCGAATCCTGTTGCTCCTGCTCCCGGTGCATAGATAACAGCACCGATCTGCTCATACTTATCAACCCAGTCAAGTTCCATCGCATTGTTTGCATTTACAACCACGATAACATTTTCAAACTGAGAGCAGACTGTATCTAACATATCTTCTTCTGTGTTAGACAGTTCAAGATAGCTTTCGCCTTCATCAAAGTCATCGTAATCACCGTTGTTTGTGTAACTTCCTTTTACATATCCGTAATTTTCCGGTGTGACTGACACCGTTTCTGCCAGCTTCTTGTAGCTTCCGTCGATCACTGATTTCATATCTGTCGGAAGGTCTGCACCTTCTCCACCGGAACGTCCGATTACTACAACAGCTGTATCAGAGAATTCTTTTGCTTCGTTCATGAGGCTGTCTGTGTAATACTCTTTTGTTGGTTCCGGTAATGTCCAGTCCTGCTCTGCCATAGCGATTGTCGGACGATCTTCTCTGTAATCTGTATACATCTTTGTCAGAGATTCATTTGTCTCATATCCTGCATCTTTTAAAGACTGTAAGATACTGATCGCTGTGGAAGAATCAGAAGATCCTGATCCCGTTCCGCCATATAACGGATTTGTTGAATCCCAGCCAAATACATTCAGTTTCTTTGTATCAGAAGCAAGTGGTAAGATTCCTTTATTTTTCAGAAGAACCATTCCTTCTTCTCCAACTTTCTGAATTGTCTTACGACTCTGCTCTGTTGTTTCTTTTGAAAGCTCTACTTTCTTTGCATTCAAAATACTTGATACGTTGTTGTACATCGGACCATAGCAGATTACATTTACGAGTACTGCTACGATAGCCACAAATGCGATTCCTGCCTGCCAGCGAATCACGTGACGAACTCCCTTTTTCGCTTTGTGCGCTGCGATCATTACTACGATCATTGCGACTAATGCAATAAAAATAGCAATAATATAACCACTCAGTCGTTCAATATATGACGTCAGGTCTGCAACACTTACTCCCAGACTAGTGAATATCGGGGACAATAAGTTTACTAAAAAGTTTGTCATAATGTTTCCTCCCTTTTGTTGATGGGCTTATGTTAGCATACATTTTTTCTCTCATGCCTTTTTTCGCATAAATGGTTCATTTTTTTCATAACCTGCAATTCCATTTGGCATATTTAACAATTTGTATACCTCGTTTTTGTCTATATTGCCTATCCTCTGTTGATTGCAGCTTTGATCAGATGTGCTGTTCCTTTGATACGATGTCCGTTCGCCATCTCTGTCAATGCCTCTGCCATTTTCATCGTCACAATACCGCCTGTCATTTTTGCATACCCGCGGATTGGCATATTATAGTTGAATAAGACGTTCAGGTTCGGCTTTCCCTTCCAATCGCTGATCTTCAAAAGTAATTTCAGGATTGCACAGAGCAGTTTTCCTAGAATTCCTTTTCCGTAATACAACTGACAAACTGCATCGTTCATTTGGATCTCACCGCTCCAGCTTCCATCCGGAATCTCTCTTCCATACAGAATACGGAATTTTTCGTCTGAAATGTCTTTAATCTTGCCGTTGAAATATTCCGGCAGTTCTTCTTTCTTATATCCGCCGTTTTCAACAGTTCCTTTTACGTCTAAAGTGCCTTCCAGCACCATCTGCTGCGCATTTTCACCGATCATGATCTGATAAGTACCGCTTTCAATCTCCCAGCTGTCTGTTCTTGTATCATAAAAACGGAAGGTCTTATCATCGAATCCGATTCTTACTTCCTTTTCTTCTCCCGGCTGAAGCTCTACTCTTACGAAACCTTTCAGCTCGCGAACCGGTCGAAAGACAGTCTCGGAAGATTTTCCAACATACAGCTGTGCGATCTCAGTTCCTGACACATTGCCTGTATTCTTAATTGTAAATGTCACACCTTCTGTATCTATTTTCAAATCTTTATATTCAAAGGTTGTATAGCTCAATCCGTAACCAAATGGGAAACGCGTTGATTTTCCAACAGTTGTGTAATAACGGTATCCGACATAAAGAGACTCTCTGTACTCACTGCTTCTTTCTTTACTTGGATAATATGCATACGCCGGCGTATCCTCATAATAGATTGGGTAAGTCTCATTTAACTTACCGGATGGATTCACCTTTCCTGTCAGAATGTTCAACATTGCTGACGCGCCTGCCTGTCCGCCAAGATAACCATGCACGATCCCTTTCACATATGGGTACCATGGCATCTCAATCGCTGATCCGGCTGAAAGAACTACGATTATATTTTTATTTACTGTTGTAAGTTCATTAAGTAATGTCTCCTGTGCTGCCGGCATGGACATATGTGTACGGTCAAGCCCTTCGGACTCACTGATTTCATCAAGTCCTCCAAAGAAAAGAACGATATCGGCCTTCTTTGCAAGCTCTACTGCGGCCTTTGTCAGCTTCTGATTCGGTTTTCTATTGCGAATATATCCCTGCTCATATGCAATAACATCCAGATCTGTGGATCCGATCACATCAAGGATTGCTTCCGGCTGTTTTGCCGGGTTTACAAGTGATGATCCTGCGCCCTGATATCTTGGGGTCTTTGCGAAATCACCGATCACCGCAACTTTTGTTCCAGGTTTCAACGGAAGGATCTGTTCTTCATTTTTAAGAAGAACAATGCTTTCCTCTGCCGCTTTTCTTGCCAGGTTATGATGCGCTTCCACATCAAATGTTTTTCCCTTTGCGTCTTCTGTTGCCTGATGTGTTGAGAAAATCACATTTAAAAGTTCATCCAGTCTCTGATCCAATACTGCTTCATCAAGATCACCGTTCTCAACTGCATGAATAATATCATACATACCTGATTTTCCTGTTCCCGGCATCTCAAGATGGCTTCCATTCTTCACGCCAAGTGCATGGTCGTTACTTCCGCCCCAGTCAGATACAACAAAACCATCAAAGCCCCACTCATCTACCAGAATTTCCTGCAGCATATGGTTGTTTTCGTTTGCATAGATTCCATTTACTTCATTATAGGAAGACATGATGGATTTTGATTTACCTTCCTTGATCGCAATCTCGAATCCTGTTGTATAAATCTCACGGAACGTTCTTTCGTCTACGACAGAATCGTTCGCCATACGGCGCAGCTCCTGACTGTTTGCTGCGAAATGCTTTGGACAAGCTGCAATTCCTTTGCTCTGGATTCCACGGACATATGCCGCTGCCATCTTTCCTGCATGATACGGATCCTCTGAAAAATACTCAAAGTTTCTTCCACACAACGGACTTCTTTTGATATTCAGTCCAGGTCCGAGGATTACATTGACGCCCATTGTCACTGCCTCTTCTGCAAGTGCTTCTCCAATTTCTTCTCCAAGTGCTTCGTCCCAGCTGTTTGCCACTCCTGCTGCTGTCGGAAAACACGTCGCCGGAAGACTAGCATTCAATCCCAAATGGTCTCCTGCTCCTGCCTGTCTTCTCAGCCCATGCGGTCCATCGGACATTGCCATAGACGGAATCCCATATTTTTCAAAATCAACTGTCTCCCATGTGTTCTTTCCTGACATCATAACTGCTTTCTCTGCCAGTGTCATTTTTCTGATCAACTTTTCATATTTCAGACTCATTTTGAAACCTACCTTTTACTCTATAATATGATAACTATTATTTGGTTACTTTCACAGTACCTGTGATTTTTTGCATTTTGTATATCACAAGTATCTTTTTAATGAAATTATCATAACACAAAAAGCAGACCGTTAAGGTCTGCTTTCATAAATGGTCGTTTTTTCTACATGAACTGTTCTGATTAGATTGCAAGCAGGTTCTTGATTGCTTCCATATAAACATGAACTGCTTCTTCAACCTCTGACACGAGTGTATACTCGTCTGCACCGTGAATGCGGTAATCTACGCCTGGTTTCTCCGGTCCGAATGCGATGATGTTCTTTAAGGACTTCGCATAAGTTCCACCACCGATTACTAACGGTTTGTTCTCTGTATCTCCTGTTACATCTGTATAAGCTTTGTACAGTGCCTCTACAAGTGGAGACTCTTTCGGGAAGAACAATGGTTTTGTAGTTGTGTGGATCTCAATGCGTCCGTTCTCGTCTTCAAGCTTTCCTTCGCACATCTTAACCATATCTTCTACAGAGTATGTTACCGGGAATCTGATATCGATCGTAGCGGAGATCACACCGTCTTCTGTCTTAACGATTCCGTTACAGAATGTAAGCTCTCCAAACTCATCTGCACATTTCAGACCGATTCCTGATCCGTCACACGCTGTACCAATGTGTGAGTTATAGAATTCTACGAAATCATCTTCAAATCCGGCTTTTGCAAGACAATCAAAGATAACACCTGCAGCGTTAACTCCAAATGCCGGTGTACTTGCATGTGCAGATACTCCCTTTGCATAAATACTGATCTTTCCGTCTTCTTCTGTTACTTTGTATTCCTGAAGCTTTGTCTCTGCGAAAGCAGCTTCCAGTCTGTCTTTCAGTCCTTCTTCTGCCGGAATCTCTGCTGTACATGCATCACATACGGCATTGAATACAAATCCACCATTGATAGAAATAATCTTTGTATTCTTAGAAGTTGCCAGCATGCCAAGCATACCTTTCTCTCCGTGAATACATGGGTAACTTGCATCCGGTGTAAATCCACAAGATAACTCTTCTGCCACTTCATTATAATGCTCCATACATCTGGAACCATTTTCCTCATTACATCCCATGATCAGACGAACTCTCTTGTTAAGCTTCACACCTGAATCACGAAGAAGCTTCATCGCATAAAGTGCTTCCATAACAGGTCCTTTATCATCTGTTGTTCCACGTCCGTAAACGTAATCTCCTTCTCTTGTCAGCTTGAATGGATCATATGTCCAATCACCGCCTGCCGGTACGATATCCAGATGTCCTGCGATACCAACGATCTCTTCGCCTTCTCCCATCTCTGCATATCCACAGTAGTTATCCAGGTTCACTGTCTTGAATCCGAGTTCATCTGCAATCTGCAGTGCTTCGTGAAGAACCTTTGCCGGTCCCTCTCCAAATGGCATTCCTTCTGCCGGTGTTCCAAGCTGTGAATCTATCGCTACAAGTCTTTCCATATTACTTAACAATTCTTCTGTTGTTGCATGAATCTTTTCTTTGATATCCATTATTTTCACCTTTCCTTTTTTATGTTACTGTTCACACGATGTGCGACCAGCAACGCATCTCGCCATTTTAAATCGC
>ERZ773200.2297-NODE-2297-length-14202-cov-8.091892_pt1 | contig 14202 bp, 9 predicted proteins | sample MGYA00581008_ERZ773200 | MGnify/ENA primary metagenome ERZ773200 (study PRJEB29015, sample SAMEA2737770) | human gut metagenome | biome: human gut; feature: human-associated habitat; material: faeces | place: China | collected 2012 ... | reverse complement strand
TGCTTCCTGTGGACGAGATCGATCTGTGTCTGGTGCTGTCTAATCTTCTGGAAAACGCATTCGAAGCCAGCCTGCGCACCGCACCCGCCCGGCGCAAGATCGCGATCACCGCATATGTCCATGCCGAGCGGCTTCTTTTGGTCGAAGTGGAAAACGCATTTGACGGTGAAGTCAACGAAAAAAGCGGGCTCTTCCGCTCGTCCAAGCGAAAGGAAAACGGGATCGGCATCCAGTCTGTCCAGCATATTGCAGAAAAGACCGGCGGTGCAAGCACATTTACCCATCAGAATGGCGTTTTCTCTGCCAAGGTCATGCTTTGTGGAGAAAAGCAGCCGCCAGAGACCGCAGACAGCACCACGGAGTTGTACGGAAAGTGTGGAAAGTAATGCGGAAAGTGCGGAAACTTGCCATATAAAAAAGCAGAAACTTCTTTCCCCCAATGGTAACCTTTATGCTAAAAGAGTCAACTTCATCTCGAAAAATGGCAACCTCCATGCTAAAAGTGGCAAGTGACATATACAAAATGCCATTATACAGAAATGCCCACTCCCCTGAGAACTCCTCAGACGAGTGGGCATTCTTCTTTCCGTGTATCAAATTTACCTTTGTGGTCACTCAAATCGCCACCAAGTCATGGATCAAAAATCATCATTTTTTATTTGTCCCAGAGTAAGTGCACGGTTTCTGCACTGTTTTTGCACGGTTTCAAGGGATGCAATGGGCACTCTGACTTGCAAAATACGACAAAGGGTGCAGAAATTACACAGTGAAAAAGCACGATGCTCTGCACAAAAACGACGTAAACTCGAAAGTTCCAAAATCAGAGTACCCCGACTGAGGGGCTCTTTTAATCAGAGGGCCAGGGATTCGAGTTCCCTCGAGCACACCAAAATCCAACGATGAATCGTAAGATTCCTCGTTGGATTTTCTTTTTGTTCTCAAGCCGCACGGTTTCGGCACGGTCGGTGTTACCCATGTCCGATGATGTAGGGCGCTGTATTGCATTGCAATCAGTGCCCTTTTTTGCATCAGGTGAGCAGGGCCAAGCGGAGCTTTGCCTTCATTTCCGGGTCGGCATCCTTGAGCAATTCCAAAAGAGCCGTCATGGAGATGGTGGGTTCGCCACCGACCTGTTGCGGGATTTCCTGCGCCGGGCGGCTCTCCCCGTCGAATTGCCCAAAATACGCCGGGAAAGTTCTACTTGAACCGAATCCGGAATCAGGATATAATTGGGTCAGAAATCAATTACAGAAAAGGATGATTCCCAATGGCGCGCAGATACGACAGCAAAGAAGCAAAACGGCGGATTTTGACCGCCTGTGTCCGGCTTTTTCTGGAAAAAGGCTACACGAACACCAAGGTAGCAGAAATTTTAAAGGAAGCGGATGTTTCTGCCGGGTCGTTCCAGAACATTTTCCGCACCAAGGACGGCGTGCTGACCGAGCTGATCAGCATGATGTTCAGCAGGCAGTTCGATGCGGTAAGGCCGCTGGCGGCAAACGCCCCCTCGCCGGTGTACCTCTACGCGGTGGAAACGGCTTTGCAGCTGGCGCTGACCGAACTGAGTGAGAATCTGCGGGATATCTATGTGGAAGCGTACACCTTCCCCGCCACGGTGGAGATCATCCACCGCAGCACCACGGCCGAGCTGCAGGCGGCGTTCAGCACGTATCTGCCCGGGTGCGCCGAGTGCGATTTCTATGAGATAGAGCTGGGCACGGCTGGCATGATGCGCGGCTATATGGCACGGCGGTGCGACCCCTACTTTACGCTGGAGCGCAAAATACGGCGCTATCTGAGCATGAGCCTGAGTGCGCTGCAGGTCCCCGCGCAGGAGCGCGAGCAGGTCATCGCTTTTGTGGCGGAGATCGATGTGCTTGCTGAGGCGCGGAAAGTGATAGATGCAGTGCTTGCATCGCTGTCCGTACAGTTTGATCTGAAAGGATAACTAGGTTTGATGACAAGGAGGAAGCTCTATGAAAAAACATATAAAACGAATCTCCCTTATGATTGTCTGTATCATCCTTCTCCTTGTCGGAAGCTTCTGTATCTATTATTTTTCCCGCTTCTGCACGCTCTCTTCCATTCAGAAAGTCACTTCTTATGAAGATGGATACAACCTTTATCAGATAGACATCAAATACGATTATGATCTGGATCAGATCATTGACTACGGAATCACAGACAACCAAAGTATGATCGACGCAATTATCAAAGAAGCTCTTCCCCTGCTGCCTGTTAAGATCAAAGCTCCTGATTTCGGATGCACTGCGTTTACAATGACAGATAACCAGAATCAGGTTCATATGGGCCGAAATTATGATTTTAAGCTGGACACTTCTGCCATGCTTGTGTACTGTACGCCCCAAAATGGTTACAAATCTGTAGCCTTCGCGGCACTTGATAATATTTCTGCCAATACACCTGATGAAAGCATGAAGAAAAAACTTGCCACCTTGACCTCTCCTTTCATTTGCCTTGATGGTATGAACGAAAAAGGTGTTTCTATTGCAGTACTTACTCTGGACAGCGAACCAGTTTTCCAGAATACCGGCAAGCCAACAATCGCAACAACACTGGCTATTCGCCTCGTGTTGGACCGTGCTGCCTCCACACAGGAAGCAGTAGATCTGTTAAAAGAATATGATATGTTCGCCTCCTCCGGTAGAGATTATCATTTCTACATTACAGACGCCTCAGGTGATGGACGAGTCATTGAATACGATTGCGACAGTGAAACCCGAGAACTCGTTGACACCAGATCTGAAGCTGTCACTAATTTCTTTGTCCTGTACAAAGACAAAGTTGCTCCGAATCAGAAGAATGGAATCTACGGACACGGAAGAGAACGTTACGATGCTGTTCTTAAGACTTTTGAAGCAGAAACAGAACATACCAATTCTACCGTATGGAATGCTTTAAAGGCATCTTCCCAGGATCCAAATCCTACTGATATCACAAGTAATACACAATGGTCGATCAATTATAATAATACAGATCTGACTGCCGAGATTGCTCTCCGACGAAACTGGGATGATAAAACGATCTATAATCTAAGTCAAAATAAAATTGAACATCCGAATTAAAATTCAGAAATAAGTCAAGAGGGGCTGTTGCAAAATAAAAATGCGATAGCGACTTGCGCAAAGAAATAGTGCAAAAACAGAAACCCGGAACCCTTTTTGAGCCGTTTTGGCCCTGAAAAGGTTCCGGGTTTTGTGCATATTTTTTCAGAGAGCTATTTTGCAACAGTTTCCTTGTTCTGCCCTTAACCCGTATCAAAAGCAATACGGATTATTTCTGCATTTTGACAACCTGCCTATAAATCCCCCATGAACGTTGTGGAATCTTCCAAAGCATCCATGGATGATTTCTTGTGCCGCATCAAACATTCAGCTTATTGCAACGAAATTCCATAAAGCTGCATTGCATCTTGTGGAGGTTCTTGCTATACTCTGTATCAAACGCAACTTTATCCGATAAAAATGTTGCGCAATTTGCGCAACCAAAGGAGGCCGCTATCATGCAGCAGCTCAGATTACTTCATGGCGGAGACTACAACCCGGAACAGTGGCTGGACCGGCCCGATATTCTGGCGCAGGACATCGAACTGATGAAAAAGGCACACGTTAATACTGTGACGCTGGGCGTGTTCTCATGGTCCACATTGGAACCGCAGGAGGGGGTATTTGAGCTGGATTGGCTGGCAGACATCGTCCATAACCTGTATGCCAATGGAATCCATACGATCCTTGCAACGCCCAGTGCGGCCCGCCCCGCTTGGATGGCACACAAATACCCCGAGGTGCGCCGAGTCCGGGCAGACCGGGTCCGGGAGCTGTACAACCGGCGGCAGAATTACTGCTATACATCGCCGGTTTACCGGGAAAAAGTCCGCATCATCGACCAGATGCTGGCGCAGCGGTTCGGCAATGACCCGGCTGTCCTGCTCTGGCATATCTCCAACGAGATGAGCGGCGACTGCCATTGCGAGCTGTGTCAGGCCGCGTTCCGCTGCTGGCTCAAGGAACGGTATGGCTCTTTGGATGCCTTGAACAAGGCATGGAACGCCCGGTTCTGGAGTCACGACTATACCGCTTGGAAACAAATCGAAAGTCCTGCTCCGCAGGGGGAAAATGCCGTGCAGGGCCTTGCGCTGGACTGGAAGCGCTTTGTCAGTGACCGACACATTGATTTTTTGAAATTTGAGCGTGATACCGTGAAAGAATTTGCGCCGGATGCAAAGTTCACGGTAAACATGATGTACCGGTTTGACGGCATCGACTATTTCAAAATGTCCAAGGAGATCGACATTGCCAGCTGGGACAACTACCCCACATGGCACAAGCCCAGCGAAACAGTGGAAGAAACGGCGTTGGATACGGCCCTGATGCACGACCTGTATTACTCCATGAAGGGCAGGCCCTTCCTGCTGATGGAATCCAGCCCCAGCTTTACCAACTGGCAGCCGATCTCCAAACAGAAGCGCCCCGGCATTGCGGAGCTTGCGGCTCTGCAGACGGTTGCACATGGTTCGGACAGTGTGCTTTACTTCCAGTGGCGAGCCAGCCGCGGCGCTGAAGAAAAGTTCCATGGTGCAGTCGTCGGCCATGATGGCCGGGAGGATGCCCGCCCGTTCCGGGAAACGATGGAAGTGGGACGGAAGCTGGAAGTTCTTTCTGAAATTGCAACGACTTGCCGTGAAAAACAGGCGGCAATCGTCCACGATTGGGAAAACAAGTGGGCATTGGAAGGTTCCTGCGGCCCGCGCAATGCAGGGATGGGCTACTGGGACGAGCTGAAGCTGCACTACAATGCTCTTGCGCGGGAAGGCATTGCGGTGGAGTTCGTGAATCAGGAATCCGATTTGACGGGTTATGGTTTGGTCGTTGTTCCGATGGTTTATTTGCTGACCGATGCCTTTGCCCAAAAACTCTGTGATTTTGCCCGGAATGGTGGTACGGTCGTGGTTACATACTGGACCGGTGTGGTGGATGAAAGCGATTTGTGCCGTCTGGGTGACACGCCCTACGGCTTGACCGACCTGCTGGGCCTGCGCCGCACTGAGATCGACGGAATGTATGACGGCGAAACCTGCCGCTGCACCCCGATGGACGATTCCACTTTGCCGGAAACGCAGGCTTCGGTCCTATGCGAGGTCGCAAGTCTGAACGACACCGACCCTGCCACACCGCTGAGCGTTTATGCCGAGGACTATTATGCAAACTGCCCGGCGGTGGCTGTCCACTCCTACGGGGAGGGCCGTGCCTATTATCTGGCAAGTCGGTTCGAGGAAGCGTTCTATCGCGCATTTTATCGTGCTGCTGTAAAGGAAGTCGGCCTGACCCCGGCCTGGCCGGAGGCTCTGCCGGACGGCGTTCTGGCCGCGCGGCGCGGTACGTTCGTCTTTGTACAGAACTGCAATGAACATCCGGTCGAAGTAGGCGGTGTTGCGCTGAACCGTTACGGAACGGCCGTCTGGAAAAACGGCGAGCAGGTCCTGTAAGGCAAAAAATACCAGCTTTCAGCGTTCTGCCAAAAAAGCAGGACGCTTTTTGTTTGCTTTCATACTTGACAAAGCGGGCTTACCCCGGTATGCTGGGGTGGCGCATTGTTGCGCAGTTCTGTGAAAAGGAGAGGATATCCTGTGGCTGCAAAGGAAACCGAAAAAATGACGATCGAGCAGGTGGCCGATGCGCTTGGTGTTTCTAAAACAACGGTATCACGCGCACTTTCCGGAAAGGGACGCATCAGTGAGGAGACCCGCGCCAAGGTATATGCCTATCTAGGACGCACCCGCACTGAGCCTGCCGCCCCGCAGGGCGGCGAAAAGGTGCGCACCAACAACATTGCCATGATCGTACCGCAGCGCTTTATTACGCTGGATCTGCCCTTTTTGCGCAAGTGCATGGGCGGCATCTGCATCATGGCAGACCAGCGCGGCTATGACCTGATGCTTTGCTACGCCTCCAACACCGAGTATTCGCAGCTGCAGCGGCAGCTGGCCAACCACAAGGTGGACGGCGTGATCCTGACCTACGCCATGGCGGATGATCCCTGCATCGAACTTTTGCGGCAATACGAGACACCTTTTGTGCTCATCGGACGCAGCGAGGACAAGACCATCCCGCAGGCAGACAACGATCAGGTCGCGGCTGCCTGCGAGATGACACGCATCCTTTTGCAGCTGGGCGCCAAGCGGATCGCGCTGCTGGTGGGCAGTACCATCTACGCCGTCAACACCGACCGTATACGCGGTTATCTGCGTGGATTCGCGGAATTTGGTGTGCCAGTAGACCAGCGGCTCGTTCATTCCGGTGTGGAATCTGCCGGGCAGACGCTCGATGCACTGGAGGCTGCGCTGGAGCAGAAGGCGGATTGCATCCTTTGCGGCGATGATGAGGTCGCCTTTGAGGTCATGCGGGAGCTGCGGACGCGGCATATCCTCGTGCCCAACGATCTGCGAGTGGCCAGCCTGTACGACAGCTCCATGCTGGCCAGCATCACGCCGTCTGTTTCGGCGGTGCAGTACGATGCCGAGCAGCTGGGCAAGACAGCCTGCCGGATGCTGCTGGACCGGCTGGCCGGAAAAGAGATCGTCATGCGGCAGCTGGAAGGTTATCAGGTCATTTTGCGGGACTCTACCAAGTGGAGGGAACGCTCCCGCAGCATCAAATAACGCGCTTTTTGTGCCTGCTCCTTTCCCGGAGCGGGCATTTTTGCTCTTTGCATGGGCGAAGGTTGCGCTAAAGTTGCGCACTTTTGCCCATGTATCCTAATTTTACCGTCACTTTTTCCAGTTTCGACTCAACAATACCGTGAATTTCGTCCATTGACGTGAGCAAAAGAATGCGGGATCCTATGGGTACAGAAAAACAGCCGCTTGGATGTGCGCAACTTATAAGCGCAACAAAGAGCACCCGAAGATTTCAGATTGAGAACGAAGGAGAACTGGATCATGAAAAAGCTGATTTCCCGCCGTAAATTCCTTGCTGCTATGGGTACGATGGCTGCTGCCGGTGTGCTGACCGCCTGCGGCGGTTCTTCCTCTGGCACCGCTTCCTCTGCTGCCGCTTCCAGTACGGCTGCCTCTGCTGCGGAGAGCTGGGGTGATGTGAAGCTGACCATGTGGGGCGCAGAAGAGGATCAGACCATGCTGCGCGAGATGGCAGATGCTTTCATCGAGCAGAATGCAGACAAGGGCAACGTGACCATCGAGATCGGCGTGCAGTCTGAGTCCAGCGCAAAGGATACCGTTCTGGCTGACCCGGAGTCTGCCGCAGACGTTTTTGCCTTTGCTGATGACCAGCTGAACGAGCTGGTGAATGCCGGTGCGCTGCAGGAAGTGCTGCTGAACCCGGACGACGTGAAGAGCCGCAACCTGCCCGGCTCTGTGGGCGCTGCCACCATGAACGACAAGCTTTACGCCTACCCCATGACCGCCGACAATGGCTATTTCCTGTACTATGATGCAAGCGTTCTGAGCGCCGAGGATGTGCAGAGCGTGGACACCATGCTGGAAAAGGCTGCAGCTGCCGGCAAAAAGTTCATGATGAGCGTGAACGACGCATGGTACATTTACAGCTTCTACGCCGGTGCCGGTCTGGTGGCTACGCTGGCAGATGACGGTATCAACACCGTCTGCAACTGGAACGAGGCTCCCGGCGCAGACGTAACGCAGGCCATTCTGGATATCGCCGCAAATCCCGGCTTTAAGTCCGGCGCGGATGCTGATATCGTTTCTGCCATCAAGGACGGCAGCTGCTGCGCCGCCATCTCCGGTACTTGGAACGCCAGCACCGCCGAGGAGGCTTGGGGCGAGGGCTACGCCGCCACCAAGCTGCCAACCTACACCCTGAACGGCGCACAGGTCCAGATGGGCTCCTTCTCTGGCTACAAGCTGGTGGGCGTCAACCCCCACAGCGCCAACGTGGGCGTTGCCATGATGCTGGCCGACTTCATCACCAACGAGGACAACCAGAACAAGCGCTTCAACGACCGCAAGCTGGGCCCCTCCAACATCAATGCCAATGCTTCCGAGGCTGTGCAGTCTGCACCCGCCATTGCCGCACTGGCCGAGCAGAGCTCTTACGCTACCCTGCAGCGGGTAGGCGCAAACTACTGGAGCTCCGCCGCAAGTCTGGGCGAGATCCTCGCCTCCGGCGACACGCAGGGCAAGACCACGCAGCAGCTGGTGGATGACGCTGTGGCCGGCATCACCGCACCTGTGGTACAGTAAGTTCCGGTTTTTCCCGGCGGGCACGCAGCAGAATGCGGTGTGCCCGCTTTTTATCGCAATACAAGAAATCGGCGTCAACCTAACATCCTGTTTGCTATAACCCCCTCTGCATACCAAGAAAGGAGTTGACTTCTGTGGCAGAAATGGTCCTTACACCACCCTTGCGGGCAGATGGCCGGGAGCCGAATTTCCTTCAGAAGTTCGGTCACGCATTTGTTCACGGAGATATTTTTACAAAGCTGTCCCTCTTTGTCTGGGGTCTGGGCTACATTGGCCACGGCCAGCTTATCAAGGCACTGCTGGTAACACTGGTGCAGGGGCTGGGACTGTATTTTCTGGGTACCTCCGGCATTCCTGCGCTGAAAAAGTTCGGCACGCTGGGCACGGTGCAGATGGAGATGCAGTTCAACCCCCTTACCTTAAAGAACGAGGTCAACAACTACGACAACTCGTTTGCCATCCTGCTGCTCAGCGTGATCGCACTGGTGGTCATTGTAACGCTGATCGCTGCTGCCATGCTGGTGGTGCAGAGCAATTACGCGTTACAGGCGCAGAAGGCCGCTGGCAAAAAGCCCAACAATTTCCGGCAGGATATCACCTTGTACCTGAACGAAAAGTTCTACGTTACCCTGCTCACCCTTCCGGTGCTGGGTGTGGTGGTGTTCACCATCATCCCGCTGTTCATTTTGATCGCTGTTGCCTTTACCAACTACGATCAGCAGCACATGCCTCCCGCCGCCCTGTTTACATGGGTGGGGCTGGCTAACTTTGCTTCTCTGTTTGGCGGGCAGTCGCTGAGCCTGACCTTCAGCTACGCCTTTGGACGGGTGCTCAGCTGGACGTTGGTGTGGGCCTTCTTTGCCACCTTCACCAACTTCTTCGGCGGCGTATTTCTGGCCATGCTCATCAACAACAAAAAGACCAAGTGCCAAAAGCTCTGGCGCACATTGTTCATCATCACCATTGCGGTGCCGCAGTTCGTCACCCTGCTGCTGGTGCGCAACTTCTTCTCGGATGCCGGCATCTTCAACACCATGATGGCCAATGCAGGCGTGACCGATTTTTTAAAGGCCATCGGTCTGCTGGGGCAGAACATGAACCACATTCCCTTCCTGACCGATCAGCATTGGGCTAAGTTCATGATCATCCTCATCAACATCTGGGTGGGCGTGCCCTACCAGATGCTCATTGCCACCGGTGTGCTGATGAACATTCCCACCGATATGCTGGAGGCCTCCACCATCGACGGTGCATCGCCGTGGCAGAGCTTCATCCACATCAAGCTGCCCTATCTGCTCAGTGTGCAGGGGCCGGCACTGGTTACGGATTTTGTGCGCAACGTCAACAACTTCAACGTCATCTATCTGCTCACGCAGGACGTTTATATCACCAAGGATCAGGCGCTGGCTTCCTCCAGTGCAAAAGAGGTGGATCTGCTGGTCACATGGCTGTTCCGCCTGACACAGGAGCAGTACAACTACAAGATGGCCGCCGTCATTGGCATTATGGTGTTCATCATCTGTGCCGTGTTCACGCTGGTATGCTTCCGGTTCCTCAATAAAAAGGAGGCGACGTTCTCTTGACACAGACAACTGTTTCTCCGGCACGCCGGGCAGAGACCGCAGCGCAGCTGCGCCGCGGGCGTATCCTCCGCACAGTCCGCAGCATCCTGCGGCATCTGCTGCTGGCCCTGCTGGCAGCTATCTGGCTGGTACCCATTCTGTGGCTTCTGGTCACTTCCTTCTCCACAGACCGGGGCATCAATGTGCGACAGTTCTTCCCGGCCAGTTACACACTGCGCAACTATGTCAACATTCTGTTCCACCCGGACTCTGTGGCGCAGTTCCCGCGCTGGTTTACCAACACCCTTGTGGTGGCCTGTTTCAACTGCGTTATCTCCACCTGCTTTGTGCTGATGGTAGCCTACGCGCTGAGCTGCTGCCGCTTCAAGGGGCGCAAGCTGATCCAGAACCTTTCTGTCAGCGTCAACCTGTTCCCCGGCGTGCTGGCAATGATCGCCGTCTATTTCGTCCTGAAATATCTGAATCTGACCAACTCCTATGCCGGTCTTATCATGGTCTATGCCGGTTCGTCCGGTCTGGGCTATCTGATCTGCAAGGGCTTCTTTGATACCATCCCCATCTCCCTGCGGGAGGCCGCTAAGCTGGACGGCGCATCCGACGCCCGTGTGTTCTTCCAGGTCGTTCTGCCCATGTCCAAGCCGATCCTGGTCTATACCATCATCAGCTCTTTCATGGTTCCATGGACCGATTTCGTGATGGCAAAAATGATCCTGAATTCGGGCGTCTCTGCCGACTGGACAGTGGCTATCGGTCTGTATAATATGCTGCAAAAGACCCTGATCAACAATTACTTTACGCTCTTCTGTGCAGGCGGTGTGCTGGTGTCCATCCCCATCTCCATCCTGTTTGTCATCATGCAGAAGTTCTACGTCGAGGGCATCACCTCCGGCGCGGACAAGGGTTAACACGTTATTCTCTTTCTCCTTCACCATAAAAGCAATCCCTACAGTCCTTTTTGTGGCTGTGGGGATTGTTTTTTCTCAATGGCGGCAGGAAAGCAGTTTGTTCATGGTGAACCTCATTTCTATATCAAACGGTGTCTGTTCGGATGTCCTGAACCCTGTCATAAAACCGGCATCGAGCAGCTGACCTATCTCATGTTCATCCGGTCGCTGGACGAAAAGGAGCTTGCCACCGAAGAGTTTGAGAGCATGGCGGGCGAGAAGATGGAACACATCTTCCCCGCCAGTGCGGCAGGCCAGTCCATGCGGTGGAGCAAGTTCAAGGATAAGGACTCCAGTGAGATTTTCCTCACCATGCAGCAGCGGGTGTTCCCGGCCATCAAAAAGATGAAGTACGGCCGCCTGCCGGATTTTGACGAGAACGGTGAGATGATGGAAACCATTGATGCCGTCCGGGAAAATGCGGTCCATGTGACGGCGTGATACGGCGGAATGCAGAGCGCAGCAAAAAATGTGACCGGGAAGAAGGTCCACCGGCTTTACAATTGCCGGAAAAGGCGGTATTCTTTATTTATGACAAACATCCGCAGGAGGAAACCATGGATATCCGCCAGCTGCACTACTTTCTGGTATTGTGCGAAGAAATGAATTATACCCGGGCCGCACAGCGGCTGTTTTTGTCGCGGCAGGCGCTGCGGCAGAGCATCTCTGCGCTGGAAGCGGAACTTTGCGGGCCGCTGTTTCTCAGTGCCCACCACAAACTCACCCTCACCGACCGCGGCATGAGCCTGCAGCGCCATGCCACCCCGGTGGTGGAGCAGTTCCAGCAGATGCAGGCCGCCCTGCGGGCCGAGATCCAGTCGGCCCAGCCGGTGCACATCGGCATCAGCGTGGCGCTGGTGCCGGACTACCTGCCTGGGCTGGAAACGCAGCTGGACAAGTTCCGCCAGCAGTACCCTCATGTGGAGATGCGGTTCCGCCTGCTGGACAACGACGCTGTGGCCGATGCCGTGGAGCAGGGAGAGCTGGACGCCGGTCTGGTCATCGACCTGGGCTGTGCGGCCCCGGTATTGGCCCGCACCACCCTGCGGGCCGACCCTGCCTGCCTGCTGGTGCCCCGCGGTCACCCCTTCTGGGACCGGGAGAGCATCCCGCTGGCCGACCTGCGGGGGCAGCGGGTGCTGCTGCCCAGCCTGCGGCAGGACCTGTTCAGTCCGCTGTGGTCGGCCTGTGCCCGGGCCGGGTTTGCGCCCAACGCCGAGATCGGCCCCAGCTTTTACCAGGCCTATTATCTGGTGCAGGAGCAGCTGTGCACCTGCCTGACCCGCTACGAGCCCGGTGCCCGGCGGGAGCTGGACCGGGTGCGGGACGTGCTGCTGGAGGACCTGCCCCCGCTGTGTGTGTCGCTGGTGCAGCGCCGGGACTATACCTCGGCCTACATCGACCTGCTGCGCAGCTACCTGATGGAGGTGCTGGGCGGGGCCGCCTCGCTGCCGCCGCGCCGGGGCCGTCCGGCCAAGCCCTTCTACAACTTCCCGGTGCTGTCCAGCACGGCGGCAAAGCCTGCCGCTCCGGTGCACCCGGCCCCTGGCACCCAGCTGCCCTTTGCGGGTGCGACCAACTTCCGGGAGCTGGGCGGCTATCCGGCCGATGAGGGCAAGACCGTGCGCTGGGGCCAGATCTGGCGCGGCGTGTGCACCGCGCGGCTCACCGACCCGGCGGACCGTGCCCGGCTGGATGCGCTGGGCTTGCGGTTGATTCTGGACCTGCGCAGCACTGCCGAGGCCCAGGCCGAGCCGGACTATGTGCCGGACGGTGCCCGGCTGGTGCAGATCTGTGCCCTGTGCGGCGACGACGGCCATGAGATCAGCTTTGCCCCCGGTGACATCGAGCGCATGATGCACACCGCCCGGGAGGGCGAGAACATCCTGTACCGGATGTACCGACAGATGCTGTTTGGCAACAAGGCCTTCAAGGAGCTGTTCCGGGCGCTGGAAGCCGGCGAGACGCCCATCCTGTTCCACTGCTCTGCCGGCAAGGACCGCACTGGCGTGGCCGCCATGCTGATCCTGCTGGCGCTGGGTGCGTCCGACGAGACGATCTGCGCGGACTTTGTGCAGACGAATGTCTGCCGCAAGGCCGAGATCGACGCCCTTCTGGCGGGCCACGCGGAAGAGATCGCCGCCGACCCGTCCAAGCGGATGCGGTTCTGCACACAGGCGGGCGTGGATCCGGGTGCGGCACCCTATGTGCTGCAGGTCATCCGGGAAGCGTGCGGCAGCGCGGAGGAGTATCTGGCCCGGGAGTACGGCCTGACTCCCGCCCGGCGGATGCGCCTGCGGAGGATGTATCTGGAATAATGATGCAGAATGAGCCCCGGTGTATGCAGATGCACCGGGGTTTTTGCGGCATAAAATCGGCCATGTGCACAAAAAATATGCGGCGGGAGCCGGTTTTCCCTTGACAAGCGTGCAAATGTTTCGTAATATAATTAGTAGTATGGAATAAAAGACGCTGTGTGCAGGTCGTCCCCATGACCGGAGTTTCTCCACAGGCGAAGCGCGCCTGTTTTATATAAGCCAGAACCGGATAGAAAAAAGCCGCAATGCCCGTGCAGGGTCTGCCTGCGCGCGTGATTTTTGTTGTCACTTTTTGCATGGAAGGCTCCCTTATAGATCGTTGCCCACAGCCTGCCGCACAGCGTCTCCTGCTTGTTTGAACCTGAATGAAAAATCAGAACAAAGGAGAGTGAACACGATGACCGCGATCGAAGTGATCGTGGCCCTGATCGTGGGTGTTGTCGGTGCAGCTGCGGGCTATTTTGTTGGTTACAACAACCGGAAAAAGACCGCCGAAGCACAGATCGGCAGCGCCGAAGCCGAGGCGACCCGCCTGGTGAACGAAGCGATCAAGACCGCAGACCAGAAGCGCAAGGAAGCGGTTCTGGAAGCCAAGGACGAGGCCTTCAAGCTGAAGGCCGAGGTCGATGCCCAGAAGGCAGAGGCCGACAAGGAGATCAAACAGCGCCGTGCTGAGATCAGCCGTCAGGAAAACCGCATTGACCAGAAGGAAAATGCCCTGGACCGCAAGACCGAAGCCCTGGAGCGCAAGGAAGAGGACCTGAAGAAGCGTACCGCCGAGGCCGACGCCCGTCTGGCCGAGATCGACGCCCTGCGCGCCAAGGAGATGGAGCGTCTGGAAACGCTGGCCGGCCTGAGCCAGGAGGACGCCCGCGAGGTGCTGCTGCACAAGGTGGATGAGGAGCTCACCCACGAAAAGGCCGTGCGCATTGCCGCCTATGAGACCGACCTGAAGGAGAACTGCGACAACATCGCCCGCAACCTGATCGGTCAGGCCGTGAGCCGCTGCGCCGCCGACCACTGCAGCGAGACCACCGTGAGCGTGGTGCCGCTGCCCAGTGACGAGATGAAGGGCCGCATCATCGGCCGCGAGGGCCGCAACATCCGTGCGCTGGAAA
>ERZ773200.2296-NODE-2296-length-14207-cov-7.695379_pt1 | contig 14207 bp, 10 predicted proteins | sample MGYA00581008_ERZ773200 | MGnify/ENA primary metagenome ERZ773200 (study PRJEB29015, sample SAMEA2737770) | human gut metagenome | biome: human gut; feature: human-associated habitat; material: faeces | place: China | collected 2012 ... | reverse complement strand
GTGGTGTTGCCGGTGGAGATATCACACAGGGTCTTCCTCGTGTCGAGGAGCTTTTCGAGGCAAGAAAGCCGAAAGGTCTTGCCATCATCACAGAGATTCCTGGTGTTGCTGTTATCAATGACACTAAGAAGAAACGTGAAGTTATCGTTACAGATCAGGAAACAGGTGAATCCAAGACTTACCTTATTCCTTACGGATCCCGTATCAAGATCACAGACGGACAGATTCTTGAAGCCGGTGATGAGCTTACAGAAGGTAGCGTAAATCCGCATGATATCCTGAGAATCAAGGGTGTACGTGCAGTTCAGGATTACATGATCCGTGAAGTACAGCGTGTATATCGTCTCCAGGGTGTTGAGATCAGTGATAAGCATATTGAAGTTATTGTTCGTCAGATGCTGAAGAAGATCCGTATCGAAGATAACGGAGATACAGAATTCCTTCCTGGAACACTGGTTGACTTCCTTGAATATGAGGATGTTAACGAACAGATGGAAAAAGAAGGCAAACAGCCTGCAGATGGAAAACAGGTTATGCTTGGTATCACCAAGGCATCTCTTGCTACAAACTCCTTCCTGTCAGCCGCTTCCTTCCAGGAAACAACTAAGGTTCTGACAGAGGCTGCTATCAAGGGCAAAGTTGACCCGTTGATCGGTCTGAAAGAGAACGTAATCATCGGTAAACTGATCCCGGCTGGTACTGGTATGAAGCGTTACAGAGATGTAAGACTGAACAGTACAATGCCTGAGCCAGAAGCTCCTGTTGAAGAAACAGCAGAGGAACTTCAGGATGAAGAGATCAAAGACGATGAGATGATCACAATGGATGAAGAACTTCCGGAAGAGGAAGAATTCGATATTGAAGAATTTGATGCAGATGAAGCTGATGATGTGGAAGATGCTGATGATACAGAAGATAACGAATAATTCCTGATTTCGGCACAGGATTTTTATCCGGATTGATTGAATTGCGAATATTCGCTTTAATATGAATGATAAGAGGACTATTATACTGACAGAATTGCTGGTATGGTAGTTCTCTTTTTGATATTATAAAAGATTTAACCAAAAGATTGCCCCAAAAGATTCCAGTGGAGATAAAAAGAGAAAAATACAAAGAAGTCGGGTTTTGTGTTATAATTTGCAGATAAGACGAAGATTTGTTTTATGATTTTGATATCATAATGAAAGTATTATAGATATAAGACAAAGAAGGAGGTGCAGCATGGATAAAGAATTGCCGGTTTCGGCATGGCCGGAATGGAAGATCATAGAGAAGATCGGCGAAGGTTCTTTTGGAAAAGTTTACAAAGCGCAGAGAACAGAACGTGGAAAATCTTTCTATTCAGCCATTAAGATCATCAACATACCCGGAAGCCAGAGCGAGCTAAACAGTGTACGTTCCGAAACGGGAGATGACCAGTCCACCAGACAGTATTTTCAGAATCTGGTAGAGGAGTGTATCCAGGAAATCAGCACCATGGAGTATTTCCGGGGAAATTCTTATATTGTTTCTGTAGAAGACTTCAAGGTTATGGAATATCTGGATGCCATAGGCTGGGAAATCTCCATACGAATGGAATATCTTACCAGTTTTATTGATTATTGTGCAGAGAAACAGCTGACTGAAAATGAAGTGATACAGCTTGGAATGGACCTGAGTAAATCTCTGGAGTATTGCCGGAAACTTAAGATTATTCACAGAGACATCAAGCCGGAGAATATTTTTGTATCCAGATTTGGCGATTTTAAGCTTGGAGATTTCGGAATTGCCCGTGAACTTGAGCGGACAATGAGCGGATTTTCCAAGAAGGGAACTTACTCCTATATGGCTCCGGAGATGTATAAGGGCGAGAAATATGACAGCAGAGTGGATATTTACTCCCTTGGAATTGTACTATACAAATTGATGAACCACAACAGACTGCCATTTATGAGTTTGGAAAAGCAGTTTATTACATACAGAGATAAAGAGAATGCATTAAATAAGCGTGTCGCAGGTGAGAAGATGAGCGTTCCGGCGGATGCAGGAGAGTTGTTCGCGCAGATTATTCTGAAAGCCTGTGCCTATGATCCTGCGGAGAGATACCAGACTCCGGAGGAGTTTTATCGTGCGCTAGATGATCTGAAGAATGGAAGAATTATAAAGAATCGGCAGATATCGCAAAGCGAGATGCCTTCATCTAAGATTGCATCAACTGTTGGAAACCGGTATAGGACACCACAAATTACATCCGAACAGAGCTCAAAGAGCCAAAATGAAAAGAAAACGGGATCAGATATACGGGATGTACAAGAGCAGAATGTGTCTAAAAAGAAAAGTCAGTCAAGTGGACAAAATATTTCAGACAGAAAGAGATTGTCAGATGCTCCATCACGCAGTTCCGTAAATAGAAAGACAGCAGCTGTTACATCAGGGCAAAATCCGAATAGGACGAGAACAACAGATGCATTAGTACAGACTGCTGTATCTGCAGATAAAACGCAGCAGCGAAATGCAGACGCAGCAACAAGTGCTACAGTTTCAACGGTCAGAAATACGAGTGCTACAGCCTCAGCGGTTAGAAGTACAATTACTCAGGAAACACCATCAGAGACAGTTGCGATGAGATCTGCCAGGGCGGTAGAAGCCAGAAAACGCAGACGCAGAAAGAAGCAGTTGTTGCGAAGGGCACTGGTTGCAATCGTAGCAGGAGCAGCAATACTGGGTATGGCAGGCATTTACTATAAAGTAAGTCTGCGTAACCAGCAGGCAAATCAGGAAGATAACCCGATTGCAATTCTGGAGGATAAGAAATACAGCTCCTCGAAATCTGATTCCAAAGATTTCTCAAAGACATTGGATACGATCAAGGAGCAGGCAACAACGATTACGGACAATCTGGACAGCTATGACTGGGTTGGTACAGAGGGAACTGTTTTACGATATCTGCGCAGAGTTAAGACTACTCAGCAGTCAGACGGAAATATGGACATTGAAAGTGAATGCATGAAAGCTCTGGTTTACCCGGCAGAGTCAGAAGACGGTGTTTATGAGGAATATTTCTATTGGGGTGAGAAGCTTTTCTTTGCATATATCTGGTATGATGAAACTTCAGAATACTATTATTATGATGACGGTGAGCTGATCCGCTGGATCGATTCCAATGGCAAATGCCATGACAATGAAACAGATAATGATGAGTTTGTAAAACGTGGCGAGAAATACTGGAATAATTCACTGAAAGCATTGAAGGGAGAAGGTACAAAGACAGACGATGGCGTATCAGATTGAGTGTGCATATACCTGCCATATGGGAAATGTCAGGGCAAATAATGAGGATAATTTCTGGTGCTTTGGAGAATCCCTCCCAATGAACAATGAGGGGACAAAAGGCATCTGTTCGAAGATTATTTCCGGAAGCAGAGTACCGGCAATGGCAGTATTTGACGGCATGGGAGGAGAAAGCTGTGGAGAAGTAGCAGCTTTTCTCGCTTCCGAAGAATTTGGAAAATTTTACAATACAAATAAAAGAATGCTGAGAGATATCCCGGAAGAGTTCATAGATGGCATATGTAAGAAGATGAATCAGGCAGTATGCAGTTATGGGACGGACAACCATATTCAGAGTATGGGCAGTACCATGGCGATGGTTCTATTTACGCCGGAGTCTATGTTTGCCTGCAATCTCGGAGACAGCAGAATCTATCTCTGGGGTGAAAATAAACTGCGCCAGATTTCTACCGATCATGTTCTGGGAAGGTCGATGGTGGGAAAAGCTCCATTAACACAGTATCTGGGACTTCCCGAGGATCTGCAGATGCTGGAACCATCTGTGGCAGAAATCGAGCATAAAGAAGGTTATAAATATTTGCTGTGCTCGGATGGGGTGACGGATATGCTTTCGGACAGAGAAATCGAAGAAATTCTGTCGGGAGGTCTGGGGCTTTCAGAAATGGTAGATACTCTTTTACAGACTGCACTGGATAAAGGCGGAAGAGACAATGTGACGATCGTGCTTTGCGAAGTGCAGAAGTTAGATACGGTCCGAATGGTAAAAACATGGATGAAAAATCTGAAAGATAAAAAATGAGAGGTGAAGGCAGTATGAAAAATCGTATGCAGGATCTGGACTTTGAGCAGACGGTGGCATTTGATAAAGTACAGGATTATGAATTTACCAGAAGGGCAGCTCAGAGATTCCGCCAGGTAGTAAGCCTTGACAGTTTCGAAGATGAGGATTCAGATGTTATTTTTCATTATTTATATAAAGAGATGGAGCTGGTATCCTTTGGCGATCACCTGAAGCGTTACATTTATGAGAGAGCAGAACTGGAAGAACCTTTCTCAGAAGTTCCACAGGAGGTATATAAGGAAATCATACTGGATTCATTTAAAGAGACCTATACCCCCAAGTCAATGAATCCTACCTCAACGAAATTATCGGCGCTGGTCAATAATTGGCTGAATCAGGCTTCAGTAAAAAGAGAAACCGTTTTCCTGCTTGGATTCGGATTAAAAATGACAGCCGAAGATGTTTCGGATTTTCTGACCAGAGTATTAAAAGAGCAGGATTTTGATTTCCACAATCCGGATGAGGTAATCTACTGGTATTGTTACAGTACCCAGCAGGGATATCACAAAGCAGAGGAGTTAAAGAAGAAATATGAAACGCTCTCTCCGGTAGAAATGGATAATACTCAGGTTCTATACGGAAATAGTCTCTGTCTGGATACAGAAGAGAAGCTGATAGATTATCTTGCAAAACTGAAGGCTAAACGAGTAGATCCGATATCCGAGAAAAGCCAGGCATTCCAGGAATTTACGAGACTGCTTTATCATGCAAAACAGATTATCGCCGGACTTTATCAACATGATGAGGAGGAAAAAGGCGGGGATAAAGTGTGGACAGCAGAGAGAATCACACCGTCCGATGTGGAAAAAGTAATCTGCAGCGGGATTCCGATTAACAAAATGGGAAATCTGAAAAAGATGTCGGCTTCCATTCTCGCAAAACATTTCAGCCAGAAGCGTTTCAGCAGACAGAGAATCACGAACATCCTTAGCCACAAACTCCCGGTGGAGCGATTTGACCTGATCACGCTGGAGTTTTTTATTGTATCGCAGGAGATGGAGGATGATGATCCATTTAACAGATACAAGCATTTCCTTGATGAGATTCAGGACATCCTGCTTCGATGCGGAATGGGCGAAATCTACATAGTGAATCCTTATGAATGTTTCCTTCTTATGTGTCTCCTGACGGACTGCCCTCTGGCAGTGTTCTCGGAGATATGGGAGAAGTCCTATGAAGAGGGAGAAGCTGAAGAGGCATAATGATATAAACAGGAGAAGTCTTTTGCTTTAAGCAGGATAAATCAGTTCGGGATTGCCGGACATAGATTGTTCTATTCTGCATAGGCAGAGGGCTTCTTTTTTGCTCTTATTATTTTGTAAAAAGAACTGCGCTTTGTGCATAATATATAAAAAAAGATATATAATATTGTTGAAAATATTAGAAAAGTAAAAAACAGCATAATTGTCTCTTGACTATGAATCGTTTCAACTATATAATAAAACCATCAAATGAATCGTTTCATTTTTGAAGCAATCATTGATATCAATAATGCATTCATAAAAGTGCTTATCTGAATCCGGCAGATGGAAAAATACTTTTGTGAATGCAAAAAATAAAAGCAAAAATGAAACGTTTCAAAATCAATCCACATAACCAAACTCAAAAATCAGGAGGACGAACAATGAAGAAAAAAGTATTGAGCGTAGTAATGGCAGCAGCTATGATGACATCTGTATTCAGCGCAACAGCTGTTACAGCTTCTGCAGCAGATGCAGAAGAACTTACTATCTGGGTTCATGAGACAGACTCACCGGAAGGACAGCTTTATAAAACACTGATCGATGAATTTAATAAGGAATATGAGGGAACTTATCATGCAACTTTAACTCAGATCGCAAGAAGCGGTGACGCAGGTGGATATGATGATAAAGTTAATGCAGCGATTACAAACGGCGGACTTCCGGATGTATTCACAGTAGATGGCGTTGCAGTTGCACAGTATGCAGATGCAAATGCAATCGTACCGATCGGTGATTATTTCAAAGAAGACGAATTAGCTGATTTCAACCCGTCTATTATCCAGCAGGGTACATACAATGATGAATTATATACATTAGGTGCTATGGACTCCTCTGTAGGTATTTTCTATAACAAAGATATGTTTGAAAAAGCAGGAATTGAGCCTGCTACAGCAGAAAAACCATGGACTCTTGCACAGCTTGAGGATGCAGCTAAAAAACTGACAACAGATGACTGCTATGGAATCACAATGTCTCTGGATGCAAAAGATGAGACATGTATCTACTTCTTCCTTCCACTGATCTACTCTCAGGACAGCAGTGTACTGGACAAAGACGGAGAAACAGCAGAAGGCTTCCTTAACGGTGATGCAACTAAGAATGTATTTAACTGGATCAAGGAAATGGCAGATAATGGATATGCAAGTGCAACACCTGCAGAGAACAGCTTTGAACTTGGTCAGGCTGCAATGGCTCTGACAGGATCCTGGGAACCAGGTAATCTTGCAAAATACGATATTAACTGGGGCCTGATGCCAATGCCTGTTTATGATGAGAATTCTACTCCGGCATCTGCCTGTGGTTCCTGGACATTTGCAATGAGCAGCAACTGTTCTGATGAGAAAAAAGAAGGCGCAGCAGAGCTGATTCGCTTTATGACAAGCACAGATGCCAGTGCAAGAATGTACGAAGCAAACGCAATGCCGCCTGCAAGAAGTTCTGCATTTGAGAAAATTGACGCATTCAATGAAGAACCACTGAACGTATTCAGCTATCAGTTACAGAACACAGCAAAAGCAAGACCTGTATCTGTATACTATCCGATCCTCAGCAATCAGTTTGCAACTGCATTACAGAACGTACTTACAGGTATGGAAGTAGATGAAGCTCTGGATCAGGCTGTAGAGCAGTATAACTTCCAGGCAGATATTTACTAATCAGTAATTGTGACTGCGGAGTTTGCTGAACTCCATAAAAAAGTTTCGAATTTCCTGTGACAGAATTCCGGGGCATCATACATGAAAGGTGTCCCGGAATTTGAATTGTAAAGGCGGATCAAAAATTTCCGCTTTACTGGCTGAATCTCTGATATGAGTAAAAAGGAGGGTTTCCGGTGAAAGCACCCAGAAAAAAAATGACAAAAGAAAACTGGACGGGACTGGCATTTGTTGCACCTGCATTTGTACTTCTTGCTATTTTCCTGTTTGTTCCGTTCTTTATGACGGTTGGATATAGTTTTACTAATTACAATATTCTGAAACCAGACAGAATGGAATTCGTTGGATTGAAGAACTTTATCCGCCTGACTCAGGATACAGTATTTATGAAGAGTATTGTGAATACATTTGTATTCGTAATCCTGGTAGTTCCGCTTCAGGTATGCCTGGCACTTGGCCTGGCTTTAATGATCAACCGTAAGATGAAAGGAATTTCAGTTTACAGACTTGCATTTTTTGCACCAACTGTATTATCTCTGGTTGTAGTTTCCATTCTCTGGACATATATTTACAATCCGAACAATGGTTTGCTGAACTCCTTACTTGGAAGTGTGGGAATTGGGCCGTTTAAATTTCTGAATGATCCAAAGACCGCAATGCTGTGTATTGTTATTCTGTCAGCATGGCAGGGCTGTGGTTTCCAGATGATGATCTTCTTATCCGGTCTTCAGGATATTCCGCAGTATCTGTATGAGGCAGCAGCAGTGGACGGCGCAACAAAGTGGAATCAGTTCTGGAATATCACAATTCCGGGATTAAGAAATATAACAGTATTTATTTCTCTGTCTATTGTAGTAAGTGCCTTCCAGCTGATCATCCAGCCAATGATGATGACTGCCGGTGGTCCGCAAAATTCTACCATGACGATCGTATATGAAATCTATCAGACTGGTTTCAAATACAACAAGATGGGATATGGTTCTGCAATGGCACTGGTATTTACAGTTATGGTACTGATCCTTACATTGATTCAGAACAAGCTGACAAATAAGAGTAACGAAGATTAGGAGGAAAAATAAATGTATAAAAAACCATCTCTGCCAAAACAGTTTCTTATATATATTGGTATGACAGTGGTAGCATTAATTTTTATGTTTCCACTGATCTGGATGATCGTTTCTTCTTTTAAAGATGATGCCATGATCTTTTCAGATATTACCAGTCTGAAGGCTTTTGTACCGGCATTCAAAGAAGACGTATTTTTTAACTATAAAGAGGTTATCTCAAAGCTTCCTCTTGTAAAAGCAATGCTGAATTCACTGTCATATATTATAGTCATCATTGCTTTGGGACTGATCGTAAATTCTATGGCAGGTTATGCATTTGCCAGATTAAAATTCCCAAAGAAAAATCTGCTTTTTGCACTGATCCTGGCAGTTATGATCATTCCGGCTCAGACAGTTATGCTTCCGCAGTTCTCTATTATCTATAAGATGGGACTTTCAAACTCTTATCTTGCACTGATCTTGCCGGCGATCGCAAGCCCTATGTATATCTTCCTGTTCAGACAGAACTTTATGGGAATTCCTGAGAGTATTGAAGAAGCTGCCAAGCTGGACGGCGCCAGTGCGATTAGAACCTTTTTCCAGCTGGTCGTGCCTCTGGCAAAACCGGTGTATGCAACTGTTGGTATTCTTGTATTTATTGCCTGCTGGAATGATTTTGTATGGCCGGTTATGGTAATCTCAGACAGCTCCAAACAGACCATCCAGATGGCTCTGAGCAGTCTGTTCAGTATCCAGCCGGTTAACTATGGAAATGTTATGGCTGGTCTGACATTGGTAACAATTCCGGTACTGATCATTTTCCTTAGTCTTCAGAAATACTATGTGGCAGGAATTGCATCTACAGGAGCGAAAAACTAATCGGCTGAAGCCATAAAAAATGAAATGAGCAACAACTGGAAGTATAAGATTTTTGAACGGAACAGCTAAATGGAGGATACAAAATGATATTAAACGTTGAAAAACCGTATATCTGGCTCCCGGTAAGCAAAAATGCACCGGAAAGAAAGCTGCATTTTTATATAGAAGGAAAAAAAATCCAGGAGATCGATATTCATCTTGGAAAAACAGATTGTGAATTTTACGGATGCTGGGATGCTTCTGCGTTCTTAGGAAAAGATCTGCAGGTAGAAGGTGCAGACAAGGAACTTCTGGAAGGAATTTTCTGTTACGGGAAACCTTATGATAATGTATATCCTTATCGTCCGAAACTGCATGCTGCACCTGCAACAGGATGGCATAATGACCCTAATGGTATGGTTTATGCAGATGGATTTTATCATCTCTATTATCAGTGGAATCCATATGGAAGTATGTGGGGAAATATGCAGTGGGGTCATGTAAAGAGTAAGGATCTCTATCACTGGGAACAGGAAGGACTGGCTATTGCACCGGATGAAACAGGAACTGTTTACTCCGGCTGCGGAATTCAGGATAAAGATAATCTGACAGGCTATGGCGAAGGAACTTTGTTGTACTTCTATACAGCTGCAGGCGGCAGAAATCAGTGGTCTGTAGATGCAGGAAATCTGTTTACCCAGAGACTGGCGTATTCTACAGATGGAGGAAAAACTCTTCAGAGATCAGAAAAATTCTGTATGCCGCATATTGTAAATGAGAACAGAGATCCTAAGGTTTTTTATCATAAAGAAAGCAAAGCATTTATTATGGTATTATACCTGGACGGATATGATTTTGCGGTCTATCGCTCAACAGATCTGCTGAACTGGGAGGAAACTCAGAGAATTTCAGAGCCTGGAATGTGGGAGTGTCCGGATCTTCTTGAACTGGAAGTTAAAAATGTACCAGGGGAAAAGAGATGGGTATTCTGGTCCGCAGATGGTTACTATATGACCGGAGAATTTGACGGGTATAAGTTTAAACCTGACGGATGCCGTAAATCCGGGTATAGTTCTGTACTGCCCTATGCAGCTCAGACATTCAGTGGTGTAGATGACAGGGTGATCAGTATGGCATGGCTCCGTATGAAGAATGACAGAGGAAATTACAGAGGACTGATGTCTCTTCCAACAGAATTATCCCTGGTAAAAGAAGGCAGTGACTATAAAATCTGTTTTGCACCTGCCAAAGAACTTGAGAATCTTGAAACAGAATGGTATGATAATCTTAAAAATACGATTTCTCCTGAGGGACAGGCATGCAAGATCGTTCTGACTCCGGAAGCAGGTACTAAGGGAGAGTGGAGACTGACAATAGGAAGCCTGAGACTGACAGCGGATTTCTACAGCAATATCCTGAGTATTGAGGATACAGAAACACATGTATATTATATGAGGGAAAGAATCTCAACAAAACAGGAAATCAGCTTCATTTTTGATCAGGAAGTTATTGAGGTATTTGCAGAAAACGGAAAGGTATATGGCGCAGCGGAAACAGAAGAGAATATTCTGGGTATGGACTGGGAAGTTTTCAGAACAGAAGATTTAAAAGTTTCAGAAAAAATGTGTCTGTATAAATAAAGATTTTTACCGGATCAGGTAAGACTCCTGTTTCAACTATAGTCTGTCCGGATGAGAAACATGAACGCAGATCGCTAAGTGTCTGCGTTCATGAGCATATAGTGGAAGTAGATGACTTTGTCCGTTTTATAAGCAATATACAGTAAAAAATATCAGGAGTTGTATATGGTAACAATTAAAGATGTGGCACAGGATGCAGGGGTAGCTGTTGGAACTGTTTCCAAGGTGCTGAACGGACAGTATGTAAGTGAGAAAAACAGAATAAAAGTAGAAGCTTCTGTAAAAAAGCTTGGGTATCAGATGAACTTCTATGCCAGAGGTCTGAAAACAAAGAATACCTACACAGTAGCGGCACTTGTACCTGAAATACTGAATCCTTTTTTTGCAGAGTGGGTTTACTATATTGAGCAGGAATTGTATAAAAATGGTTATAAACTGTTGTTGTGTAATACACAGGGAATGCCTGAGAAGGAAGAATATTATTATCGTATGGCAGAGCAGAATAAAGTGGATGGCATTATCTGTGTTACATATCAGGATGTTGAGCCATATGTATCGGAAAATATTCCTCTTATCTCTCTGGACAGACATTTTCACAAAAAAGTAAGCTGTATCAGTTCAGATAACTATCATGGAGGAGAACTTGCTGCACAGAAAATGATTTCAACAGGAAGCAGACATCTGCTGTATCTGAGAAATGGGTCAGAGATTTCCGGAGAGACGTTGAAGAGGGGAAAAGGATTTAAGAGCTATTGTGATGCTCATGGAGTCTTCTGTGAAACATTAAATCTGGGAGATGATTTTGATCTGATCAGAGGAAAAACTTCTGTGGAAGGGGTATTGAGAAATTTTATCATATCTGCAAGAAAGACCGGAAAAATGAGGTACGATGGTATCTATACCAGCACAGATCTGCTTGCGAAAGCTTTACTGGAACAGCTACAGTTTCTTGGTGTGGAAGTTCCGGAGGAAGTTCAGCTTGTGGGACATGATGGAATGCAGTGGATGAACAGCGGAAAATATCTGGTATCAACGATCGTACAGCCTGTACCGGATATGGCACGAAAGGCTGTGGAACTTTTATTAAAGAAAATAAAAGGGGAAGAGATAGAAACATTGACGATTCTTCCTGTTGAATTTGCAGAAGGAGGCACAACCCGTTAAGGGATGTGCCTCCTTCTTTTAATCGAATCAAGTAAGTTCTTTGTTTCAACTGTGAATATCTATCTGATTTATGACAATTATCTGGATAGACTGTAGATTCAGAAGATAGTGTTTATTCATTATAATATCCGTAGATAGCGCGTGCATCTGCAGCAATGGTGCTCTGGGCTGCGCCGGTATCGGTGAGATCCTGTGACATGAAGCATACAACAAGATCAATGCCTTTGGCGGTGTCATAGATGATCGCTGCATCATTTTCTACTGTGTCGAGTTCGCCGGTTTTATTAGCGGTGCCAACGCCCTCAGGGAGCTGAGCCGGAATCTTATTCTTGCGTTGCTGTGTTTTTAATTGGAAGTACATGGCGTCTGCATTTGCGAGAGTAGATGATGGAAGAGTTCCATTGACTACCTGATAAATCTGTTTTAAGAATGTTCCGCAGTCTTTGACGGATGTATAATTGTCACCATTTTCTTTGCCGGCGAGAAGGAGCCGGTTCATCTGTGTGCTGGTGAAACCATGTTCCTGACAGAAATTATTTACTTTTGCCATACCGGCGGCATCATTGCCGTTTCCGAGCCAGTTTACCAGAGTATTGGCAGCATCATTATCACTGACGGAGATCATGGCAGAAATATTACTGTCTATTTCTTCGCTGTTATGGGACTGGGCAATTGTTCCATAATTTTCGTAGACAGCACCCATGATATAAAGTTTGATCAGGCTGGCAGCCTGCATTGGAGTGTCATTGATCGTTCCATCGGAATCTTTCAGCAGGTTGCAGACATATACGGACCAGGTTCCGTTATCTGTTGGGAGTAGTGACTGTACCTGATTCAGAAGATTATCCATACTGGAGTCTGTGTTGTCAGTGAATGTGGTGCCGGAAGAAGGGGAAAGTGTTCCTTCCTGTTCTGATCCTGGAGCGGGTTCTGGTGATTCAGACTGGGCGGCAGCAGTTGTTTCTCCTGTTGTTGTCTGAACGGAACTTTCCTGTTCTCTTAGTTCATCCAGCTGATCTGCCTGGCTGATGAGGGTGTTCGCATCAGTTGAGATATCCTGTGCGGTGTTGGAAAGTGTCTGTACTTTCTGCTGGAGGGTGACAAGATGGTTCAGTGATAAGAAGGAGACTGCAGCCAGTGCAATAACAGCAACTGTCAGTACGCCAATCACTGTATACAGGAAAACTGGTTTTTCGCTTTTGGAAAATCTGTCAGTTTCATTATTGTTGTTATCAGAGTTTTTCATGCTCATTTGATTGTTTCCTTTCATATTAATATAGAAGAAATTGCGGTATGATTATGATGCGAAATAGCTGTCAATTCCGTTTGCGATTCCCTGTACCATGGTCTTCTGGAATTCGGTATCGTTCATTTTCAGGTCATCATTCTGACTTGTCATGAAGCCCATTTCCAGGATTGTGACAGGAATGGTGCTCCAGTTGATTCCGGTCATGGTGTCGGTGTATTGGATTCCGAGATTTTGAAAACCGGTTGCGGCACAGTAGGAATCGATGATGCACTGGGATAAATGATTGGACTGGTCGAACAGCTGTGGAATATAGGGGTTGTTCTGGGATGGTGACATTGTCAGGGCTCCGGATGCTGTGTGGGAGTCATCTCCGTTTGCATGGATTCTGACGTAGATTTCTGATCCCTGTGCAGCAGCATATTGAGCTCGCTCCATGTTGCTGATTGCTGTTTCGTTGTCTGTTCTGGTCATTACGACCTGATAGCCTCGCTGTTCGAGTTCGTCTCTTAATTGGAGAGAAATCTCAAGGTTGAGCTGATATTCGGGTACGCCGCTGTAGGTTCCCTGGGTACCGGTGGAGCATTTGGCTTTCATTTCGGAGGAGCCGGGACCGTTTGGCTCTAATGCGCTCATATCTACGGATTCGCTTTGGTGTCCGGGGTCTATTCCTACTATATGGCCGTTGCCTTCTGGCTGGGAGGAGAAAACGCTGGTGTTTGAGCTTGAACCGGAAGAGGTGTTGGCTTCGTTGAAAACGGATGGTTTGGATGGTTCTTCTGTGATTTCGGCTTTTTCCTGTGTTTTCTTCTGGGAGGCTGTCTGTTGTTTTTGTTTCATGCGGTCGATGTTTGATTGAACGGTGTCTATGGCAGTTGCATATTTATTGACGGCTTGTTTGACTTCGTCGCGTTTGGCGGTGAGCTGCTCGGACATGGTGTCGACTTCTTTTTCGGTGGTGGTGATTTGTTTCAGGGTACTTTTATTGAAGAAGATAAGGGCTATGATGCATAGGAGGCCTGTCAGGAATAGAAGTACGCTGATCATGCTGGGTTTCTTCATTTTTGGGTGTCCTTTCTTGAGATTTTGAAAAGTGTTGCTTTGGTTGTTATTATAATGAAAGGGGAGGGAAAATGCAATTGTGAATAGGGGAGGAGGGACGCGCCGGATAATATTTTATTTTGCGTGCGGTTTCGGACACTAAGATATTCTAAGGCATCAAAAATAAAATATTATCCGG
>ERZ773200.2291-NODE-2291-length-14233-cov-4.505290_pt1 | contig 14233 bp, 10 predicted proteins | sample MGYA00581008_ERZ773200 | MGnify/ENA primary metagenome ERZ773200 (study PRJEB29015, sample SAMEA2737770) | human gut metagenome | biome: human gut; feature: human-associated habitat; material: faeces | place: China | collected 2012 ... | reverse complement strand
TATTAAAAGATTTGAATATGTCTGAAAGTGAAATAAAAAAACAGATTATAAAAAAATTTAGCTTAAGTGAGGAAGCGGCGGCAAAGTATTTGATGGAATGTTCAAAGTAAAGTAGTGATTATAGGAGGATGGAATTATGGGAGGAAAAGGTTTTGGAGTTGATAGCACAGATTAAATCTGAGTGAAAAGCATCATAAGAATATATATTATATGGCAATACAATGAACAGACTTATTGTATTGCCAATTTTCTTTTTACGGTTAAACAATTACGATTTATGCACAATTTGTGGATAACTTGTGGATAACTTGCAAAATCAATGTGGAAAATAAGTGGAAATATGGTTGAATTGCTGTTAATTGATGTTGAGAAATTGTGGGAAATTTCATGAGAACTAAATAAAACTGTAGATACTTATTAAAAACTGCCGATATAAATTTAAAGGAGTTATAAAGATAAGTTGTGAAGCAACGACTGCAGTCTGCTTATAAAATTAAAAATTTAAGATATGAAAGACTGAATTGTCATAAATTATCGGTTGCACAACAGAGATGAACGGTGAGTTATAGATATACAGACGGACTGACAGTGTCAAATGAATTATGAAAAAATGAGTCAAAGAAAAAAGGCTCAAGTTTAGGAGGGAGTTTTATGGCAGTTGTAATTAACAGTGGTTCGCTGTTTCAGGCAGGGGGTAAACAGATTGGGCATGGAACAAAGAGCAGCAGGACGGATAATGCAAAGCGAAAGAAAAATGTATCGACCGCCAGAAGATACAGCAGTGCTAAAAGGGATGACAGTGTGAAAAGTTCCGGGGTTGATATTAGAACTGAGAATGGAATAGGAATTTCGGTAAACAGGGCGGGAACCGGAGATAAAAGTACATATCTGACGGAAGATGACGGTGTTATGCTTGAGCTTAGTGAGGGTAATGAAAAGGCTGAAAATATGGATGATGTTTCTGATAAAGCAAATAAAACGGCAGCAGGAAAGAATAAGAACGGCATTGAAAACAGTGAAGATAATGAGAACAGTGTTTTGATTAGTGAAGCTTCGGATAAGGAGTCACAGAAAAGTAAAAAGGAAGAGGAATACGAAAAGTTTGAAAAACAGCTTGAGAGTCTGAAAGATATGCTTGACAGGATGAAAGAGACTCAGAAGAATATCAAAAAAACAGAGACGAAAACAAAGAAAGTTTTAAATTACAGCTATAAAAAGGTATCGTCAAGTATTCGGAGTGCAAAAAGTGTTTCGCAGGCGAGTAATGCCGTTTCTAGTGCAAGTTCAAATCTTGCGGCTCTTAAGAGAAAGGCGGCAAGCGGAAATTACGATGATGATGAGATTAATATTGCGATTTCCCATGCAAAGAAAATGATAGCAGTTGCTAAAAAGAAACTTGCAAATATCAAGCAGGAAGTTATGAACAAAAGGGATGATGATAAATATATTTCATCAAAGAAAGATGTTGTTATGAGGATTTCTGAAGAAAAAATAAGAGTCTGGCAGCAGAAAGAACTTAACGAGATTGAGGAGGAGATAAGGAAGCAGGAGCAAAAAGAAAAACAGGCTCACAGAGGTGAGGAAAATAATAAAATGCTTGATGCGGATAAGACTTATCTCAAAGAAAAGATTGAAATCTGGAAACGAGGCGGCGGAGATCTTGGTATCATGATGGCACAGAGTCAGGGAGCGGGAATTGGCATTGATATGACACAGGCAATTACAGATACTTCAAAACTTGCCACAGAGCAGACTATGATTTCGGCAGAGCAAAGTGAAGGAGGACAGACGGAAGTTGCGGCAAGTATAAATCTGTCAGTGTGACAGAAATATCTGCTTTTTGATAAATTTTATTCATCAGTCATGGTTAATCGGAAAATTATTTCATGCTAAAATATAATGATGTTGGGGTAAAAAGGTATTTTGCCCATCAAATAGCAATTTGTATGTAAACATACATTGTTATCTGCTTTTGACCCTTAGTAAATACATAAAACATTATAGGCATTTGCACAATTAACATAGCCTATAAGTAGTTTGACAAACACCTAAACATTAAAAAATGGAAAGGGGATTTATAAAGAACCATGAATGATGATAGTGAAGTTTTAAAAAATCAGGTGCTTATGGCACTCTGCGACAATGTTGACGAGGAAAAAAATGTATCGTCGATAGCTAAGATATTAAATGAAAAGAGTTACAAGATAAGTAGCGTCGGGTGATATTGTTAAGTGTGCCTGCGTGTTTGCGGCGGTTCTTGTTGTGCGTTTTTTATGTGACAAGATGGAGGCGGGAGCTTCGTATAGAGCGAGTGTTGATGTGAAATGTATTTTGAGGGATAAAATTTATGAAAAACTGTTAAAACTCGGTGTGTCCTACAATGAAAAAATAGCTACTTCCGAGGTGGCAGCAGAGTTCAGAAAGATTACAATGAAAGTTCTGACAATGCAGCTTAATTCAACAAGCGTGATGGATATCGTTGCGTACGGCGGGGCGGTAGTCGGAATGATAGTGGCTTTAAGTGAGTTTTTAAAAGGAAATATAGCACTTGAACAGACGCTTTGCATTGTACTTTTAGCAAGTGAATTTTTTATACCGCTGAGACTTCTCGGTTCATTTTTTCATATCGCAATGAACGGAATGGCGGCGAGTGACAAGATTTTCGGACTTCTTGATTTAGAGGAAGATAAGACAGGAAAAGTCATATTTACTAAAGAACAGCTTAAAAATCTGTCAGTGCGTTTTGAGGATGTAAATTTTTCATATAACAGTGACCGAAAGATTTTAAATGATGTATCGCTTGATATTTCACCGGGTTCATTCGTATCGCTCATCGGTGAGTCGGGCTGCGGAAAAAGCACGATAGCGGGACTTATTTCAGGAAAGAATAAAAAATTTAACGGCAGACTCACGCTCAGCGGTGTTCCGATAGGAGATATAGCGGAGAGTGAACTGATGCGTCATGTGACAGTTGTGAGACATAACAGTTATCTTTTTAAGGGGACGGTGAGGGAAAATCTTATCATGGCTGATTTAGGTGCAGACGATGAGAAACTTAAAGCGGTTTTGATAAAAGTAAATCTCTGGGATTTTGTGAGCGAGAACGGCGGACTTGATATGGAGATTGCTGAAAAGGGCGATAATCTTTCAGGCGGTCAGTGTCAGAGGCTTTGTATTGCAAGAGCGATTTTGCATGACAGCGAGATGTATATATTTGATGAGGCTGCTTCAAATATTGATGCCGATAGCGAGGGCATGATAATGGATGCGATACGCGAACTTGCAAAAACAAAAACGGTGCTTTTAATATCACACCGTCTGTTCAATGTAATATCATCGGATAATATTTATATGCTTAAAGACGGAGAGATAGCGGAAAGTGGTACGCATGAGCAGTTGATGAAAAAAAGTGGAGAATATTTCAGGCTTTTTGAGAGTCAGAGAAAATTGGAGGAATTCGGAAAGGAGGATGCCGATGTCTGTAGAGAAATCAGTTAAAAAAAGAAGAAGTGCCATTAAAATAATGGGGCAGCTTATCGGTCTTGTTGCACCGCTTCTTCATATAATGCTGCTTGCGATATTGCTTGGTGTTATAGGGTATCTGTGTGCAATCTTTCTCACGATACTTGCAAGTCAGGTGCTTTTAAAAGGACTTGGAGAGCCTGCAACGGTATTTTCAGACATGAGCATAAAAACACTATTTATCATTATGGGAATGGCGGCAGTCATGAGAGGTGTGCTTCATTATGCGGAGCAGTATTGCAATCATTTTATTGCATTTAAACTGCTTGCGATAATAAGGCATAAAGTATTTGCGGCACTCAGGAGATTATGTCCTGCAAAACTTGAGGGCAGAGACAAGGGAAATCTTATATCAGTCATAACTACGGATATAGAGTTGCTGGAGGTGTTTTATGCACATACAATATCTCCGATAATGATAGCATTGCTTACATCGGCTGTAATGGTAATATTTATGGGAAGATACAGCCCTGTTGCGGCGGTTTATGCGGCAGCAGTATATATAATAGTAGGAATTTTTATTCCGCTTTGGAATGGAAAGCGTGGCGGTCAGACGGGAATGGAATTTAGAACCTCGTTCGGCGAATTAAACAGCTTTGTACTTAGTGCACTCAGAGGACTTTCAGAAACCATACAGTACGGTATGGGAAAAGAGAAAAGACATGAGATGCAGGAACGCTCTGAAAAACTCGGAAAAATGCAAAGAAAATTAAGCCGTTTAGAGGGAACACAGCGTGCAGTCACAAACTTTGTCATACTTCTTGCGTCATTTGGGATGCTTTTTCTCATGGGAGAAATGTACCGGCAGGGTGAGATTGGTTTTGACGCAGTAGTCACCTGCACAGTGGCAATGATGGGGTCATTTGGTCCCGTTGTCGCACTTGCAAGTCTGTCAAACAATCTAAATCAGACACTTGCAAGCGGTGAGAGGGTGCTGTCAGTCATTGAAGAAAATCCTGTGGTAGAGGAAGTATGGGAAGACGAAGCGTCAGATGGTAAAGCAGTGTATGGTGATAAGAGTACAAAATTTACCGGTGAACAAGTGTCAGATACTAAACTTATGTCAGATGAAAAAAATGTTACGGCAGAAGCTACAGAAACAATTTTAGACAAAAATAGAACAGAAAATTCTGCTGACAGAAAAAACAAGCAGATAGCAGCTTTAAAGAATGTAACATTTGCATATGAAAATGAAAATATTCTCAAAAATTTTAGTATGGAGATAAAAAAAGGAAAAATAACAGGACTTCACGGAGTGAGCGGCTGCGGCAAATCGACAATACTTAAACTTCTGATGCGTTTTTGGGATACAGACAGTGGAGAAGTTGAGATTTCAGGAAAGAATGTAAAAGAGATTTCAACAAAAAAACTCAGGGATTATGAGAGCTTTGTAACACAGGAAACAGATATATTTCATGATACGATAGCCGCAAACATAGGCATTGCAAAAATTGGAGCGACAACGGAAGAAATCATTGCTGCGGCAAAAAAAGCATCACTTCACGATTTTATAATGAGCCTGCCCGACGGATATGATACGCATGTCGGAGAGCTTGGAGACACCTTGTCGGGAGGTGAGAAACAGCGAATAGGTATTGCGAGAGCATTTCTTCACGATGCACCACTGCTTTTGATGGATGAGCCGACGAGCAATCTCGATTCACTCAATGAGGGAGTTATATTGAAAGCGGTAAAAGAAGAAGGAAAAGATAAAAATAAGACGGTAGTGCTTGTGTCGCATAGAAAATCCACAATGGGAGTAGTGGACGAAGTGGTGGAGATGTGATTGTTACTATTTGAGAGGACAAAGTTACCTGAATACTCGAAATAGATTGTTGGAATATAAAAGCATATTAAAAGATGATATTTAAAGGTGTTAAAACTTTAAAAAAGACAAGCAATAAAATTAAAATAAGTAATTTAAACCCAAAAGAGTATATTATATAAGAGTTCGCTCATTCGCAATGTACGAAAATGGAGAAGAGGTTTATGGAGCATTTTCAAAAATAAGGAAAATTACAGTTAAGTGGTTTAGTTCAAAAAATAAATGCCATAGAATATGACGATTTTATAGTTTATTCTGTGGTATTTTTTAAAATAATCATAAAACGGTGATTATTTTTAATTTTGTTTTTATATAAAACTGTACCTTTAATTAATGTAATCGGCAACACTCTATAAAAATTCAGTTGATTTCAAAGCAGTCCTTGTTTATAATAAGATTAATACAAAAAATGTGTGCAAAAATGGGGGTAAAATGAATACCGAAATAAAAAATGCAATAACCGCAGCAGATGCAAAAATACAGTATGATACTTATGCAAAAAGATTGCTTGCACAAAAAAGCATACTAGCAAATATATTAGTAAAAACTGTTGCTGAATTTAAGGATATGAAGCTTTTATGCTAGCAGACTTATATCATCACAAAAAGAAAGAGATTTTGTAAATTCAAACTATGATGATATAAAACAGGTATTCAGAATATGGGTTTGCATGAATATGGGAAATAACAGTATGGCGCATATTCATCTTACAAAAGATGAAATACTAGAAACTTATCAATGGAAAGGAAATCTTGATTTATTAAACATTGTGATGATAGGGATAACAAACGAACTTCCGGAAAAAGATGAGAAATATGAACTACATCGTTTGATTTGTGCATTGCTTTCAAATGAAATACAGAAAAATCAGAAGTTTGATATTCTTGAGAAAGAGTATAATATTCCAGTTGATACAGAGTTGAGAGAGGATGTGAGCGTTATGTGTAATCTGAGTTTAGGAATAGAAGAAAGAGCCGAGGCAAGAGGTGAGAATAAAAAAAGTGAAAAGGTTGTTATGAATATGTATAAAAAAGGCTATACGACAGAGCAGATAGCGGAAATTGTGGAGCTGGATGAGGAAGAAATAGAGGATATTATAAAAAACAACAATCGATAATACAATTAGCAGGCGGTGTATTCCGTTCCGCTGTCCATTATATGAAATTTAGCGTCTGTTTTACAGCAGACGCTTTTTCTGTATAAAAATATATGCTGCAAATAGTTTTGAAAGCACAATATAACAGTTGACAAAAATTACCCCACATATTAAAATACATTTATCTATAAATGAAAAAGGCTGTGAAAAGAAAAGTATGTTGCAGAAAGTATTACAGAGAACCCGTAGCGTTGCTTGGTACATTATGTGTTATGTATGAGGGAGCGACCCGTTGCTGAGAAAGGGCATATGGAATGTGGCAGAAGATGGTCTTGGAGCCGTACACTCTGAACATAATCTTATGTTTATGCCGTAGGTGTAAATAAAAATGATAGCATAGCAGCATAAAAAGTAGGAGGTACCGGGTGCGCCCGTTAAAGCGTGGCACTGTGATGGCAGTGATTGAGGTTCGCATTGTGAAGTGCGGATAAATTAAAGTGGTAACGCGGTATAATCGTCTTTAAGAATATTTCTATTCTTAAAGATTTTTTTATTTTATTGGAGGTTCAAAATGGCAGAGAAAAAGAGATTTTATTTGACAACAGCGATTGCCTACACATCAGGCAAACCGCATATCGGAAATACTTACGAGGCTGTTCTCGCAGACAGTATCGTGCGTTTTAAAAGACAGCAGGGCTATGATGTCCGTTTCCAGACAGGAACAGATGAGCATGGACAGAAGATTGAGATTAAAGCTGATGAAGCAGGTATAACACCAAAGAAATTTGTTGATGATGTATCGGGACAGATTAAGTCAATCTGGGATTTGATGAACACATCATATGATAAATTTATCAGAACAACTGATGAATATCATGAGAAACAGGTTCAGAAGATTTTCAAAAAATTATATGAACAGGGAGATATTTATAAGGGATATTATGAGGGAATGTACTGTACACCTTGTGAGTCATTTTTTACTGCATCACAGCTTGTAGACGGAAAGTGTCCTGACTGTGGCAGGGAATGTCAGCCTGCAAAAGAGGAGGCTTATTTCCTTAAACTCAGCAACTATGCAGACAGACTTATTGAGCATATCAATACACATCCTGAATTTATTCAGCCTGAGTCACGCAAAAACGAGATGATGAATAACTTCCTTCTTCCGGGACTTCAGGATTTGTGTGTATCTCGTACCTCTTTCAAATGGGGTATTCCGGTAGATTTTGATCCGGGTCATGTCGTATATGTATGGGTGGATGCACTCAGCAACTATATCACGGGACTTGGATATGATGTTGACGGAAACAACGATACAAGCGAAACAGGAACAGACCTTTTTGAAAAATTCTGGCCTGCTGACCTTCATCTTATAGGTAAGGACATTCTTAGATTCCACACAATTTACTGGCCTATCATGCTTATGGCACTCGGACTTCCACTTCCAAAGCAGGTATTCGGTCATCCGTGGCTGCTTCAGGGCGAGGGCAAGATGAGTAAATCAAAAGGAAATGTAATCTATGCCGATGACCTTGTAGATATGTTCGGAGTTGATGCAGTTCGTTACTTTGTACTCCACGAAATGCCATTTGAAAATGATGGTGTGATTACATGGGAGCTTATGGTTGAGCGTATGAACTCAGACCTTGCAAACACACTTGGAAATCTTGTCAACAGAACGATTTCAATGACAAACAAATATCTTGGCGGAGTTGCAGAAGATAAGGGCGTTACGGAAAGTGTTGACGATGAACTTAAGTCATTTGTACTCTCAGTACCAAAGAAAGTTGAAGAAAAAATGGATAAACTTCGTGTTGCAGATTCAATTACGGAAGTGTTTACGATATTTAAGAGATGCAACAAGTATATCGATGAAACAGAGCCTTGGGTACTCGGAAAAGATGAGGCAAAGAAGGACAGACTTTCAACCGTTCTTTACAACCTTATCGAGAGCATCACAATCGGTGCAAGCCTTTTGAAATCATTTATGCCTGACACTACAGACAAGATTTTAAAACAGCTCAATACAACAGAGCGTGCACTTGAAGATATGGATAAATTCGGTCTTTATGAATCAGGAACAAAGGTGACAGATGCACCTGAAATTCTCTTTATGAGACTGGATGTGAAAGAGGTACTTGCAAAAGCTGAGGAAATTCAGGCGGCACAGAAAGCGGCAGCTGGAGCAGCAGAGGAAACAGGCTCAGACGAGGAAGTAATAGATATAGAAGCAAAACCTGAAATTACATTTGATGACTTTGAGAAAATGCAGTTCCAGGTAGGTGAGATAATTGCGTGTGAGGAAGTAAAGAAATCAAAGAAACTTCTCTGCTCACAGGTAAAAATCGGAAGTGAAGTAAAACAGATAGTATCAGGAATAAAGAAACATTACTCAGCAGAAGAAATGGTAGGCAAAAAAGTAATGGTACTTGTAAACCTTAAACCTGCAAAACTCGCCGGTGTATTATCAGAGGGAATGTTACTCTGTGCAGAAGATGCAGACGGAAATCTCTCACTTATGACACCTGAAAAGAAGATGCCGGCAGGAGCAGAAATCTGCTAGTGGATTTACAAAGAACTTGAAAAGTATATATTAATATGGTAAAAAATAAAAGGGCAAAATATCAATTTTGCCCTTTTTAAGAAAGATTGAGAAATGAGGAATAAAAATGCAAAATCAATTTTCGCGTTCGGAATTATTAATAGGTAAAGAAGGTATTGAAAAACTCCACAAATCAAGAGTGGCAATCTTTGGTATAGGCGGAGTCGGCGGTTATACTGTTGATGCACTTGTCCGCAGCGGAGTGGAGCAGATAGATCTGATAGATGATGATAAAGTCTGCCTTACAAATCTTAACCGCCAGCTTATCGCAACGAGAAAAACGGTCGGAAAAGACAAAGTAGATATTATGCGTGAGCGTATTTTGGAGATAAATCCAAAGGTAACGGTAAATGTCTATAAGACCTTTTTCCTGCCTGAAAATGCAGATACATTTCCATTTGAAGAGTATGATTATGTTGTAGATGCAGTAGATACCGTGACAGCAAAAATATCACTTGTCATGAAATGTCAGGAGATGAATATACCGATAATAAGCTGCATGGGAGCCGGAAATAAGATGGATGCAAGTGCATTTAAAGTGGCAGATATTTACAAAACAAAAGTGTGTCCGCTTGCAAAAGTAATGCGCCGTGAGCTTAAAAAACGAGGTGTTAAAAAGCTTAAAGTTGTTTATTCGGAAGAAAAACCTATGACACCTATCGAGGATGAAAATGATAATTGCAAAAATCACTGCATATGCCCTCCAGGGGTACAGCGTACCTGTTTGCAGAGAAGGTCAGTGCCGGGAAGTATGGCATTCGTGCCGGCGGTTGCAGGGCTTATTATTGCTGGTGAGGTTGTAAAGGATATTATTGCGGAGTAAATTAATCGGAAATAAATATTGATATTAAGCGGCATAAATAAAGAAATCGTCACTTGTATGTATCGATTCTAAAGGATTAGTCTTTTGGAGATTGATTGAGTTATATAAGTGGTGATTTTTTTGACTCTTTTGTTTTAGATAAAACAGAACAAATTTAATAAATAGTAAAAATAAGCAAAAAAGTTGTATAATAATTAAAAATTATATGGCATTTTTGCTTTTTTGTATTTTAAAAATGAAATAATGCTGATATAATCAACATAAAATATAAAATAATTTAGAATTATTTATGCAAAGTGTCTAATAGGATAAGGGATAGTTTCTGGAGGCTTAGTATTTAACACTATCAGGCAAAGAGCGGAGTGTACCACGAATATCCGCTTGGCAAATCTAAAGGAGAGTATGAAAATGAGACTTAAAAAAATCACAACTGTACTTATGGCAGCGGCAATGTGCATATCCGGTCTGACGGCTGTACCTGCTGATGCCAATGCGGCGGCAAGTTCATCAGCTGCTTCAAGCACAACGAGAATTTCCGTGCATGACCCATCAATTTTTTATGATTCATCGACAGGTTCTTACAATATTTATGGTTCACACATGGCACAGGCATCATCAAAGGATTTGAGAAACTGGTCTGCTATGGGAACTCAGGGATATACAAACAAATCTTTGTATGCGAGTGAAAATGTCGAGGGTATTTATTATATCAAAAATAAGTTTAGCGGATTGTACCTTGATATTGAAAATGGCTCAGCACAAGATGGAGCAAATATCCGTCAGTGGTCTTACAACGGTTCTGATGCACAGAAGTTTAAATTTGTCTCTACCGGTGATGGTTATTATTATATTCTTACGGGTGCGACAAGCTATAAAAAGTGTGTCGATGTTGACGGTGGTTCATCAAAAGACGGCACTAACATTATGCAGTGGAGTTATTGGGGCGGAGAAATGCAAAAATACCGCATTGTTCAGAATGCAGACGGAACATATGCGATTTTGACAAAGGCAAGTGATTGTAAATCAGGTCTTGATGTATATGACTGGAGCAAATCAGCAGGTGGAAATATAAATGAATGGAACTATTGGGGCGGTGACTGTCAGAAATGGGAACTCGTGACGGCTGTTAAAAACAGTGGAAGCACAAAAGCTTCAAAAAATGAAGCACTTGAACAGTCGCTTGCATCATCATTCCAGTGGGCAGGTTACAATGACTCCGATTGTAAGGGCGGATACGGTGTCTGGGCACCTGATGTCATATACAATAAAAATTATGTATGGAAAGACGGAAGTAAGGGTGCGTATATGATTTATTATTGTACATCATCAACGGCTGTGCGTTCATGTATAGGATATGGGGTATCGAAGTCTGCGACAGGTCCGTTCTCTTATGTAGATACAGTTGTTTATTCTGGATTTACAAAGGGAGATGTAAATGTAACAACAAAATCTAATCTTGGAACAAAGACGGTTAATACAAACTATAACAATACCAATATTCCAAAATTGATAAATAACGGAAAAGTTGAGAAAGTTGGAAACTGGTTCTCATCAAATGGAGCATATAATAGCAGTTTTTATCCAAATGCGATAGATCCGTGTATTTTATTTGATGCAAATGGAAAACTCTGGATGACATATGGTTCATGGTCAGGAGGAATTTATATTCTTGAGCTTGATGCAGCTACAGGTCAGCCGAAATATCCAAAAACTACAAGTGGTGATACTGATGGATACTTTGGAAAGAGGATTGCCGGAGGCTATAAAAAGTCAGGCGAAGCACCATATATTCAATATGATGCAGAAAGCGGATATTATTATCTTTATGTTACATATGGCTGGCTTGGTGCAGATGGAGGATATCATATAAGAATGTATCGTTCAAAGACGATTAACGGAAATTATGTTGATGCCGCAGGAAATTCAGCAGTATTTTCAGCAGGAACAAATCAGGCAGACCGTGGAATAAAAGTTATGGGAAATTATAACTTTACTCCGATAATGCAGGGTTACAAATCAGCCGGTCACAACTCAGCATTTATTGACACGGACAATCAGAGATACCTTGTTTATCACACCAGATTTGACAGCGGAAATGAGTCCCATGAAGTGAGAGTACACCAGCAGTTTTTAAATCAGGATAACTGGCCGGTTACTGCAGTTTATGAGTATCTCGGAAGTACGATTTCAAAAACGGGCTATTCAGCATCAGATATGCTTGGAGAATATGAATTTGTAAATCATGGAAAAGATGCTTCAACAAAAAATGTCGGAATGCTTACAACACAGAAAGTAAAATTAAATTCCAACGGAAAAATCACCGGGGATGTGACGGGAAGCTGGAGCTATATTAAAGGAACATATTACTGTCAGATGGTTATAGACGGTGTGATGTATAAAGGTGTATTTTTCAAGCAGAAAGATGAAACACCGAGCCACAATGAAGTTATGACATTCTCATTGATAGGAAAAAATAATCAGACGATATGGGGAACAAAAAATTCAGTTAAAGTAAACAAGACTGAGGGAACATTTTATATAAGAAATAAGTTTTCAGGCAAATATTTAGATGTGGCAGACGGAAGTTCGGCAGACCATGCGAATATCCAGCAGTGGGCATATAATGGACTTGCATCACAGAAATATAAGATAGTATCAAATGGTGACGGATATTACTATATACTTACAGGAGCATCAAATTATACAAAGGCACTTGATGTGGCAATGGGAAGTGCTGCGGACGGAACCAACATTGTACAGTACAGTCTGAACAAAGGGACAAATCAGTTGTTTAAATTAAGCAAACAGTCAGATGGAACATATGCAGTATTGTCAAAGGCATCAAGCTGTAAATCAGGTTTTGATGTGTATGACTGGAGCAGGGATTCAGGCGGAAACATAAATCAGTGGAATTTCTGGGGCGGTGACTGCCAGAAGTGGATATTGGCTGCAGTAAAGTAAAAAATTAAAATATCTAATAAGAATAAAAAACACCCGGATTATTTAAATGAAATAATCCGGGTGTTTTTTAAATCCTCCTACAGCTTTCTCTTACCACAAGTTCACACGGTATTTTAGCCTTAAGCGGTGTTTTTATGCTAAGATTTGAAGAGACATATACAAGATTTGCCCCGTGCTGTCCCATATCATATGCAGGTGCATGGATTGTGGTGAGCGGCGGCGTAATATAAGCACTTGTCTCCTCATCGTTAAATCCTATAATGGATATATCATCAGGGATTTTAAGTCCGTTTTCACGGATTGCTTTCATGGCACCGAGTGCAATAACATCATTTGCTGCAAATACGGCGGTCGGAATATTGTTTTCACGGAAAAGTTCATTCATCATGTCAAATCCTGATTCAAAAGAAAAACTTCCCTCTTTAAAATAAGTTTCACAATCCATTTTTCTGTGATTCATATATTTTTTGTAGGCTGTGGTGCGGGCGTCGGTTATAAGTTCATGTTTGCCTACATATTCTTTTCCGCCTAAAAATGCAATCTTACTATGCCCAAGTTCCGTCAGATAGTCAAGTGCACTGTAAACGGCGTGTTCAAAATCCATTGATAATGAAGTGATATTAAATTCGTCTACTGCCATATCAAGAAAAACAATATTGCTGCATATGTTTATAAAATTTTTGATTTCAAGGCGGCTGAATTTGCCGATACATATAAGACCGTCAACTGTATTTAATTTAGAAAAATATTCTGAATCACCCGGAAACACACGGAGTATATTTATATTGTTTTTCACGCAGAAATCCTCAACTCCCTGTCTTGCTTTAAGATAATAGTTGTCTTTTAATTCTTCCTCGGCAGAAAACCACAAAACAATTCCCATAGTAAAACAATTTCCGGTTAGGGGTGTGTTTGCTCTTGGGATTTTTTTGTAATCTAAATTTTTAGCTGTCTCCAATACTCGTTTTCGTGTCCCGGCGGAAACATGAAGTGTTGTATCGTTGTTTAATATTCTTGAAACGGCACCGGGAGAAACTCCGGCAGCTTTGGCTATATCACGGATTGTAGGCATATTTATAAAAATCGTCCTTTCTGTTAGTCTGATTTATGAATATCTGATATACAAGTTGAAAAAGTATATCAAAGTGTTAAATGTGTTTATGTTTACTAAACATATGGTAACACAATATGCTGAAAATGTCGAGTTTATTTTGGAATAAACGATAAATTATGTAATAGTTACCCATTTTCTGGTGCAGAAATATATCCGAAAATGCAAAAGGTAAACCAGGATAATGGATCATATATTGTTGATAAGTCATGTCTTACAATAAAAGTTTGTAACAGTTCAGCCCTTCATTTATTACATTCGTAAACCTGCCAGCAAGCTGTCAGTCGCTGCTA
>ERZ773200.2290-NODE-2290-length-14239-cov-3.231458_pt1 | contig 14239 bp, 9 predicted proteins | sample MGYA00581008_ERZ773200 | MGnify/ENA primary metagenome ERZ773200 (study PRJEB29015, sample SAMEA2737770) | human gut metagenome | biome: human gut; feature: human-associated habitat; material: faeces | place: China | collected 2012 ... | reverse complement strand
TAAAGATGAGAATCTTCCATATGAACCAACACAGAAACTGAAAACTCTGACAGTATCGGATATTCAGATGCTTGAGATTATCAAAGCAGTTACAAATAATGCACAGGTTATTATTATGGATGAGCCGACATCTTCCATTACAGATCGCGAGGTTGAAAAGCTTTTCCGTAAGATAGAAGAACTGAAAGCACAGGGTATTTCAATTATTTATATCTCACATAAGATGGAGGAAGTTTTCCGAATCGCAGATGACATTACAGTCTTAAGAGATGGTGCTGTAGTTTCAACAGACAGAGCGGAAGATCTTGATCTTGATACGGTCATTGCCAGAATGGTTGGACGAAAACTGGATAATGTATATCCGAAAGAAACAGTTCCGATTGGAGACAAAGCTCTTGAGATAAAGGATTTTTCTCAGAAAGATCTCTTTGAAGATATAAATTTCCATGTTGCGAAAGTGAGATTGTTGGTTTTGCCGGATTGGTCGGAGCTGGAAGAACAGAGACTATGAGAGCGATTTTTGGTTTGGATCCTCATGATTCAGGTCAGGTTTTCATTAATGGAAAAGAGGCAAAGATTAAATGTCCTCATGACAGTATTCAACAGAAGATGGTCATGCTTTCTGAGAGCAGACGAGATGACGGAATTATTCCTGTCAGGAGTGTTATGGAAAACGCCAGTCTTGCCAGTCTGGAAAGAATTATCTACAAGGGTTATACGCATAAGGCAAAAGAAAAACAGAGTGTAAAAGAAAGCTTCGAGAAGATGCATGTAAAGACACCGACTCTTGATACCGCTATTTCCACACTTTCCGGAGGAAATCAGCAGAAAGTACTTTTAGCAAGATGGCTTTTGTGTGAGCCAGATATTATGATCCTGGATGAGCCGACAAGAGGTATCGATGTCGGAGCAAAATTTGAAATCTATAAACTGATTACAGATATTGTAAAGGAAGGCAAAGCGGTCATCATGGTATCCTCAGAGCTTCCGGAACTGATTGGAATGTGTGACAGAATCTATATCATGTGCCAGGGTAAAATAAGCGGATGTATCAACAGAGAAGAATTCTCTCAGGAAGTAATTATGAGATACGCAACTGGCTTAAAGAACGGTTGAATGTGCGGAGGGTAAAGAGAATGAAAACAAAAAAAATAAATAACTTACAAAAATTTAGTATTTATATTGTACTGATCGTATTGTTTGTGGCATGTAGCATTATCAGTCCATATTTCCTTCAGTACAGCAACCTGATCAATGTTACGAGGCAGTTATGCGTCGGAATTCTGATTGCATATGGTGAAATGCTTCTGATTATCAGTGGATTTCTTGATCTGTCGGTTGGTTCTGTACTTGCATTGGCAGGTGTTTATTCTGTATCTGTTTACAAAGCGACAAACTCTATTTTACTTGCACTTATCGTAGCAGTAGCAACTGGTGTGGGATGTAATCTTGTCAATGCATTTTTCATTGCGGAGTTTAATGTGCCGGCATTCATTGCGACGCTTGGTATGCAGCAGGCAGCCAGAGGACTTGCCCTTTATTTTACCGGTGGACAGAATATTCTTCAGTTAGGAAATTTTGTTAAGATCGGACAGGGAATGGTAGGTCCGGTGCCAGTGCCAGTAATTCTGGTGATACTTGTAACAATTGTTGTCTGGTATCTGGTCAATAATACACGATATGGACGTGCACTATATGCAATCGGTGGAAGTCGTGCGGCAGCAGAAGCGAGTGGTATTAATGCAAAGAGAAATATTTATAAATCTTACATATTAAATGGTATTATGACAGGACTTGCAGGAATGATTTTTATGGCAAGAAATAATGCAGGTCTTCCTAACGGTGCAATTGGATATGAAATGACAGGTCTGACAGCAGCAATCGTTGGCGGTACTTCTTTTACAGGCGGTATTGGTACAGTAAGTGGAACAATAGCCGGAGCATTTATCATTGGTTTTCTGGAAAATGTTATGAATCTTCTGGGTGTTAACTCTTATATTCAGCAGATTATTGAAGGTGCAATTATTGTTCTTGCAGTAGCATTTGATGTGGTAAGCAAATCTAAAAAATCAAGAAAAGTGATCATTGTTAAAGAAGAGGGGAATAAACAGGCGTAAAAGAGAAACTATTCTGTCGAGGAAGTGACAGTATAAGTAAATCACATTTTATTAAGGAGGAAGTAATTTATGAAGGCAAAAAAAATCGGAGCAATTTTATTGGCAAGTGTTATGGCAGTGTCTATGGTACCGGCGATGAGTGTCAGTGCAGCAGATGCAAAGAGAGTATGTTTTGTTGCAAGAGCAAGTTCAGATACCTTTGCGGCATGGCTTACAACTGAAATGAAAAAGCAGGCAGAAAAGTATGATGATATTGAACTTACCTGTGTAAGTGGCGAGGGCGATGATAATAAAGAAAACGGTCTGCTGGAAGATTGTATTACAAAACAGTATGATCTTGTTATTGTACAGTCAAATAATAATGGTGCTCAGGCTCCGTATGTGCAGCAGCTTGTAGATGCAGGAATTCCGGTTATCACAACAAATCCGACTACACATCAGAATGATCTGGATGGTGGAGATGATACTTCTGTTATGGCAGGAACGGGTACTGTTGATGCAGATCCAATCGAGCAGGCAAAAGTCAGTGCAACAAGAGCTGTAGATGAAGTTCCTGAAAATGCAAATGTTGTTGTATTGAAAGGACCTTCCGGAAATTATCATGCAGATAAAAGACGTGAAGCATGGGATGAGAACTTCTTCAGCAAACGTACAGATGTAAATATTCTTTATGAAGATTTTGCAAACTGGAACAGTGATGAAGCACTTACATTGATGGAATCCTGGGTACAGGCGGGAACTCATATTGATGCTATCATTTCTATGAACGATAACATGGCAGCAGGTGCGATTGAAGCAATCAGAGAAAATAAAGATTATTTCAATGAAGATGGAACAGCGAATTTTCTGGCATATGGTGTTGATGGAACAGCACAGGGATGTCTCCTGATCAAAGAAGGACTTCTTACTTCTACAGCATTACAGTCAGCAGCAGACCTTGCTGAGAAGAATCTGGAGTACGCAGAAAAAGTTGTTAATGGTGAAATGGAAGTAACAGATGTAAATGATTATGTAGATGCTCCGGAAATCAATGCAGATAACGTAGATGATTACATTCAGATCTATATTGATAATGGTGAACTTACCGAAGATGATGTGAAAGCAGCTGAAGAATAATTAGGTTATTAAGTGTTGCCCGGTATGCCAGAACGTATCGGGCAATTACTCTAAGAAAGGGGAAGTTACAATGAAGATGTTACAGAAAAGTGCTGTTATGAGAGGCACAGATAATATGGTAATTAAAGAGATTCCTGTTCCTCAGATTAAAGACAAAGAGGTTCTTGTATCATTAGAATATGTTGGAATTTGTGGATCAGATGTACACTATTATCATAATGGATGCTGTGGTGCATACAAAGTGGATCTTTCAGAGGATTTCATGTTAGGACATGAGTGTGCAGGTACGATCGTTGAAGTGGGTAAAGATGTGGAAAATCTTAAAGTCGGAGATCGCGTTGCTCTGGAACCGGGAATTACTTGTGGTAAATGCGAATTCTGTAAATCAGGACATTATAATTTATGTCCAGATGTTGTATTTCTTGCAACTCCTCCAGTTCAGGGATGTAATGAAGAATTTATCGCTTTTCCAGAAGATATGTGTTTTAAACTTCCAGAAAATGTATCTACAAAAGAAGGTGCACTGATTGAGCCATTGTCAGTAGGATTTTATGCAGCTGAGCAGGGAAATGTAGGAACTGGAGATACAGTTGTAATCCTTGGTTCTGGATGTATTGGTCTTGTAACCCTGTTGGCATGCAAAGCACATGGTGCAGGTCAGATAATTGTAGCAGATCTTGTTCAGGCTCGTCTGGATAAAGCCATGGAACTTGGAGCAACAGCTGTGATTAACAGTGGAAAGGAAGATGCTCTTGAAAAAATCAAAGAACTGACAGGTGGAAGAGGTGCAGATGTAGTATTTGAGACTGCCGGATCACCTGTGACTATTGCACAGACTCCATTTATTGTCAGAAGAGGGGGAACAATTACATTAGTTGGAATTTCCTCAAAAGAAGAAATCAATTATAATTTTGCTCAGATTATGGACAAGGAAGCAACAATTAAATCTGTGTTCCGTTATAAGAATATTTATCCAAAAGCAATTGCAGCAGTTGCAAGTGGAGCAATTGATGTTAAGAATATTGTAACACATGAGTTTGATCTGGATCATATTAAAGACGCATATGATGAAGCTGTAAATAACAAGACAGACCTTGTTAAAGCAGTTATAAAGGTAAAATAATCTATGATTTATATTGGTATTGATTTAGGAACATCTGCTGTCAAATTATTGGCAATGGATGAAAATGGAACGATACTGAAAACAGTATCAAAAGAATATCCATTATTTTTTCCACATCCGGGCTGGTCAGAACAGAATCCGGAGGATTGGTTTACGCAGAGCGTAGAGGGAATGAAAGAACTGACAGAGGGGATTGATCGTTCCAAGGTTGCTGGAATTGGCTTCGGGGGACAGATGCATGGACTGGTAACGCTGGATGAGAATGACAAGGTCATTCGCCCGGCAATCCTCTGGAATGATGGACGTTCCCAGAAAGAAACAGAATATCTCAACAACGAGATCGGTAAAGAGAAACTGTCTGCATATACAGCAAACATTGCTTTTGCAGGTTTTACAGCTCCGAAGATCCTGTGGATGAAGAAAAATGAGCCGGAGAAATTTGCAAAAATCGCCAAGATCATGCTTCCGAAAGACTATCTTGCTTACAGACTTTCCGGATCTTTCTGCACAGATGTTTCTGATGCATCCGGTATGCTCCTTCTTGATGTAAAGAACCGCTGCTGGTCCAGGGAAATGATGGAGATTTGCGACGTAAGAGAAGAACAGCTTCCGAAACTGTATGAGAGCTGGGAAGTGGTCGGAACGCTGAAGCCGGAAGTGGCAGCGGAACTCGGATTTTCTGCCGATGTCAAAGTTGTGGCAGGTGCCGGAGATAATGCAGCAGCTGCGGTCGGAACAGGAACCGTTGGTGACGGACAGTGCAATATTTCTCTTGGAACGTCAGGAACCATTTTTATCTCCAGCAAGAACTTCGGCGTTGATGAGAATAACGCACTGCATTCTTTCTGCCATGCAGATGGAAGCTATCATCTGATGGGCTGTATGTTAAGTGCGGCATCCTGCAACAAATGGTGGGCAGAAGAAATCCTTCAGACCAAGGATTTTGCAGCAGAACAGGCTCCGATCGAGAAGCTTGGTGAAAATAACGTATTCTTCCTTCCGTACCTGATGGGAGAGCGGTCACCGCACAACAATCCGGACGCAAGAGGTGTGTTCTTTGGAATGTCCATGGACACCACAAGAGCTGACATGACACAGGCTGTTCTGGAAGGTGTGGCTTTCGGACTTCGTGATTCTCTGGAAGTAGCAAGAAAACTCGGCATTAAGATCGAACGAACCAAGATCTGTGGTGGCGGTGCGAAGAGTCCGCTTTGGAAAAAGATCATCGCAAATGTGATGAACCTTAAAGTAGATGTCCTTGAAGTTGAGGAAGGCCCGTCCATGGGCGGAGCCATGCTGGCAGCCGTAGGATGCGGAGCATATCTGGATGTTGAGACCATCGGAAAGAAGATGGCTCACGTAGTAGACACCGTTGAGCCGGAAGAAGAACTAGTGGCGAAATATGAAGAATGTTACCAGAGATTTAGAAAGTTATATCCTACATTAACCCCCTTATTTTAATAAAAAAAGATACCTGGAAATTATGATGTATGATTTCCGGGTATCTTTTTTGAGTTGTTTATTATCTCCGATAACGATTAAAACAGGAATAGATTTCCTGGAGTCTTGGCATGGCATAGCCACAGGAAATATAAGAACCTTCGGACAGGAAGGAGAGTCCGTTCTGCTCAAGCTGTCCGGAAAGAATTTCAATGATGTCTGCGACAGTGCGGTGGTCATCGGCAAGCTTTTCGATGGCATATTTGAGAAGCAGTCCAAGTGCTGCTGTCTGCTCCGGATCAATCAGCTGCTCCACGTAGCGGAGATCTACATCCTGTTTTCCGATCAGGAAACCATCTTTTCCATGTACTTTTATTTTGAGCTGTTCCGGTCGGCTGGCGTTTCTTCCGTGTGAGCGGATGGAAGGAGCCTGCTTTTTCATGATGCGATGACTTGTCGGAAAGGCAAAGGCTGATGCTTTGACAGGATTCAGAGGATACTTTCCACATAATGCCCTGACTTTTTCGGAGATATCCACAGGATGATAGGAATCCATCTGGATAATCGTGTCTGCGATGTGGAAAAATGCCCCGGAACTTCCGGCTACGAGGATCGTTGAGATCCCAGCTTTCTTATAGAGATCTTCGGCACGTTCGAGGAATGGGGTGATCGGCTCTTTTTCTCTGGCAATGACTTCCTGCATGAAAGCGTCGCGTACCATGAAATTGGTGGCAGAAGTATCTTCATCCAGCAGGAAGACTTTGCTTCCGGCTTCCATTCCTTCTATGATACCGGCAGCCTGGGAGGTACTTCCACTGGCGTCTTCCGTGGAAAAACAACGGGTGTCTTTCTTGTTCGGAAGATCATTGATGAAGAGGGAGATATCTACATCTTTGATGAAGCGTCCGTCCTCGGAGCGGAGTTTCAGGGCGGTTTCGTCGGTGATGACGTATTCGCGGCCGTCACCGGAAATATGGTTGTAGACGCCAAGCTCCAGGGCATTCAGAAGCGTGGATTTGCCATGATAGCCGCCGCCCACGATCAGAGTGATCCCCTGTGGGATCCCCATGCCGGAGATGCTTCCTCTGTGTGGAAGTTCCATGGTAACGCGCAGAGACTCCGGTGAGGTAAATGGGATCGAACCTTTCATCGGGCGTGAGGAAATGCCGCTTTCTCTCGGAAGGATGGAGCCGTCTGCGACAAAGGCGACGAGATTCTGCTCTGCAAGCTGGCTTCGGATATAGGTCTGGTCTTCGGCGAGAAGAATAGTCTGTTCCAGTTCTTTGTGATTGATATTTCTGTAAAGGAAAGCTTTCTGCACGCAGACCGGGAGAAAGTCGAAGAGGATTTTTTCCAGCGCTGTGGCGTTGATCGTTCTTCCGTTGGCCGGAAAACCGATGAAGAAACGGGCAGTGATCCCTTTTTCTGTGATCTCGCAGGCGGTCCGCTCCAGGATTTCCTGCCCACAGTGGCTCACCGAGATCAGACCGCTCTTGCCGGAGCCTTTGGCACGGAAGGTGTAGTGGCTGACCTGTTTTTCAAACTGTCTGGTAAGGTAGTCAGACAGAGTGACATGGGTAACATGATCCCTGTAATACTCACCCGGAAATCCCGCAGTTTTGTGCGAAATCCGTACACTGATATGAGAAGGCGAAGCAAAAGGATCCCCCTGTACGTGGTCGATTGAGAGGATATAATTGTCAAACTGGTAACTGCCCTTCAGAGATTTATAGGCAGGATAACTCTTTCTGTGGACAGAATGCAGAAGATTCTGTAGATCGGTGGATTGCTGCATGTAGATGACCTCCATAATCATAAAATAAATACGAATTGTAGTTTGAATATGAATAATATTATTGTAACGGCGGAGGCGAATTTTTCAAGAAAAATTTGAGAAAACTGTGAAATAAGTAATGGAATTCTTATTTTTTGATTAAGAATTGTGAGGATTGTAGAAATATGGAAGTATTTGATTTATAATGTGGGAGATATGCAGAATTGCGGGAGCTGCTTGCAGCGGAGCAATTCGTTAATATCGGAGTAAATTAATCAATCGAAAGGTGGTTTTATATATTATGGAAAGAAAAAACGCATGGCTTTCTTATGGAGAATCGGATGAGAAAGAGATGGAGAAACTTACAAAGGATTACCGCGCATTCCTTGATGCAGGCAAGACAGAGCGTGAATGTGTGACGGAACTTGTCAGAGAAGCAGAAGCCAACGGATATGTCAGCCTTGAAGCAAAACAGGCAGCAGGCGAGAAGATCCAGCCGGGAGATAAAGTATATGCAGTCGGAATGAAAAAGATCATGGCACTGTTCCACGTAGGCCAGGAACCGCTGGAAAAAGGTATGAACATCCTCGGCGCACACATCGACTCCCCACGTCTCGACGTAAAACAGAATCCTCTGTATGAAGACACAGACCTTGCATACCTCGATACCCACTACTATGGCGGTGTCAAGAAATATCAGTGGGTAGCTCTTCCACTCGCGATCCACGGCGTGATCGCAAAAAAAGACGGCAGCGTAGTCAACGTTACCATCGGTGAAGATGAAAATGATCCGGTCGTATACATCACAGACCTTCTGATCCACCTTGCAGGCAAACAGCTTCAGAAAAAAGCAGCCGAGGTCATCGAAGGTGAAAATCTCGACATCCTGATCGGAAGCAGACCGCTCAGCGAAAGCACCGATGAGAAGAAAAAAGAAGCAGTCAAATCCAATGTTCTCCGTATCCTCAAAGAGAAATACGATGTAGAAGAGGAGGATTTCCTTTCAGCAGAGCTTGAGATCGTTCCGGCAGGCAAGGCACGTGACTGCGGTCTGGACAGAAGTATGGTAGCCGCATATGGACAGGATGACCGCGTATGCGCCTATACTTCCTTTGTCGCAATGATGGAAATGGACGCACCGAAACGCACAAGCTGCTGTCTCCTGACAGACAAAGAAGAGATCGGAAGCGTCGGCGCAACCGGAATGCAGTCCAGATTTTTTGAAAATACCGTTGCAGAACTTCTGGATGGAATGGGATGCTATTCTGATCTGGCACTCAGAAGAACTCTCCGCAACTCCAGCATGCTTTCCTCTGATGTAAGCGCGGGCTATGATCCGGCTTATGGAGAATGCTTCGAGAAAAAGAATGCTGCATATCTCGGAAGAGGCATCGTGCTCAATAAATTCACAGGAGCAAGAGGCAAATCCGGCTCCAACGATGCAAATGCTGAATATGTTGCAGAGGTCCGCAGGATCTTTGACGACCATCAGGTTGCATTCCAGACCGCAGAACTTGGTAAGGTCGATGTAGGCGGCGGCGGAACCATCGCATATATCGCAGCCCTTTATGGAATGAACGTGATCGACAGCGGTGTGGCAGTCTTAAGCATGCATGCTCCGTGGGAAGTCACAAGCAAAGCCGATATTTACGAAGCAAAGAAAGCCTACAAAGCATTTTTGCTTGATGCATGAAGATATCTGAAACAGCAATAAGCAGGCTCCATGAAGGGGCACCAGAGGAGGATTTATGGACAACGATACACTGATCAAAGTAGAAGACTTATGCAAGATTTACAATCCTGGAGAAAACGAAGTGCGTGCTCTGGATCATGTGAGCCTGGAGATCAAAAAAGGGGAACTGGTAGCGATCATCGGACAGTCCGGTTCCGGCAAATCCACGTTTATGAACATGCTTGGATGCCTTGATGTTCCGACTTCCGGCAGATATTATCTTAACGGAACAGATGTGTCCGAAATGACGGACAATGAACTCTCAGAAGTGCGAAACCGTGAGATCGGTTTTATCTTCCAGGGCTTTAACCTGATCGCAAATCTGAACGCGATCGAAAACGTAGAACTTCCCCTGATCTACAGAGGCGTAGACAAGAAAACAAGGCACCAGCTTGCCGTAGATTCGCTCAAACTGGTCGGTCTGGAGAAACGTATGGATCATAAGCCAAGTGAAATGTCCGGTGGTCAGCAGCAGAGAGTTGCGATCGCGAGAGCCATTGCCGCACAGCCGCCGGTGATCCTGGCAGATGAGCCGACCGGAAACCTGGACTCCGCATCCAGCAGGGAGATCCTTGCGATCCTCAAAAAGATGCACAAGTCAGGACGAACCGTGATCCTGATCACACATGACAATGGAATTGCGGCTCAGGCACGCCGTGTGGTACGTATCATGGACGGAAAAATCGAATCCGACACAATAAATGAGGATTTTGACCAGGAGGCAGAGGCATGAAGAAGAAAAAATCCAAAAAGAAACTGCTGATCGGTGCAGGCGTGATCGCAGTTGTGGCAGTGGGCGGCGTATCTGTCCTGGGAGGCAGGTCATCCGGCGAGGAGGCAGTTCCACAGGTTGAGGTGGTAAAAGCCGAGATCGGTGATGTCCAGCAGACCGTGGAGGCAAGCGGAACCGTAGTCAGCGAAGAATCCAAGACATATTTTTCTCCGGTGAATGCCAAAGTAGACAAGGTCGATTTCAAAGAGGGCGACACCGTCAAAGCCGGAACAGAGCTGGTGGCTTTTGACAAAAAGGATCTCGAAAGAGAGCAGAAAAAAGCTGATCTGAACGTAGAGTCCGGGAAATTGGACATGACCAATACGATCAACAAATCGGACAAGGCAGTTCAGAAACAGAAAGATGCCGCAGGTAATGCGTCAAGCCTGAAACAGCAGGTGGCAGCGCAGGAAGATTATGTGGCGAGCCTTAAGGCACAGATTTCTCAGGTAACAGCCAATGCACAGGCACAGGCAGCAGCAGAATCTGCAAGAAAAGCAGCCGAGGCGCAGGCCGCCCAGGAAGCTGCACAGCAGAAAATCCAGCAGGAATATGCAGCCGACCTCAGTACATATCAGAACAAAACACTCCCGGCATATCAGAATAAGCTGAATGAACTTAACAATACGATGAATCAGACTCTTCAGGAATACAATCAGTCCGAGAGTGAGTATCAGATGGCTTTTCAGACCTGGTCGGGGGATCAGACGGACGAAAATGCAGATGCACTTTCCATTGCAGAACAGTTACGGAGTGAGTCACAGATTGCATATCAGGACGCAAAGCGTGACTACGAAGATTATAAGGCACAGAAGCCGGAAGCACCGGTGTTATCTGATTACACAGGAGAAAGTTCTGCAATCGTGTCAGATGGAACCAAGACAGAAACATCCTCTGATTTTTCGGATACTACAGAAACAGCGGCAGTAACAGCAGATACCTCTGCTCTGGAATCTGAGCTGGAAAAAGCCAGCAGCGATCTTGCAGAGCTCCAGTCCAAACTGTCCAGTGAAGAGGCAACTGCAGAAGCAGACCCGGGAGCTGTGACCGAAGAAGAAAAAGAAAAAATGGAGATCACCAACAACCTCGCAGAACTGGATCAGATGTCAGCCAAGGAACTTGTAGAAGCAGCCAAAAAAGGAATCCACGCAGATTTTAACGGCGTAGTGACAAAGGTTGCCGTTGTGGAAGGCTCTACAACAGCACTTGGTACAGAACTTTTTACCCTTCAGAATACAGATAAAGTAGATGTAACGGTAAACATTTCCAAGTATGACTACGACAAGGTTCAGGAAGGACAGAGCGCACAGATCACACTTGCAGGAAAAACATACGAAGGCGAAGTTATCAAGGTCAGCCACATTGCGACGCAGAATGAAAAAGGTGCATCCCTGATCTCAGCAGACATCCGTATCAAAAATCCGGACGAAGATATTTTTCTCGGCGTAGATGCCAAAGTAACGATCCAGGCACAGAAAGCAGAGAACGTTGTCGTTCTGCCGTCCGAAGTTGTCAACATTGGCAAAGAGGGTTCTTTTTGTTATGTCCTTGAAGATGGCGTGATCACCAGAAAAGATATCACAACAGGTATAAGTTCTGACGATTATATCGAGGTAACAGATGGCATTGAGGCAGATGAACAGGTGATCCGTGATATCGGTTCCCTGCAGGAAGGAATGCCTGCACAGGCCGTGGATGCCAGTGCGGAAGGCGTTGATGGAGCAGATGCTGTTCCTGCCGATGCAGAAGATGTGGTTACAGAAACAGAAGAAGGTGCTTGATGGGTGGAGTGTATGAATATATAAAAATGGCAGTCCAGAACATCCGTGCAAATAAAGGACGTTCTTTTCTGACCATGCTTGGAATCATCATAGGTATTGCCTCGGTTATTGCGATCGTTTCTATCGGTGAGGGAACCAAGAATCAGATGAACAGTGAGATCGACGGGATCGGTGCCGGTAAGATCGCGATCAGCGTCAGCAGTGATGCCATGACAGAGGACGAATGGATCACACCGGAAGATGTGCAGGAAGTCCGTAAACTGGATGATGTAGAGGGAGTCAGTGTTTCAAACAGTTATGACGGTGAGACTGTGACCGGCAAGGGTACTTTTTCTATTATGTTAACCGGCGAGGGCCCGGATGCCAAAATGATCAATAACTCTGAAATGAAATACGGAAATTATTTCGGAGAGCAGGAGACCGAGGAGGGCAAAAACGTCTGTGTCATTTCCGATTCCGATGCCAAAAGACTGTTTGGCACAGATGATGTCGTGGGTATGAGCCTTGATATCACCTGTTATGATTCTTCCAAATCATTTCGTATCATAGGTGTCACGACTCAGAAAGAAAATGGAACTTTTGTAAGTTATACTTATGATGGAATGCCGGTTACGGTGAATATCCCGTATTCATCCATGGATGATCTGGTCGTAGGGTCTGATGAATTTTATTCGATCACTGTCCAGGCAGACAAAACACAGGATTCCCAGGGGATTGCAGATCAGATCGTTCACCTGCTGGAAAAACGCCATCAGTGTGCCGGAGAAGATTATTTCCAGGTTGAGAGTTTCCAGGATATCATGAAATCTATGAACGAGATGCTTGGCATGGTCACGACTTTTATTTCTTTTGTGGCCGGAATTTCTCTTCTTGTCGGTGGAATCGGTGTCATGAATATCATGCTTGTGTCTGTCACAGAGCGAACGAGGGAGATCGGTATCCGTAAATCTCTTGGAGCCAAGACTGCTTCTATCATGCTGCAGTTCCTTGCAGAAGCAGCGATCCTGACAGTCATCGGTGGTCTGATCGGAATCCTGCTCGGTGTGCTGGCGGCATATGGAATCTGTACGGTCATGAGTAACAGTATGGGAATGGCAATCTCACCGGGGATCAGCCCGACAGTCGTGCTGGCAGCGACTTTGTTCTCCTGCGCGGTAGGTGTTTTCTTTGGAATCTACCCTGCAAGAAAAGCCGCAAAACTGAGCCCGATCGAGGCGCTGAGACGAAATTAAATATAACGAAGATCCTTCATCTTTCCCGAGGTGAAGGATTTTTTGTGCAAAAAATGTGACCGATTTCATAAAATCTCCTTATTTTTATCACATAAAGGTCACAAATCCAGCCTATATTGTTAGCTGTAAGCAACAGAAAGCAAAACAAAAAATCAAAATTAAAATAGAAGAGAGGAATTGATTATTATGAAACGTAAATATGCAGCAATGGTATTAGGACTGACAATGGCACTGACTTCTGTAAATATGGCATATGCAGCAAGTGATACTGCTGAGACAACAGAGGCTGCAGCAGAGGACGAGAGCGCAGATTCCACAGATACAACTACAGATGAGGCAGAAGCTACAGAAGTTTACGGTGAAGTTACAGAAGTCGGAGAGGACAGCATTACGATCAATGTAGGAACTCCAAAAGAAGGACAGCAGCCGGATGGACAGGACCCGAAGGGTGAAAAACCAGAGGATGGCAAAGACGCTGGAGATAAAGATGCAAAGGCTGACGATTCCAAGGACGAGAAAGCTGATGACAGCAAAGATGAAAAAGCAGATGATTCCAAAGATACAGAGGAAGACTCTACAGATGAGTCCGACAGCACAGACGAGGCAGCAGCTGATGAGAAAGATGCAGAAGCTCCAGATGACAAGGGCGAAGCTCCATCCATGCTGGATCTGACAGGAGAATCTCAGACGATCACAGTAACAGACACTACAACTTACGAGAAGGAAGCTCAGCCAGAAAAACCGGACGAAGCACCGGCAGATGATCAGAAAGCAGATGATTCCAAGGATGCTGACAGCGAGGACGCCAAAGCAGACGACACAGACTCTACAGATGAGTCCGCAGACACAGAGTCCACAGATGAAACAGCAGACAGCGACAGCACAGATGCAGGTGCTGCAGATGAAACAACAGACGAATCCGCAGATGCATCTGACAAAGATGCAAAACCAGACGATACAAAAGCTCCGGAGATGAAGACAGAAGCAATCGCATTCTCAGACATCAAAGTTGGTGATACCATCAAAGTTACTCTTGATGCAGATGGAAATGCAACAGCAGTTGTTGTAATGAATGCAGGTGCACCAGAAGCAAAAGAAGATGCAGCACCGGCAGATGACAAGAAAGATGACGCATCCAAAGACGACAGCGAA
>ERZ773200.2288-NODE-2288-length-14246-cov-10.515256_pt1 | contig 14246 bp, 13 predicted proteins | sample MGYA00581008_ERZ773200 | MGnify/ENA primary metagenome ERZ773200 (study PRJEB29015, sample SAMEA2737770) | human gut metagenome | biome: human gut; feature: human-associated habitat; material: faeces | place: China | collected 2012 ... | reverse complement strand
ATTTGCAAGCAGATGGCGTGCAAAGTCGCCAGACGCTCTTTGTGCGGTATTGCCAAAGATATTACTGCTTTTATTTCAGCAAATGCCGCTTTTCCGCAAAGTACTGCTTGGTATCCATAGCAACTACGCCGGACAGAGCAATCAGTGCAATGACGTTCGGGAATGCCATCAGACCATTGAAAATATCTGCGGTGTCCCATACGGCTTCTACAGTCAGATACGGACCAATGAACACTGCCACAATGTACAGCCAGCGGTAAGCCAGTGTCAGTGTGTGGCTTGCCCTGCCGCGAAGATAGGTCAGGCAGCGTTCAGAATAATAACTCCAGCCCAAAATTGTGGTAAATGCAAAGAAAATCAGGCAGAGCATCAGAATACAGGAAGAAACCTGTGACGGGAACGGCAGGCCGTGCTGGAATGCAGCGTCTGTGATCTGTACACCCTCCAGATCCGGATTCTGCCATGCACCGGAAATGACAATAGACAGACCAGTCATGGTGCAGATGATAATGGTATCAATAAATGTACCAGTCATGGTGACCAGACCCTGACGAACCGGTTCCTTGGTGCGTGCTGCTGCGGCAGCGATCGGGGCAGAACCCAGACCGGCTTCGTTGGAGAAGATACCTCTTGCAACGCCCTTCTGCATTGCCACAATCATAGCACCCAGTGCACCGCCGGCAACTGCATCCATGCCAAAAGCACTCTTGACGATTTCCACAACTGCATGGGGAATCTCTGTCACATTGCAGATCATCATAATCAGACAGCACAGAACATAGGCAACTGCCATAAACGGCACGACCACCTGTGAGATCTGGGAGATTCGCTTCAAACCGCCAATGACAACCAGTGCCACACAAATGGTAATCAACAAACCCATGATGACTGTCGTCCATGTGTAGCTTGTGTCGAACAGGGTGAAAGCAATGTGCTTGCTGTCAGCATCAAAGAAATTGTTTGCCGCAGAAGTGATACCGTTGATCTGCGTAATGGTACCAATGCCCAGCAGACCAGCCAGCATACCGAACAGGGCGAACAGCTTTGCCAGCCACTTCCAACGGGAGCCCATACCGTTTTCAATATAGTAGAACGGGCCACCCAGATAGTGTCCTTCTTTGTCTACTGTACGATATTTGATTGCCAGAAAGCCTTCGGAATATTTGGTCGCCATACCGAACAGGGCTGCGATCTCCATCCAGAACAGAGCACCCGGACCGCCGGCTGCGATTGCCGTAGCAACGCCGACGATATTACCGGTACCGATCGTTGCAGACAGAGCCGTACAGAGAGCACCAAAACTGGTGACTTCACCCTCGCCTTCCTCTTCATTCTTGACCATGAATTTCAATGCCAGACCGATTTGACGTATCTGCAGTCCGCGGATACGAAACGTCAGCCAGATACCGCACAAAAGAATCAGCAGGATCAGCGGAAGCCCCCATACCCAAGAATCAATGTTTTTGATGATCTTCGTCATCATTTCCATTTGTGTTCACTTCCTTTATTATTTTTCTACAGCCAAAAAGCTGCATATTCCGACATTGTCAGAAAAAACATTTTTATTATATCATACTCGCAGGGGAATTGCAAGAAAAATTGTGCAAAACTCCAGAAAAAACTTTTTTTCAGAGAAAAAAGAAAGCGTTCGGCTTTACCAGACAGAAAAATCCCGTAAAGTCGAACGCCGTTGTTCTCTTTTGGCAACACCGCACAAAGCTTGTGCAGTGTTGCCTTTTGTATTTATCGATTGTCTACCTTTTCCGGAAACATGTCATGGTGGGTCAGTCTGTCCCAAGCCACCTGTTCCCACTTCGTCCCCGGTCTGCCATAGTTGCAGTATGGGTCAATGGAAATGCCGCCGCGGGGCAAAAACTTTCCCCACACTTCAATGTACGCCGGCTCCATCAGCCTGATCAGGTCGTTCATGATGATGTTCACACAGTCCTCGTGGAAATCGCCGTGATTCCGGAAGCTGAACAGATACAGCTTCAATGACTTGCTCTCCACCATGATCTCCCGCGGCACGTAGGAAATGTACAGGGTCGCAAAGTCCGGCTGTCCGGTGATCGGACAAAGGCTGGTAAACTCCGGACAGTTGAACTTGACGAAATAGTCCCGATCCGGATGCTTGTTCGGAAATGTTTCCAGCACCTCCGGTGCATAGTCGCTGGCATACTTCGTATTCTGATTGCCCAGCAGAGTAATATCTCCCGTTTCTTCCTTGCTTCTTCCTGCCATATCATTCACCTCCCAGTGCCGGATCCGGCACACCGTTTGCTGCAAATGCTGCTGCACGGTCGCGGCAGGTACCGCAGACACCGCAGGGCTTTTCGCCGCCCTCGTAGCAGCTCCATGTCAATGCATAGGGTACGCCCAGTTCCAGTCCTTTTTTTACCACGTCTGCCTTTGTCCACTTGACAAAGGGGGCTTCGATCCGCAGCTGTTCGCCGCTTCCAAGATAAATCGCCCGATTCATTGCCTCGTTAAAGGCATCGCTGCAATCCGGATAGGCATTGCCGGCAGCATCATCACTGTGTGCTCCGTAGTAAATGACTTCGCAGCCGTTGGACAGTGCCATGCTTGCCGCAGAAGCGAGAAACAGTCCGTTGCGGAACGGCACATAGGTGGAAACCGGACTGCCGTTGGTTTCCTGTAGCTGTTCCGCATAGGTTTCCTTGGGGATCTCCTGTGTGGAACCGGAGAGCAGAGAGCAGTTGGAATCTGCAAAAATCACAGACAAGTCCAGCTGCTTCCACGCAACGCCATAATACGCCGCAATTTTCCGTGCAGCCTCCACTTCTTTCTGGTGCTTCTGTCCATAGGAAACAGACAGTGCCAGCACTTCTTCCGCACCGTACTTGTCCACTGCCATGCCGAGGCAGGTGGTGCTGTCCACGCCGCCGCTGAAAAGAACCATTGCTTTCATGGTCGTACCTCCTTAAAGTAGTTCCTGTAGACTGCGGTCCGTCTGGAACGCACCACAGAATGTCTTTGTGGTCGTGCGGGAAGAAACATTGCGGATTCCCCGTGCCGTCATGCAGCTGTGCGAACCGGTAATGACAACGCCCACGTCCGGCGTTCCTACTGCTTCCATGAGGATCTCCGCAATATCCTGTCCCAGCCGTTCCTGCAATTGCAGCCGCTTCGATGCCATATCGCAGATGCGTGCAATTTTGCTAAGTCCGATCACTCTGCCGCGGGGCACGTATGCCACATTGACGTTCATGTCATACATCAGTGCCATGTGGTGTTCACAATAACTGAACACGCTGATATCTTTCATCACCACTGCCGTCTGGGACTGACTGGGCGAAGGGGCTTCAAATGTTTTCCCGAACATCTCTGCAATTTCATGGTTGGAATACGAAATGCCCGCAAAGATCTCCTCGTACATTCTCGCCACACGCTGCGGCGTTTCCCGCAGTCCTTCACGATCAGGATCTTCGCCGATCGCTTCCAAAATCCCCCGAATATGGGTTTCTATTGCCTTGGTATCCATTGTCACACCCCCTTATACACCGCGTTTCTGGGGATCCCAGATCAATTTATGCAGCTGCAATTGCAGCCGTACCCGATTCAGTTTGTGCTCCTGGAGAAATTCCACAATTTCCACCGGCTCGATTGCCCCGAACACCGGACTGAAAAAGACGGTACATTTTGCCGTCAGGGCATACTGCCGGATCACTTCCAGTGCACGGTTCAGGTCGCTTCTGCTGCCCACCACGAATTTCACTGCGTCCTGACTCCGCAGCAGGTCGAAATTCTCCGGCTTCATGGCAGATTCCATGCCGCTGTCCGGCAGCTTATAGTCCATAGTAAAGCAAGGGCGAAATGCCAATGCCGCAAAGGGGTCCAGTGCCACGCTGCCGTTGGTTTCGATCTCCACCCGATAGCCCAGGGCACCCAGTGCCGTGATCAGTTCCCCGATGTGGGGCTGGAGCAGCGGCTCTCCGCCGGTCAGCGTCACATTCTGCACACCGGTCTGCCGCACATATTCCACCAGTTCCTCCGCAGACTCCTCTGTTGCGGGAGCATCTGCCGCATTCGCCCACTTGGTATCACAAAAGCCGCAGTTCAGATTGCAGCCGCGGAACCGCAGGAACACTGCCAGTTCTCCGGCATGTGTCCCCTCTCCGTTGATGCTGACAAACTTCTCCACCACTGCCAAACGATTCATGTTCTCACACCTCATAAACTGCACAATTTTCCGGCGTTTCATAGACTGCCACACGGCGTACCGGCAAGCCGTCTGCGGTCAGCTTTTCATAAAAGCACTTGGCAAACTGCTCCGCCGTGGGACGAAACGGCACCGCGATCAGCCGGAATCCCTCTGCCAGAAGTGCCTCCACAGTGGCACGCTGCAAGGTGCCTTCCTCATAAATCATAGCGTGGTCATAGCTGTCCGCCAGTGCTTTCACGGCATGCTTCACATCGCCGAAATCGATCACCATGCCCCGATAGTTGCCTTCTTCCTGTAGGGTTTCTTGTCCGACCGTCACTTCGATTTTCCAGCGGTGTCCGTGAAGATTGGCACACTTGCCCTGATAGCCGGACAAAAAATGTGCACTGTCAAAGCTGGCTGATGTTTTGAGTTCAAACATACGGTTTCCCTCCCAATAAAAAATGCAGCCGCATTGCACATACGACTGCATCCAAAATTCATTTCAAACAAACACAAAACGGTTTTTGTGTGATTTCCAGTTTCGGATGCCCTAGTTTTGTTTTACGACAGGATGGTGCAAACGAACTGTCGATATTTGACCGAAACACAGTATACCACACTTTTTTTGAAATGTCAAGTGATTTTGTTTTTAATCTTCCGGCGAGATATAGGTGGGAGCATTTTTCGGGCTGGCACCCTTGATGACACTATGATAGAATTGATAGGTCATGGGAATGCCGTCCTCCCGATTCAGGTCACAGTCTGTGACTTCTCCCAGAAAAATCGTATGTGTGCCTGCGTCCATCAGCTTCACCACACGGCAGGTGATCCACGCCATTGCCCCGTCTGGCACCGGCATGCCGTCCTTTTCCGTACAGGAAACGCCGGCGAATTTGTCTGCGTCCCGACTGGAACGATAGCCGAAACCGCCGATCAGAGCCGGATCGGTATCCGTTGCCAGAATCGCCAGTGCAAACTTGCCGCTTTGGGCGATCTGGTCATGTGTCGCGTTGTCGTGGTTGATGCTTACGGCAATCTGTGCCGGTGCAGAGGTGATCTGCATCGCACTGTTTGCCACACAGCCATACGGCTTTCCGTTATACGATGTTGTCACCAGATACACACCGTAAGAAAGCTTCTGCAAAGCCTTTCGGTTCATGTCCGATCCCTCCGTTATTCTGCAACTTCCGGCAGAGTCTTGATAATGGATACCAAGAACTTCAGCAGTACCACAGCATCATTGGAATCCACTTCGTTGTTGGCATCACAGTCTGCATTGCTCCGCTGCTGTTCAGAAAGCTGTACCGTATTGGCAGCCGCCTTGTTCAGCATTACCGCATCGGTAATATCCACTCTGCCGTCCAGATTGACATCGCCGTACAGGCTGGCAGGTGTAACATCGCCGCCCTTTGTGGTAGTTGTAGTTTCACTGCTGGAAGTTGTCGCAGTGGTTTCGTCAGAATCCGTTGTGACAGATTCGGTTGTTGTTGTTGTGGTTTCCTCGGTAGTAGAAGTGGTAAACACTTCAGTCACAATCCCGATCTCTTTGGTAAGTGTGATCGAACCGTTGGTTGCAGTCAGTGTCACAGTACCGCCGTCTTTTGCATGCAGCGTAACATTCAGACCGCTGCCCTCGACTTCCAGAACGTTCGGGTCAGAAGAAGTCCACTGGAAATCGGGATTGCTGCCGGTGTAGGAGATCGAAGCACTGAAATCATCGCCTGCTATAATATAATACGGGATGTCTGCCCATTCCGCCTTTTCTTTCTCTGTTGTTACTGTGCTTTCTTCAGTAGTCGTTGTGGTTTCTTCTGTCGTGGTAGTCGTCTGTTCTGTAGTGGTAGTGCCCGGCTGCGGTGTTTCGCCGTTTGCAGCAGCCACTTCAGATGCATAAACAGTCACTTCCGGACCGATTTCAGCCACAACGGAACCAGTGCCGTAAGCTGCATACAGACCAGCTGCCGCACCTACCAGACCAACCTGATAGTCCAGTGCGACTTCGTTGGAAGTTGCGTCCTTTGCCGTCTTTTGATAGGTTGTAAAGTCGCTGCTGGTCGGACCGCCGCAAAGTGCACCGTACAGGATGTGTCCGCCGCTGGAAGCGTAGTCGCCGTCCCAGCTGTTGTACTCGTGCCAGTCAGAACTGTTGGTCAGGTTGGAAGCGGCACGATGGTGCGGAGAAGTTGCCGATACATCGTTCCAGCCAACGACCAGGCATACATTGGCATTGTTGTCACCCAGAATGTAGTTCATCTGCTTCTGTGCCCATTCGCTGTAATCCTTGCCGGATTCGTCCTTGTGATGAGAAACGACCAGTGCACAGGTTTGCATCAGTGTGTTGTGTCTCGCACTGCCCCAGCTGTTCATAACATAGAACTGGTTCTGATTGGAATTGACAATGCCGTCAATATAGCTGGTTGCATAACTCCAGTTGCCGGTGATCTCCGCGTTGATGATTGCAGCACCCAGAGAAGCATTTGCATAGCAATAATCCTTTGTCCATTCATTGATGCTGCTGGTATACTTGCTGTTTTCTGTCAGGTAATCGTCCTGCTTGGTTGCCAGATACATCCAGCCGGCTGCCCATGAGATGTCATCCTGCACGTCCTTATCCTGATAAGTGCTCTGGTCATAGGTCATCTTCCGGTATTTTGCAGCAAAGTTATAGAGTGCTGTCGCATAGGTCAGATCTTCTTCTCTGCCGGAAATGATATAGTTCTGTGCCAGTGCCGCAGCATACTGTGCCGCAACGTTGCTGGCACCGTCTGTCACAGAATAGGTTTCACTGCTGTCACGATCCCACATCTTTTCCGGAGCATACCAAGTACCGTGATCCTTGCCGTCATCGCCCATTTCATAGACAAATGAGGACACTTCATCACCGGAAAGTGTTGTAGACGCCTTAAAGAAATCACAGAATTCGTTCATGATCAGCTGGTAATGCTCCATGGTGCCTGTCTCCTGGAACTGATCCTGATACTCATAGCACATCCAACCCAGTGTAGATGCTGTGAATCCGGCAGTCAAGCCACACTTAATGGCATCGCCGGCATCGTGGAAGCCGCCCGCAACAGCATCGCCTGTATGGCAGGCACTCCGCCAAGAGAACGCGGAATTTTCAGCAGCACTGCCGCACATGTTCGCATCATAAAAGTACAACGAATATTGCAGCAGTTTTGCATAGTTATCCAACTGCAAGTCGGGAGTGTCCGCAGTTACTGTCATTCCCGACACTGCCGAAACCGTTCCCGTCACCGCCAAAACACCGGCGGACAGTACTGCCGTCAGTTTTTTCTTTAGATTTCCTTTCCAGTTCATCTTTTTTCACTCCAATTCTTCATATTCGGCTCAAAAAGCCGATCACTGATTACGTACACTTCATTATAGCATATCCGCTTTCCATTGTCAAGAAAAATAGAACAAATTTCATATCTTTTTATGCAGTTTGACGAACCAAAAACGTTGCATAATAAAAAAAGAACCGACGCTCTCTTCCAAAACGTCGGTTCTTCGTATGCAAAAGCTCATCCCAAAGCGATTCTCACGCCCACCGCTTCAGGGAAAGCATTATGCCTGTGCCATACCTCTCTGCCCCAGCAGTGCCCGCAATGCAGAAATGCTGCTGCTCTGCACCCGTGCAATGGGGATCGAGTTCTTCTTCGCCGCCTTTACGGCACCCTGCACCATTTTATGGGATACGGTACGGGTAAACAGGATCATCAGATCCGGAGAGCCGATCTTCTTTTCGATCGGACCGGTTTCTTTCGGAAACACCTTCGCAGTGCAGCCGTGCTCCATGCAGACATCTGCATACTGACGGCTCATGCACTCATTTCCGCCGATAATTACAACACTCATCAGTTTCACCTCACATGGTTCTCGGACGAAGCGGATCTTCCGCTGTCCACGGTATTTCTGGCAGCCAAGCATTCCCTCGTCATCAAGAACTGCACATTTCACGGCTCGTCAGTCATGCTCTGCACAGTTGGGGATCTTTGCTTTTTCAAGAGTTAGCATTGACTAACTATAGAATACCACACATTTACCGGCTTGTCAAGCCCTTTTCCGATTTTTCTGCCGGAAATCAGGTGAACATTATGTAACATTCCTGTGATGTTTCATATTCATACAGCAAATCGCCCGAAACCGAGAAATATGGGTTGACAAAAACCGACAACTCGATTATAATTGGAAGGGTGTGTTTTTTTGCATCTGCAAAAACATCCTGTAAAAATTTATACAGGCAGCCAAACGCTGCCGTGAGGAGAGGAATATGACAACCGCAATCACCATTGGAATGATCATCATCTATGTCGCGATCATGATGGGCATCGGCGTCTATACCGCAAGGCAGACCCGTTCCGTCAGCGACTTTGTGCTGGGCAGCCACAGTGTTGGCTCATGGCTCACAGCGTTCGCTTATGGCACATCTTATTTTTCCGCCGTGGTATTCATCGGCTATGCCGGACAGTTCGGCTGGACCTACGGCGTTTCCGCCGCATGGGTCGGCGTAGGCAACGCCCTGCTGGGCAGTCTGCTGGCGTGGATCGTGCTGGGACGGCGTACCCGCATCATGACACAGTCGCTGGGTGCCAAGACCATGCCGGAATATTTCGAAAAGCGTTGGAACTCCAAAGGGCTGAAGATCGCCGCCGCACTGATCGTATTTGTGTTCCTGATTCCCTATACCGCTTCTGTTTACAACGGTCTGTCCCGTCTGTTCAACATGGCGTTCCAGATCGAATCAGAGGGTGCCTATAAGATCATCATTATTGTCATGGCACTGCTGACCGCGATCTATGTCATTCTGGGCGGCTACGCGGCAACTGCGATCAACGACTTCATTCAGGGCATTGTTATGCTCATCGGCATCGCCGCTGTTGTGATCTGTGCCATTCAGAATCAGGGCGGTCTGACTTCGGCTCTGGCTGCACTGGGAGAGATTGAAGTCAACGGAAAGACCAACACCCTGAACTCCGTATTCGGTCCCGACCCGCTGAACCTGCTGGGTGTTGTAATACTGACTTCTCTCGGCACATGGGGACTGCCGCAAATGATACATAAGTTCTACGCCATTAAGAGTGAAAACGACATCAAAAAGGGTGCTGTGATCTCTACTGTTTTTGCCCTGATCGTTGCCGGCGGTTCTTACCTGCTGGGCGGCTTTGACCGGTTGTTCTGCACACTGACAGAGGACGGCAGCGGCAAGACCGTGATCTCTACCCTGTCCAACGGCAAGCCGGATTTCGATGCCATGATCCCGTCCCTGCTGCACACGGCTCTGCCGGATATTCTGATCGGTCTGGTAGTCGTACTGGTGCTTTCCGCATCGATGTCCACCCTGTCTTCGCTGGTGCTGACTTCCAGTTCCACGCTGACGATCGACCTCATCAAGCCCAATCTGAAAAAGTGCTCTGACAAAAAGGAAATGCTGATCATGCGTGTGCTGATCGCCGTCTTTCTGGTCATTTCCGTACTGCTGGCGTTCAACAAAAACGCCTCCATTTCCACACTGATGTCCTATTCATGGGGTGCCCTTGCCGGTGCTTTTCTGGGGCCGTTCATGTATGGTCTGTTCAGCAAGAAGATCACCAAGCCGGCAGTATGGACCAGCTTCATTCTGGGAATCGGTCTGACACTGGTGCACATGTTCCTGTTCGGCTTCGGCTGGGATCCGGAACTTTCCAAGGCTGCCGCAAGCCTGCCGCTGAATCTGGCTTCGCCGATCAACGCCGGAGCCATCACCATGCTGCTCTCTCTGATCGTGGTGCCGGTCGTCAGTGCCCTGACAAAGGTCAAAGATCCCAAGCACGTGGAACAGGTCTTTACCTGCTATGCAGCTCCGGAAAAGAAGGACTGATCCCGCAATTCAGTTTGTCACCGAATTGTAATTTATTTGTTATGACTAAGTTCTTGAAAAATCGACAGTTTTCCCCTATGATATAATATGAGACACCCCGCTTGTCGGGGTGTTGTTATTTGTACAAATCTGCATACAATAAAAGCAGCACTGCACAAAACACATGCAGTGCCGTTGAAGAAAAATACTCTCCGGGGAATTGAGGAATCATCTATGGTTTTCAGCACAATTGCATTTTTGTTTCAGTTTCTGCCGATTTTCCTGCTGGCATACTATGCCACACCGCAGAAATACCGAAATATCACACTGGTGATCGGCAGCCTTGTTTTTTACGCCATTGGCAGCGGCTGGTATACCCTGTTGCTGCTGCTGTCCCTGCTGATCAACTATGGGCTTTCCTGCATGATCAGCGGAACACATGCCAGACACCCTGAGTCCGCCAAGCACTATTTGATCGCGGGATTGATTTACAACTTTGGATTGCTGGTGGTATTCAAGTACACCAACTTCCTGATCGGCAACCTGAATTCTCTGCTCTCTATTTTTCATACGGCAATTCCCAAGGTATCGCTTGTGATGCCGCTTGGCATCAGCTTCTTCACCTTTCAGATCACGTCCTACCTGATCGACGTCTACACCGGAAAGACGCGTCCCGCAAGGAGTATTCTGGATCTGGGCGTGTACCTCTGCATGTTCCCGCAGCTGATCTCCGGTCCGATCTGCATGTACAGTGAAATTCAGCCGCAGCTGAAAAACCGTCGGGTCGATGTCCGTCTGCTGGAGGAGGGCATGGAAACCTTTGTGCTCGGACTGAGTGCCAAGACGCTGCTGGCGAACCCCATGGGCGGTCTGTGGAATAATCTGTCCGTTATCGGGTATGATAGTATCTCCACCCCCTATGCGTGGCTGGGAGCGTTTGCCTATAGCTTTCAGATCTACTTCGACTTCTCCGGCTATTCCATGATGGCAATTGGCGTGGGAAAAATGCTGGGCTTCCAGCTTCCCCAGAACTTCAACCTCCCGTACATGTCCGGCACCGCCGGCGAGTTCTGGAGAAGATGGCACATCACGCTGGGACGCTGGTTCAAGAACTATATCTATTTCCCGCTGGGCGGCAGCCGTGTGGGCAAGTGGAAAACCATGCGGAATATGCTGGCAGTCTGGGCGTTTACCGGACTGTGGCACGGTGCAAGCTGGAACTTTGTGCTGTGGGGACTGATCTTCTTCGTGCTTCTGACACTGGAAAAAAACGTCTACGGCAAATTCCTGGAACGCACCCATCTGCTGAAACATGCCTACATCATCTTCATCATACCGCTGACATGGATGGTTTTCGCCATTCCGGATATGCACCAGCTGGGCACCTATTTCACAAGGCTGTTCCCGTTCCTCACCTCTGACGAAGTGCAGTCCAACACCCGAGATGCGGTGCAGGCGTTCCACAACTACTGGAAAATTCTCGTACCGTGTGTGCTGTTCAGTACGCCTCTGCCGCTGATGTACTACAAAAAATTCCGGAAAAGCGGATTCTGTCTGCTGTTGCTGTTGATCCTGTTTGTCCTCTCCATTCGTGCGATGATGACACAGACCAACAACCCGTTCCTGTACTTCCAGTTCTGACCGTGCCTTGAAAGGAGCATTCCATGAATTTCCTGAAATTTCTCAAACAATACCCTCTGATCTTGGCATTCGTGGTTTCCATTGCCGTTGCAAACATCTGGCAGGTAGTACAGAACGCCAAGAAAATCGACAACTCCGCAACGACGGCTTCACAGACGACCACTTCCGCCGCACAGACCACGCTGGCTGCCGGTCAGCCGGTTGTCACCACTACAACTGCTCCCACGCCGGTATTTCAGTCGGTAGACGATTCCTACTTTGACGATGCCCTTTTCATCGGCGACTCCCGTACCGAGGGGCTTGCCCTCTATGGCAGCCTGACCAATGCGGACTACTTCTCCAGCGTAGGACTTACCATTTTCAAAGTCACGGAAAAAGCTGCCGGCAACCCCAACACCAGCGAGAGTGTCACCCTGGCACAGAAACTGTCACAAAAGCAGTACGGCAAGGTTTACATCATGCTGGGGCTGAACGAACTGGGCACAGGCACCACAGAAAGCTGGGCACAGGCATATGCTCAGGTGATCGCACAGGTACGACAGGCACAGCCCAATGCTGTTATCTATCTGGAAAGCATTCTGGTAGTTGCTGCTTCGCAGGATAACCCCGGCGGGGCAATCAACAACGCCACTGTCAACGCCCGCAATCAGGCTCTGGAGGCTCTGGCAAATCCGCAGGACAATATCTTCTACCTGAATGTCAACGAAGCTGTTATGGACGCTAACGGCTGTCTGGACGCGTCCCTGACCTCTGACGGCATTCACCTACTGGGCAACTCTCTGTCGCTGTGGGAGAATTATCTGAAACAGCATGCCATCGTCCTCGGCGGAACAGCAGTGAGCACAACGGCTCCCACCACTTACACCACTGCCGTAACGCAGTCCACCGAAGCCACACAGTAAAAAACGTAACCCATAAAAAATCCCCGTGTATCCAACGCAACAAGGATACACGGGGATTTCCTTTATTTTCTTAACCAATAAATCCGGTAATACCGCCGATCAGCACCAGAACGCCGAGAACGATACGATACCAGCCGAACACAGTAAAGTCATGCTTCTTGATGTAACTCATCAGGAAACGAATTACCACAATGGAAACCACAAACGCGGAGATCATACCGATCAGCAGCATCGCCGTTTCCATGCCGGTAGAGGGCAGTCCGCACTTCACCAGCTTCAGCAGGCTTGCCCCGAACATTGCCGGAATCGCCAGAAAGAAGGTGAATTCCGCCGCCGCTGTACGGGAAACGCCCAGCAGCAGTGCTCCCACGATCGTCGCACCGGAACGGGAAGTTCCCGGAAAGATCGCCGCGATCAGCTGAAAGATGCCGATCATCAAAACGGTATTGTATCGCAGCGAGGCAATGCTGCTCATCTTCGGGGTGCGGTTCTTATGCCACTTTTCGATCCAGATAAACGCGATACCAAACAGGATCAGCATAATGGCAACTGTCCACGCATTGTACAGATGTGCCTGACTCCAGTCGTCCAGCAGAAGCCCGATCACTGCCGCCGGCACCGTTGCCACGATGACCTTGCACCACATCTGGAGAATGTCCTTTTTCAGGCATGCCCCGAAGCCGGTCTGTGCCATGGGGTGCGGGTTATCCTGCTTGCCGAAAGGCCACAGCTTTTTCCAGTAGATGACGACAACCGCCAGAATAGCTCCCAGCTGAATCACAACGTCAAACATTTCCTTGAAATTATCTGTTGCGTCCAGTTTCAAAAATTCGTCCAACAAAATCAGATGTCCGGTACTGCTGATCGGAAGCCATTCTGTAATGCCTTCCACAATACCGAAAATCAGGGACTTGATGAGTTCCCAAACCATATGTACCAATGTCCTTTCCATGATCCGTCAGGGATCACACTGTATTTCCGGAGTGTCCTACACTCTGCATAAGTCACCTTATGCCGCTGTTCTCTATTGTAACACAATTACCGGAATACGTCAACGATTTCTCATAAATTTTTCTTAAGAAAACGCTGCATAAAACCCGCCTGACGGCTTTGCACACAATCTGCTTGCAGATTGTAAGAAAAGCCGATATAGCATTTCTCTCGTTCTTATTTCCGCCGGTACTGCATATGCTGTAGCAAAACCACAATTGGAGTGAGGCATCATGAAAGAACAGCCCGAAGCACGTGCCGTGATTCTCGGCGAGTATATCGTCCGCCAGAAAGCCACCGTCCGTGCCGCAGCAGAATGGTTCGGCGTTTCCAAAAGCACCGTACATAAGGACGTCAGCGAACGACTGGAACAGATCCAGCCCGATCTATATACACAGGTCAAGGAAATTCTGGAGCAAAACAAACAGGAACGCCATATCCGCGGCGGTCTTGCCACCAAGCGAAAGTACGCCCTGCGGCGGCAGCATGAGGAGGAATCCCTACAACAGCACACACCCTGAAACCGGCTTCGCAGCCGCATATGTCAAGAGAAAACAGTTCCGAAAAAGCTCTGCAATTTCGGAACTGTTTTGTGTTTACTTCTTCCCCCAATTATGATATGATAATTGCAGAACGATGAAACGCACCGAAATGAAGGAAACACTGCATAAAGCCCGCCTGACGGCTTTGCACGCAATCTGCTTGCAGA
>ERZ773200.2284-NODE-2284-length-14259-cov-4.927556_pt1 | contig 14259 bp, 15 predicted proteins | sample MGYA00581008_ERZ773200 | MGnify/ENA primary metagenome ERZ773200 (study PRJEB29015, sample SAMEA2737770) | human gut metagenome | biome: human gut; feature: human-associated habitat; material: faeces | place: China | collected 2012 ... | reverse complement strand
TCCCGCCCCAACGGGCCTGCAACTTCCTCCTCCCCCCCCAGCCGGCAATATTCTGGCCAAGTCCGCCAACCGTCCACCCGTGCGCCACAAGGCGGCGGGCAGGAGAAACAGAGTCCGACCTTATGCCCACGAGGTCGGACTCTCTTTTTCCTGCATCCCGCCCCGCCGGCAGCAGCAGGACGGCCGCCACGGCCTGACGCCTCATCCGGCTCCATATATAATGTGTCAACCGCACGGAATGAGGACGTTTTTTCTTTTAAAACAAAAAATTATCGTTTTTCGATAAAAAAATATCGAAAACATTTGGTCGGTTTAGAAAAACTATATACATTTGCATATCGAAAAACGATAAATACATTATGAATAACGAAAAAACAAACCTAAATTCCAACCTAAAAACATTGAATCTTATGAAAACGAATCTTCTCAAAAAAGCCCTCCTCTCCGTAGCCGTTCTGTTCACCGCCTCATGCGCCGCCACCCAGGCTGCCGACCGCACACCTTCGGCCCCCACCACCGCCCAGCGCGGCACGTACCAGTGTACCATCCACGTCAGCGGCAACTACCGCTACGAATACGTCAGCGACCCCACCGGACGCGTCTGCTCCAAAACCGCCTACCGCTGGGATGCCGACAGCCACGCCTGGAAACCGGCCTTCCTCTACACCGTCAGCTACGGCAGCAGCACCAACACCCTCACCTACGCCGCGTGGAACGAGGCCGACGCCGCCTTTACCGCCCGACGGGCCTCGCAAAGCTACGACGCCCGACGCTTCCCTGTGCTGATTGCCCAGCCCGATAACCGATAAACACACCCCCGACCTTACATTAACCTCATTTTTTCACCCCAAAATCCCTAACCCGTGGCGCTGCCCCGGCTATCGGAGCAGCGCCACCCCTATCTCCCCGAAACACCCATGAAACGCATCAAGATTTTAGGCATCGTGCTCTTCAGCATCTTCATCGCCCTGACCGCAGGCGACATTGTCAAGAACACCATTAACCACCACCACGACGCCCCCACCGTGGCCTATGCCGACCCCGGCCCCGGCTACCGGATGGCCGAAATGGAAGACCTCAACGTGGCCGAAACCGACTTCAGCCACCCCGCCTGCGACAGCCTCTACAACCGGGCCACGGGCAGCAAGGTGGCCGTCCGCGTCCAGCAGATAGGCACCGCCATCCGCATCAGCTCGGCCGCCTACTACACCCAGCTGGTCATCAACGGGCTCGCCGCCCTGCTGGCCCTCTACGGGCTCTACTGTCTGGTACGGATGTACCTCTCCCTCTGCAAGGGTGAGGTGCTCACCCGCCTCAATGCCACCCGCCTGCGCAAGTTTGTCTACATCTTCACCCTCTTCAACGTGGTGCTGGAAGTGGAGCGCGTCATCGCCCTGATGCAGGTCAGAGGGCAGCTCCTGCTGGACGGCCTGCGCCTGAACGAGGGCCTGACCCGGACAGACTGGACCTGCCTGCTGATGCTCATCTTCCTGACCGAGGTGTTCGCCCTGGCCGTCAAGCTGAAGGAAGAGCAGGAGCTCACCATCTGAAACCCGAACCTCATAAAAACCCCAAAGATATGCCCATTATCGTAAACCTCGACGTCATGATGGCCAAGCGCAAAGTCTCGCTCAGCGAACTGGCCGAGCGCATCGACCTCACGCCGGCCAACCTCTCCATCCTGAAAACCGGCAAGGCCAAGGCGGTACGCTTCAGCACCCTCGAGGCCATCTGCCGCGAGCTGGACTGCCAGCCCGGCGACCTCCTGGAATATCGCCCCGAATGACGCTGGAAAACAACTGACTCCCTGCCCCACCCGCACACATACGAAGCCGGCCCCTCCCTTCCGCCCACAGCAGAAGGAGGAGGCCGGCCTCAGGGGGAATTTTGTGCGCTCGGCCCGAGCGCCGGTGCAGCCGTCGGCAAAAATGGCCCTGCATCCTGCGCAAGGACCTCAACCTGACCCTCACACAAAGGCGCGCCCGACAGCCGCTCACCCGCTCCGGCCATTCCGCCGACTTCGCTGCCGCAACAGCAGCAGGGCCTGCCGCCGTGCCGCCCGCAAGCTGGGCGGAGCATCGGGCGGCAACACGTCGAGAAAAGTCTCCACCTCGCGGGCCAGATCAGGATACGGCCGACACATCACGGCCATCAGTTTAATCAGATACGCCCGAGTGCTGTAGTCCACCGCGGCATCCGTCGCGTGAAGCATGGCGTAGTCCAACAAATCGGGCCGCCACCGGCCGGGCTCATGCAGGTCCACCAGCAAGGCCAGCACCAGCGCCCGCCTTACCGGCAGGTCCGGCCGCATGGCCCAGTCGGCCCATTCGTCATAGGTCGCCCCCAACACGCTGCGCTTCACCGCCACCGGCAAACACGCCAACACGCGCAAAATATTCGTGGCCACCCGGCCGTCAGCCGTATGCCGCGCCACATCGGCCCACTCCCGCACGGCCCCGGCATCAGTCCGCAAGGCCTGCGCGGCTTCCTGCACCCGGAACTTTGACATACGCCAGTCCAGTCCCCACTGCTCAATCCATCCGTCTGCTGTCGTCATGCTTTTCTGCTTTTTTTCGTTCATTCTCATTTGTCCGCCCATTCCTTCCGGACGAAGACGCCACAAAATTAGGAAATAAAAGCGGAAAATGCCTCTATCTGCCACGACCTGCCGCCCCATGACCAACCTGCCCGGCATCTCACCACAACCACCGGCCCAATGGCAGCAGGAAAACCGGGATTTTTATTTGGATATTTCAGTTCTTTCCCGTACATTTGCAACCAATCTTACGAAAAAAAGTTTTGTAATCCTCATCGGAGGGCTTTTAAAAAAAGCTGGATAAGATGACTGGGTAAAACCATCATCCTATCCAGTTTTTTTTGTAACAAGAAGCCGGCTCCTTCAAACCCAATAAACAAAAAAAGGACAATGAAAGCACAGGGTCGAGACGCCATTGATTTAGGCACACTGAACGTGTGGAAACTTTTCAGAAAATACTTTATCCCCACGCTGTTGGGCATGCTGAGCATGTCGGCCGTAACGGCCATTGACGGCATCTTTGTGGGACAGGGAGTGGGTAGCGACGGAATAGCGGCCGTAAACATCGCCATACCGCTCTATATGCTGTACACGGGCATCGGGCTGATGATTGGCGTGGGGTGCTCCGTAGTGGCATCCATCCACCTTTCGCGGGGCAAATGCAAAGTGGCGCGGCTCAACGTAACGCAGGCCCTCTTGTTTGCCACCTTCATCACGGCCATCCCCACCGCCGTAATGACTATTTTTCCGGAAACGACGGTAAGGCTGCTCGGAGCCTCCGACTATCTGGTGCCCCTGGCCGTTGACTACCTGCAATGGTTTGTGCCGTCATGGACCTTTCAGGTCTGGATTTCCATAGCCTTGTTCATCATCCGGCTGGACGGTGCGCCCAAACTGGCCATGTGCTGCAGCCTGATTACGGCCATCATCAACCTGGTGCTGGACTGGATTTTCATTTTCCCCCTCCAATGGGGCGTAATGGGGGCCGCCATAGCCACGTCCATCAGTCTGGTGGCCGGAGGCAGCGTGGCGGTGATGTACCTGTGGCTAAGCGCCCGACAACTGCGCCTCTGTCCTCTCAAGCTCAGCCGGAAGAGTCTGTTTCTGTCCGTGCGCAACCTCTACTACCAATGCCACATCGGAGCATCGTCACTACTGGCCGAAGCCACCATGGCCACTCTTATTTTCACGGGCAATCAGATTTTCATGCAGTACCTTGGCGAAGACGGCGTGGGGGCGTTCGGCATTACCTGCTACTACATGCCCTTCACCTTTATGATAGGCAACGCCATTGCACAGTCGGCACAGCCCATTATCAGCTACAATTTCGGCTTGGGATACCGCGAAAGGGTGCGGCAAACCGAAAAAATAGCCCTACTGACATCCGTATACTGCGGCGCAGTAGTCACCGCCGTGTTCATGCTCTTTCCCCAAATACTGGTGGGAATATTCATAGACCTGCGCAGCCATGCCGCCCAACTGGCCACGGCGGGTTTCCCGCTCTTTGCCACGGCCTTCCTCTTCTTCATCCTCAACCTCACCATCATCGGGTACTACCAAAGCGTACAGCGCGTCAAACCTGCCACTCTGCTGGCCCTGGCACGGGGCTTTTTCTTCCTGATTCCATCGTTCATCTGCCTGCCCCTCTGCCTAGGAACCGACGGAATCTGGCTGGCCCTCAGTCTGTCAGAACTGCTAACCCTGCTGCTGGGCCTCCTGCTGCGCCTGATTGCAACAAAGAGCCGCACTAAAAGAGGCAGACAAGAGAACTGATGAAATTTCACAAACTTTTCACTTATAAACTAGGAATGAGGCGCATAAAATAGTATATTTGCAGTCGTAAAGCATCAAGAGCGTTTAAGTACGCACCAACCGAGCCTTATATATTGTGACCACGGTGGTAAGACGATGCGAATTGTCCAACAATTAAAAACAGAACAATATGGATTACCGCATTCTTCATGGTGGCAATCGCCACGAAATTCCTCACTCTTTATTTTTTAATAACATTGTGCTTGGCCGTACCAAAACAACGTACGACGCAAGCAAGCAGAGCTATTGGGCATTTTGCAAGGACACGGATATACGAGACGGCATATCCCTCAGCCTTGGAAATAGGCGCAAAAACTATCTCTTAACCGATTTTATTGAACCCAGAACCGAAGTCGAACCGACAGGTTTTGCATTATGAATACATAATAGTTCTTTTCAAAACTGTTCGAAAAGCAATTGCATATCTTGAGACCTAAGCAATACATTATCATTTTACAATAATTCAAAAGCAATAATTATGGCAAATCTTTTAAATGAAATGAATGGCCCCGTTAATGAAACGGGTCGTGATGTCCATGTGATTGACCGTCAGTTGCCTGTTCAAATAGGCTTCGGATCAGTTCTTTTTGAAATCGCATTATGGGTTACAATTCCAATTCTCGTTTTGTGTTATGTGTCCTTTTGGGGGCACACTCTTGCTAACCCCACCTTGGTTGCAGTTGCAGGTTGTCTGATTGGCATATTACCTGGAGTGATTTTTATCTTCATGAAAATCTCGGGCCACAATTATTTTCAGCAACTTGAACAACGTATTCAAGCCGAAGCTTCCAATATTGATAATTATCTGGAGCAGCGTGTGCAGATACTGCAAAATGTGGTAGGCCTTGTTGAAAAAGCCATAGACCTAGACAAAGATGTAATGAAAGCCGTAGCAGCTCTTAGAAGCGGAAATATAAATGCTGACAACAGAAATGACATAAGCCGCCAAATCGACCGGACCTTTAATAGCTTATTTCCTCAAGTTGAAGCATACCCGAACCTTGAGGCTCATAATGTAATAGCCGACGCCATGCAACAAAACAGTTATCTCCAGCGCGAAATTACTGCGGCCCGCACGGTTTACAACAGTAGAGTTACTCAGTGGAACACTGACATCTTTTCATGGCCTACAAAAATGATAGTGGCAGCCCGTCAAGGCTATACTACACGCATACCTTTTACGGCATCTGCTGAGACACGTGATATGGCAAGAACCAAATTCTTTTAAAGCAAAAATATGATTAAGGAAGAAATATTCAATCCTCTTACTGAATACAGAGATGTATTTCGCGACCGCTTTAAGCAAATTGCTGAAAAAACATTTGCTGAATTGGCGGAAGAGGCTCATGTTGACGTTGAAGCAAACAAAAATACTTGCAAAAAGATTTATGACAATGAACAGACACTGTCCTCTTTAAAGAAACGGATTCTCCGATGGAAAATATTAAAAGTCATACTTATCTTGACAGCTATTGGCGGATTTATTGCTTTATTTCAATATATAAATGCCTGGATTAAAGTTTCTATATCTGTGGCCATATTGGTGGATATTATCTATCTATTCAAAAAGGTAAGCCCTCTATTGAAAGACATGAAATCAGAAAGAGACAATCTGTCTGAGATCATATGCCAACTTAAAGAAGAAGCATGGAAGCAGATGACTCCTTTGAACCGCCTGTATGATTGGGACATATTGACACGTATGATGACGAAAACCGTCCCTCGGTTAGAGTTTGACCCTTATTTTACCACTCAACGTCTTGCCGACCTGAAAAATGTTTATCATTGGAATGATTCTTTCAACGCAAAGCGTTCTGTCATATACGCTCATTCAGGTCTTATCAATGGAAATCCATTTGTCATCTGTCGGACCAGAAAGATGGAAATGGGTGTAAAAATCTATTGGGGGAGTAAAACTATCTATTGGACTACTCGCGAACGCGGCTCTGACGGCAAGTACCACAGTGTTCAGCATTCTGAAGAATTAAGGGCCAGTGTTACAAAGCCCTATCCAGAGTATTTTGAAAAAACGCGTCTGATATATGGCAATACTGCGGCCCCTGATTTGACATTCAACCGTAAGCAGAGTGGCTTTGGCAGGAAAAGAAGGGTCGTTGTCCTTCAATTTGAAAAAAGCTTCACTTCATAAAAAAGCCCGTAATATTAAGAATACAGACTATGCGATGATGACCAATGAGGAATTCGAGGTTGCATTCAATACCAGCGACCGCAACAATAATCAGCAATTTGCACTATTGTTTACGCCTCTTGCCCAAGAAAATATGTTAAATCTACTTAAAGATCACGAAGTCGGATATGGTGATGATTTTGATTTCAAGAAGAGATTCATGATTAACACCATCATCCCCAACCATCTTCAGGAGATGGATTTGGATTTGGATCCGAAGACATATTATAATTTTGATTACGAAAAAGCAAAAAGCAACTTCTATTCCATTAATGCCAAATATTTCCGCGCCATATATTTTAGCCTGGCTCCTTTGCTTTGTGTTCCGATGTACCAACAGATTCGGCCCCAACATGATATTTATGGTAAAGACATGCCACAACACAGTGCTTTTTGGGAACATGAAGCTTTGGCCAATTTCTGGGGAGAAGAGTATTTCCAACACCCAAGCTGCGTGACCAACTGTATTCTTAAAACTTCGCAAAGTAAGGAAGAGGGCGATAAATCCACCATTACGGTCGAAGCCCATGGCTATCGTTCTGAAGAAAGAGTTACCAATGTTAGGAAGTTAGGAGGAGACGGAAAATATCATAATGTTCCTGTCTATTGGGAAGAATATTTCCCGGTTACAGGAAAAGGTTATATGTACATAAAGGAGGATAATAGTGTTGAGGATGAAAACATTACTCAGCGGGAGCGCTTGAATCATATCAACGAAGTGCTGGATAAAACCAACCTAAAGGTGTACAGGAAACACATCGCTTCGAAAGTATGACACAATCTTGGAGTGAGGTGACTGATTCGTAATTTTATGCTCAGTGAATGTCTAAAACAAATCATGCTTTGTTTTAGACATCACCTCGCTACCCGCTAATTATGATTGCATGAGTTACCTTTATTAACTCCTTATAATAAGTTTTTTACGCATAAAATAGTATATTTGCAACCGTAAAGCATCAAGAGCGTTTAAGTACGCACCAACCGAGCCTTATATATTGTGGCCACGGTGGTAAGACGATGCGAATTGTCCAACAATTAAAAACAAAACAATATGGATTACCGCATTCTTCATGGTGGCAATCGCCACGAATTTCCTTACTCTTTATATTTTAATGACATTGTGCTTGGCCGTACTGAAACGTACGATGCAGGCAAGCAAAACTGCTGGGCATTTTGCAAGTCCACGGATATACGGAATGGAATATCCCTCAGTCTTGGAAATATGTGCAAAGGTTATCCATTTGATTTGAATGGGCATACCTTCCGTACAAGTGAAGCAGCCTATCTTTGTGGAGAATTTTCCGATACGCCCTTAAACCGCCCCATTCAGTATAGTCTGGCAGAAGAACCTAATGCGTTTCTTGCCAAAAAGGTTATCAAGCGCAAGAACCTTGAATATGTGCGGAAAGACTGGGATGAAATTCGACTGCAATGGATGTTCTATGTAGTCTGGCAAAAATGTGTCGGTAATGCTGACTTCAAACGACTATTGCTTTCTTTGCCAGAAGATGCTGTCATCATTGAGAACAGCACGGCCAATCACGGAATTACCTCTTCAATCTGGGGAGCTAAAAACAAAGAGCTGAGACTGATTGGCAGAAAGCTAAAGAAAGAACTTATGGCTCAGTATCCGACAATGAAGAAAAAAGACCTTGATGCGCTTATATCCTCTGAATACGGTAAAATCACAGATATAGGTTGCTTTGTCGGCCAAAACAATATGGGCAAAATTCTGAAAATGTGCCAAATCGCATTAAGGCATAATCTGATTCCACCTATAGACTACGAACTATTAAGAACAAAGAAAATCTATCTTTTCGGTGAATTATTAACTTTTGAAAATGAGAAACAATATGGAAGTTGAAAAGTTTAAAACCGGCACTAACCACATGAAAGTAAAACTAAAGAAAAGTGTTGAGGACTACAATTGGGGAGGTGAAGATTATGATATACTGACGCTTAATCCGATAAGCAGGGCATTGACAAATTATTACCTGCCCCAATGGTCGCCGTCACCACTGAAAGCCATGCTATTGCAAAGATTTGGCACGATAAAACAGCTGTTTCTGTATCTGAGAGTACGATGCAAAGATGATATCGTGCAATCCATCTCATTGGAATGCAACTTGCTGGATGATCTTGAAAGAGTATACTGCCGCCATATAAATTGGGATGCAATCAGAGAAAGCTTGGCAACATACTTCCACAGTATTGGCTACGCACACATAACATGCACAAACGAGGAAGACATACTGCATTTCATTCAACGGATGCAAAAAGACATACCCTTGACAGAAAATTACTTTGAAATCATTGAAAAATAAACAGATATGGAAGAAAATATCAGAGAAAACGGCATAAGACTACAGGACGGCCGTGTGATACAGGGATATCCCAAACCAGAGGCAATAGTGGAAAAGGCTACGGACACGCCCATGCTGGACACCACCGGCGAATATTTCAGCATCAGGAAGAAACCGACAAAGCCCAAACTTACAGATGAAGAAGAACGCCAACAAATGAAACTGTTTACAGACAACATCTTTCTGATTCTGGCCAATCGGGAACGCATTCTGAACGACAGTAGGATGCTGCTCACGCCGGTGTGCGTAAGAAACGGCCTGGCCTACTCCGGCGCGTTTCAGACAGCCACCCTTGGCGTTTACATAGAGTGGTGGATCAACACGCCTCAGTCCGTTCTGTTCGACAAAAAAGACGACACCATGTCCTTAATTTGGTTTGTGTCGGGCAGTCCGCTCAGCGGCGGCAATCTTTGTGCAAACGTCACCGAAGATGGCAAGACAGAAACCGTGAGAGTACCATTTTTCGGTGCATTATGGCCAAAATTTGCTGATATCATAGCAGATTATCATGAACCCAAGCTGCGCTATCAGGCCTACACGTTGTCCGAAACCCTAGACATTCTGCAACGCGAAACAACGGAGGAGTTCTACAAACGCAGCATTTCCGAGTTTCACTATCAGGCCAAAATCCGCCTACTCCGTGCGCAGCTTCAAATTGAGGAAAAATTATACCAACGCACCAAGGAAACATGTGATGACTACCAGAAAAAATGGCACATCGCGCTGATTCACTCAAGATACGACAAGGCAAAAGACTTTTATGAAAGATATACACAGAAGGCCGAAGCCATACGCACAAGGAAAGAAGAACTGAAAGAAAAGTGCCACGCCTTGAAGGCACAACTACGCAAAGGGGAATTGACAAACAAGGAATACCAGCCCCTGCTGAGTAAAAACAAAAAAGAAGACAGCCAGATGGATTTTGACATGATAGATTTCAAGAAAGCCGAACTTACCGCCTTATTTCCCGAAATGACAGAGCATTATTGTAACAAAAATGTGATTCGATACACTGAAGAGAACATTTTGGACAGGATCATTGAAGTATTCAACCTCCACCCCTAACCTTAGTAAACACTGCCGCCAAGTCCGACAGATTAATCTCAGGCCAGTGATGCCAAACATGACAGAAAAACATCAAACCATTTCATGCTTCAAAGTGCTTACCTCTATCTGTCCGCCACAAGCGGTCGAGTGAAGAAAAAAGAAAGGGGAGAAAGACAAAAATCTTTCTCCCCTTTTTTGTACCCAGACTGCTTTTAAATATAATTATCTCATATTTATTACCAGAATAAGCATTGGGTTCCATCAGAATATCAAAGGATATTATCATATGATATTGAATATCTTATTTCTGTATAATAGCTCTATGAATTTTTATTAATGTCGTAGGAGATTCCTTTTCAACAGCAAGAAATAATTTGATTTTTTCTGCCAAACTCATGCTAATTTGATCTGTGTGCTTTCGCCACCATTTATAAAATTTGACAGGGGTATCGCTATATGGAACTGAAGCCTGTACAAGATTTGGATAACCGGGAAACTCTATCAAAATCTTAAGTTTCATAAAATCTCTATAATATGCGAAATGTTGTAGCCTCAACTTATTGGTAAGAACTTTATAGTCATCTTTCTCTATGGTTATCTCATATTCTACAATAGTCCTATGTAATGCAACCGGATCATCAATAAGCCATTTTTTTACTTGTTTTGTTTGATGACCTATTGTGAGCATACTATCCCGAGTATAAAACTCCTGCTTTCGCGGTAGGAACAATGTTTCGTGGTGCCCACTTCCCGATTGCGCTGATTCCGCAAATTCTGGCACAAAAGATTTGTTATCTTTCAAATACCCCAATATATCAACATGATTAACAATTCGACCCGGATATTTTTCAAACAACTCATCGTTCGACATACCCAGGAAAAAATCTTCTATCATATTCCAACGATTCTCATTACTGAAATAATTAGTAAAGAAATGTTCAAATAAAGCACAACTTACTTTATGTCTGTTCTTAACAGATTCAAGGATAAAATTACTATATTTATCACTCGTAGAATCTTTCTCTATTCTTCGAGGATCATTGAGGCGCAAGAATATTTTTGGATCATCTCCTCCTGTTGTTTCAAAAGCACCAAGCTCCATGATTTCCAATAAAGATCCTAATCTGATATGGTTCTTCAAAGGAATATCGTTAATTGACAAATACCTATCTGTTGATTGATAGTCTTTGCCGTCAAAAAGGTGAGAAAGAATTCTCAATAACTGTGTAAATTTAGCTTCATAATTCGTACTGAACACTTGATATTGCATTGCTGAACCTTGATGACGTTGCTGTAAAAAAGAATCTCCTTCAAGTACATGGTTATTCTGTAAATATCCTGAATAAGTACCTAAAATAAAAGACGCTATTTTTTCAATATTATATTTTGTATTCAGATATTCGGCCAATACCTCTATAAAGTCTTTATAAGTAAAGAATATACCTCTTAATCTGAGTTGTGCAAATGATTTATTGATAGCATTTAAAACATATTTTACCTCATGCAAGACTTCTCTATAATCCTTGTCGATTTTGATAGTGACCTTTATCTGAGGTGTTAGCTCAATACCGTCTTCTGCCAAAAACTTCTGTCGATAAAATTCACTTTTTATTTGTGGGAAACTACGGTCTGAAAAATATTTAGACCAAATTTGGTCAAGATTCAATTCCAAAGTATGGTATGCGCCTGATAAATAATATGGTATTTCCCTGAAACAATTTCCATATTTCTCTGCCAATCTGTCCAAACCGATTTGATTAGTTCGTGCATATACTTTAGTAAACAATTTCTTCGGACGGGCTATGAGTACATTGAATCGTGTCTTTATCAGATAATCTTTTTCTATCATCATTAAAGCGGTTGCCACTTTTTGGTCAACTTCTTCAGCAAAATCAAATATGTAAGCAAAATCATTGGCAGCTATAAGTAAATTTCTCTTCTTACCATTAGCATTAAAACAACGGATAATTTTCCTTAACACCTCTTTTAACTGGAATGTTTTTAAAGAAGATATACCAAAAAGTTGTTTACTATAACGCAAATCAGACTTGGAAAATGTAAGTGCAGCAAATCCTTGGATTTCTTTCTTTCGAGCAGCACGACCGATTTCTTGAATGTAATCGGGGAGCAAGCCTGATGGAGCATGATGGTATACCACCTGTATGTCAGGAATATCCACACCCATACCAAAGGCTTTCGTTGCAATCATTATTTTACAATGATTATTTTTAAATGACTGGTAAGCAAATTTTTGTTGATCTGCTAACATACCACCATGAAAGGCAACCGTCATTTCTGGATCAAATTGATCACATTTTTCCTTCAATCGGTTAATTTGTCTTGTATATGGTGCATATACAATTCCCTTCATGCCTAATTCATGAATACCTTTTACAAAGTTTACTGTTTCTGCTTCTTTGTTTTGATCATAAACTCCAGTAGAATAATCTTCATGAGTGTCAATGACAAATTCAATATTTTCGCGGCGCACATTACCAATAAATTTATGAGGATCGTGCATGTTTAGGCTATTGATACTATCGAACACCATGTCATTAACTCCGCCATATACTGCCGTTGCTGTTAATGCAACAAGTGGAAACATATAGTTATTGTATTTGCGTACCTTATTGATGTGATTACCCAAAAACCAGTAATCCACACGGAAATCACGTCCCCATGTAGTAATTAGATGAGCTTCGTCAATAATAAGTAATCCCAACTTTCTTTCACCAATAAAATAATGTATATCGTAAGATAAAAGCAATTCTGGCGAGAGATATAATATATCAATATCCCCTCTTTTACATCCATTAATAATTTTGTCTCTATCTATCAATGTCAAATCGCTGTTGATAAACTCCACCCTGTTATATTGCCGTTCCGAACGCAACGCTTCAACTTGATCAGTCATTAATGCTTTCAATGGTGAAACAACTATTGTTACATCCCCTTTCGATGCTGCGTAAAAAGCAGGCAACTGAAAAATCAGCGATTTACCCGCACCAGTTGGGGCTGTAATGAATACGTCGCGTGGTTGGATACCCTCACAACCATTCTTGTATTCTTTGATGATAGTATCTACCAACAGACCTTGTGACACAGGTATAATGTCATTGCTCAATTCTGGATTTTCGTAAATCAATATATTTCTAAATTCAGCAGCCTCTCCCCAATATTTCTTCAACAAAGTGACAGATTCGTTTGTAGGCATATAAGTTTTCGGTATAGCCTCATCTCTTTGAATATAAATGCCTCCTGCAAAGCGCGACAACAAGTGATTAAATTCTTGAAGAATTTTCAAGGTAGCTTTGTTTAAGATATTCTTATCCGAAATTTTAACAAATACTTGTTTTTGAAAATTGTCTTCTTCAATAAATTCATTTACCAATACATCTATTCCATATGGGTCCGAAATAACATCAAGAGAGCATATGTCACTATTTGCCGCTATTTTATTTTTAGTATAAGAAAGTTCTTTCTTTATACTAAAAAAAGGTTCTTTCTTCAAATTGTCATTGAAGTGCTTTACAGAATAAAAGTAATGATGGCCCACTTTCATTTGTTCAATTTGATAAACGGGCAACTTGTCTGGTCGCTCCTCAGTTCCAGTGTTATCGGCTTTTTCTATGTAATTTTCCTTTGTTATTGGATATAGAGTACGCAAATTGTCATATATTACAACAATCCTATCCTTAAAATAATCTTCATTCAAGTATTCATTGATGCTTGCATATTGCTGATGTGACAAAATCTGAAAAGAGGTCGCAGATATGAGTTTAGAAAATATGCTCCCAAATCATACTGAAGAAAACAAATCAAGATTACCTTCTTTATCGAATGTTTCTTTGTCTGTAACGTGATCGTTGAACTTCTCTATTTGAATGTAAGGAGTAATTCCGCACAATACAAATATGGATTTTGTATTAGTTGCCGTATGCTTCTTGATTATCTTCTCTAAAACACAAGTACAGATGTTCTTTAATTTATCACTCATTATAATATCGTATTTAAATAGTGCCTAATTTAATTTAAGGTGTCTACCATCAAGCCTCTACTCTATGGGAATAAAATGGAAACATTCTTAAAAGAAAAAAGGATAAGCCGTTTATTACTAACTACTTATCCTTTTATCTTGTACCCAGACCCGGTACAAGCCATAGAAATCATAGGAAAATAAAAGAATTTATCTTCCTTATTATCAACTATTTGAATATTTCCTATTTTCTCTATTTTTGCCATATTTTGCCCATTTTCCGTTATTCAGTACACTTTTAGTACACTTTGAAATATCATTTTCTTTTGTACCTTTG
>ERZ773200.2282-NODE-2282-length-14272-cov-4.742702_pt1 | contig 14272 bp, 10 predicted proteins | sample MGYA00581008_ERZ773200 | MGnify/ENA primary metagenome ERZ773200 (study PRJEB29015, sample SAMEA2737770) | human gut metagenome | biome: human gut; feature: human-associated habitat; material: faeces | place: China | collected 2012 ... | reverse complement strand
CCGGCATGATTTTTTCCGCCGAAATCGAATGGTAATTGTACGTTCCGCGCACATTGCATTGAACAGTGCATGACTCTTGAAATAGATTTAGTTCCCAGATGAATTTCTGTCCATCGATGGAGAAGATTCTCAGCACAAATCTGTCCAGAAATTCCCGGCTGATTTCATCGTTTGGGAACGACTCTTGCCAGCTGAGTGCTTCCTCTACCTTTTCACTATTGGCAGCTCCGTTTTCTTGTTCCTGCTGGTATTCTTCTAAAATATCCTGCCGGTGATCCTGCCAAACGTTTTTGTAAATTTCTCGCGCCATCAATTCGAGCTTCCATGCTTGCACATTGGGGGCGCTGCATTTGGGGGCTACATTCCTCAGTGACCGCTGATAACAGATATATCGAACAATGCCTTTCTCTGCGCGGAACGCCCGCATTCTGGCTCCGCAGCCACAAAACAGGCGGCAAGCCCATTTGTCGGCGTGTTCGCTCTTTCCATACAAGTAAGCCTGCGTTATATTGCCGTCTTTGTACGACTGCCATGCATGTCTGCGGCGCTGACATTTATTCCATAGTTCCTCTGAAACGATTGGCTCAAAACTGCCTTTCACCAGAATGTAATCCTGTTCGCTGTTCTTGATGCTTTTATGGCTGAGGAAATCATCAATATGCGATTTGTTGTATGTCAAATACCCTTTATAAATCGTATTTTTGGTGATTGAGAGAACCTGACGCGCGCTCCATTGTGGCATTCCGGATTTATTCGGTGTGCCTTCTTGCGTTAGTGTCTGGGCTATCTCGGTGCCATTTATGCCATCAGCATACCAAGCAAAAATTTTTCTGACAGTCTCTGCCTGACTTTCCTGCACCACAAGCGTATGAGCCTTTTTATCACGCTTATATCCAAACGGTGTCGGTCCCGCAACATAGGTTCCTTTTTTCTGTGACGTCTGAATGCCCGCCTTGGTGCGTTCACTCATTTTACGGCTTTCATCTTGCGCAAGGCTTGCCATAATGGTCAGGCGAACTTCTCCATCGCCACGCATCGTCCAGATGTCATCATTGACGAAGTACACTTCAACGCTGTACTGTTTCAGCTCACGGGTCGTAACCAAAGTATCCACCGTGTTTCGGGCAAAACGGGAAACCTCGCGGGCCACGATTAGGTCAAACTTCTTTTTCCGGGCATCTCGCAGCATCTTCATAAAAGAAGGCCGGGTTTTCATGCCAGTACCTGAGATTCCTTCATCGGCGTATTGCCCAACCACCATCCAATTCGTATGATGTTCTGCAAGCTCCAGATACCAGTTCATTTGATTTTTCAGTGCTGATATTTGCGCCTCAAGTTCCGTGGACACGCGCCCATAGAACACGACTCTGCGCGGGCAGTTTTGCTGGTCTGCTTTATCATATTGCATCGGTTTTCCCTCCTTCCCCATCAGTATAATACTGCATTCAGTATTTTCAAAATGTACAAGTCAATGACTTAATCATGGTATAGAAAAGCCGTGGAAGAAGGTTCCTTCCACGGCATGATCTTTATACTACTTTTTCAATAAGGCACTGATGTTTCTTCGTTTTCTTGTCATAGTTGATAGCTACCAAGAGAAGATTTCCTGTATAGCCACGCAGCGAATCCGGATATTTCTTTTCCTTAATCTGCTGCATCGCAGTCTCCGCCGTTTGGTTCCACTTCAACTCCACAACAAGCGCCGGATAGTCATTTCGGTACTCCGGTTTTGGAACGAAAACGAAGTCTGCGAAGCCCCTGCCTGTGGGCAGCTCTCGAACCGGCTTAAAATAATATTGCATAGCGTACAGGTATGCAATCGCCAAGACGCTGCTCAAGGAGTTTTCATTGTTGTACTGGATGGCAGAAACATAGTCATCATGGATTTTCTCAACCTGAGTGGCTACTGCATCACCATCCATATCCAATGTCGCATCCAGCAACTTCTCAGACTCCTGCTGGAACAGCAACATCTCATTCCAATGCTTGCTTTCCACCGCAAGTGTCAATTCCTGCCGGATTTCCTCATTCGGAACGAACGCTGTTTTTCGGTTCTGGTCATATCCCAAGTAGCCAAGATGGATCATATATGTCAAAACATCATCTTTGCTTTGGATATTAACGGTATCGTTCTTGAAGGTAGCCGTGTTTACTTTAACTTCCCCACCGGAAAGCATTTCAATGATTGCCGTTTTCAGCCCATCATAGTTCATGTTGATAAGGGGAACGATTGCTTCATAGGAAGCCGTTTCCGACCAGTAGCTCTTAAACTCTCTCTTCAGCATAACGCTGACAACAGCTCTGGGATTATAAACTTGGTAATCCCGCAGCAAGTAACCATCGTACCACTTTTTTACCTTGTCAAAGTCTTTGTGGTACTCCTCGCAAAGATTCTTAACTTCTTCTTCCGTAAAGCCAATGAAAGGTGCCAACGTGCCGGCACTGACCATGGTAAACTCATCGAAGTTATTCAAGGCCGACTGCGTTTTTTCCTTTTTGATTGGCAGAATGCCGGTGAGGTATGCAAGCTGAATGTATTTTGTCGGCTCTGTACCTTTGAATAAGCCTCTCAGGAAATAGATATATTCTTCTTGAACAGCCTTATTGGTTGCTTCATCTCGGATCAGAATATCCCATTCATCAATAATCACAATAAATTTCTGACCGGTCGAGTTTCTGATGCGCGACAAAGCGTCCGCCAATGTCAACACTTCGTTAGGAAGAACTTCAGGGTAGTACTCTTTTAGTTCCTCCAAAACCGATTGCGTAATGTAGGATATAATACTTTTGATGTCTGCACAACTGGACAAAAACCATTGTACATCTATATGGATCACATCATACTTGTTGAGATGCTTTTTGAAGTCGCTACTCTTGCCGATTGTAAGCCCATCGAACATCTTTTCTGAATCGCAGCCTTTGCTGTAATAGGCTGCCAGCATATTAGCCGTATAGGACTTACCAAATCTCCGGGGGCGGCTATTGCAGATATATGCTTCTGGTGTATCAAGAACGCTGTTGGTATATTCCAGCAGACCCGTTTTATCCATATAAATTTTTGAATTCAGTGCAACTTGAAACGCACTATTATCCGGATTCACGAATCTTCCCATTTCGCCAAAGCCTCCTTCAGAAGTCATCTATTTCTAACCATTCAAATGACATTAGTATAGTCATATAGTACCATTTATCGATACAAATAGCAAGTTGGAAATTTCCCTACCCTATATATAATAGTACAAAAGCGCCGCAGCAGGGATTTCTTTCATAGCATGATCTATCATCGCAGACACCTCATCTGCTATGACGATGATTAAATTTTGCCACATGGAATCCTGCTTTCTGCATATAATCTTCAAAAATATATGCAGATAAAACTCGAAAGGCGCAATAAGCCACAAATTGCGATAATTTCCCTTCGATGAACCTGTCAGATGTCATCTGTTTGAACCATTCGGAATTCCCGAATAGTTGCCATCACGGTCTATTCCTCATCCGAATTATAATATTACCATTTACTGATTCAAATAGCAAATCTAGCGTCATTCCATAACGACACAATAATGCCGTGGAAGTATTTCCTCCACGGCACGATCTGTCGTTATAGCTGTGCGTTTCTCTCCCTCTGCAAATTCCAGACAGGCAACCCTTCCCGGCGCTTTGCCTCGCATCGCTTTGCAGCCATGCGATATGTTTTCTCGCATCTTGGCACGCTCGTGGAATCCAGTCATGGCGCTACTTCCCCAATGCGGTACAGCAGAGGACGCTATTCACTTTTTCGGAGGTTTGGAACCTCCTAATACATAAGAGAACAGCAAATCGGATTTTTTCCACAACTTTTTCAATTTTCTTTTTTTACCAGAAATATATCCACACGCATATCTTTCCACAAACCGGGGTGGATCTTAATCCCACGCGCTTTCTGATACTCATAGGCTGTCACAAAGTCAACCGCAAAACTCAAAAGTGGTATCTTTTCATCCAGCACGCTTACCTGATTTTCTTGACAGCTTTCCAGCCATTCCACCAACTTACGCTTTCTTTTGGTTCGGCCCATGTTCAAAAAGAAATCCTGTGGACGACATATTGTCGCGCAATCGGGTCCAGCACTTTCTTTATCCTGCTTGCCGATTTGCTCTTGCTCAATATCATAGGGAACGCCACTTTTATAGGTAACCATCGCTATCGGCTGCCTTTCCGATTGGATAGGCATGATCTGCTGCACATTCATCAACTGCAACATCCAAATGTAGCGGTTATTGCTTTTTACAATCCGGTTGGCATACCTGTCCAGAAAGCCCGGCTCTATTTTACCATCCGGAAAAGAGGCATCATCGCTGAGTGCAGCCTCGATGCTGTGCATATCTAACCTTGCTTTAGGACGCTGTTCCTGTATAGAACTTTGCAGTAAGCCTTCGACATTTATAATCTCATTGTTGATTTCCGTACTTTTGCTTAAGAAATCATCCATAGTTATGCTTCGGCTTGCCCGCTGGCTGACAAGATCGTCCAATTCCTCATTCAGCGCAGAGAGCTTGTTCTCCAGCTGGTTTCCATCATTCGGTGTGCCGGTAGTGTTCAGATTTGCATCCAACATCCGCAAAAGACCCAGTATATCCTCGGCATTTTCTTTCCAAACTGTACGGAACACTTCCCTTGCCATCAATTCCAGCTTCCATTCAGATGCGTATGGTGCCGGACAAGGAATACCGTTCAGTGCTCTGGCGGCATCTTTCTTTTTGAACATTTTCGAGCGTGCACAGATGAGCCGCATATTTTTCCCACCGTTGGCCGTTTTATCGTAGCCTTCGATTTGGAATCGCATCCCACAATCGCAAAACAGAATTTTCGTCCATTTATTCTGCGGGAAGGACACGCCAAACTTATGGGCACGACCATCTTTTCCTTTTACAAAAGCAGCACGCTTGCTGCGGATCTGATTGCAGGTTTCCCATAGCTCCTCTGAGACGATTGGCTCAAAGTCTCCCTTTACAAGAACAAAGTCCTCCTCGCTGTGATTGATGCGGTTATGGCTGAGGAAGTCATCAATATGGGATTTATTATAGGTCATATAGCCCTTGTAAGTGGGCTTGCGGAGTACTCGTGACACTTTGCTGGCCGTCCAGCTCAGGCCACCGCCGCCATCCTTACGGTTTTCTTCTATAAGCATTTTGGCAACAGTCGTTTCTCCGTGCCCCTCTGCGTACAGATTAAAGATTCTGCGTACCGTTTCCGCCTGTTCCTTATTGATTACATAAGTTCCATCCACACGGTCATAGCCGATAATATTACCGCTGCCATAGAGTACACCTTTCTCACGGCTCATCTTCTGTCCAGCTTTTACGCGCTCACTGGTCTTACGGCTTTCATCTTGGGCAATGCTCGCCATAATGGTCAAGCGAACCTCTCCATCGCCGTCCATTGTCCAGATGCCATCATTTACAAAATAGACTTCCACGCCGTATTGCTTCAGTTCTCGCGTAGCATTCAACACATCCACCGTGTTACGCGCAAACCTCGACAATTCACGGGTGACAATCAAGTCAAAGCGGTGTTCCTTTGCGTGCTCTATCATCCGCATAAATGATGGACGTTTCTTCATTTGGGTACCGGTTATGCCTTCGTCTATGTACTGCGCTACAACGGTCCAGTTGGGATTGCGTAATGCAAGGTCTGTATACCATTCCATCTGATTTCCCAGCGCAGATAGCTGTTCCTCATGTTCTGTTGAAACGCGGCCATAAAACACCACCCTGCGCGGTCGATTCTTATAATTTCCAATATAGTCTGTCATTTCGAACGCCTCCTTGTTCTTTCATTGTACAAGGGGCAAATTCATAAGGGAAATGTACAAAAACACTGGTACACTTGCCATCCTTGTATGAGCGTTGCTGCTCTATACTATAAGAGTACGTTCTCTTGATTTTTTTCCACAATCACTATTTTTAGTTCATTGCACTTGACATACATCAAGTAGCCATGCCACGCGGATAGCATTTTTCAGAACATATGAAACAGGGCGCGTTTACGCCGCGGACATGGAGGATATACTCCGGAATCAGGAGCGGATATGGCAGGCGGCAAGCGGTATCCTTTCCCGGCTTGCCACCATAAAATAATGGGGTATTTATCCCATGCGGGGCGGCTTGCTGCGAGGTAAGCCGCCCCTGCTTTTTTTGCGGTCCGGCATCCTTGCAGGGCAAGGCAGCTTCCTGTATGCTGAAAGCAGAAACAAACAAAACTGGAGGGATATTGATATAGGTAACTTTTCTCTGAACACTTCGCCGGATGCCTTGTGTTTCTTCGGATATTCGTATATAATGTATCATGTTGAGTATTATCCATGCGGAGGTGCGGTATGAACGGGATCAAGGGCTATATCTCCATTCGGGAGGCGTCCTACCGTTGGGGCGTGTCAGAGCGGCGGGTCAATCAGTATTGCGCCGAGGGGCGGATCCCCGGCGCGTCCCGGTTCGGGCGTTCATGGGCGATCCCGGAAAACGCGGAAAAGCCGTCCGACCCGCGCTTTCAGGAACAGCGCCGCGATCCCGACAGGACAAGCACCTGACGGATACCCCTCTGCATTTTAGCATCCGCAAAAAGGAAGTGAACGCTATGGCCTGCGACGAGGTTTTTTATCGCCAATATCTGAACGGTGATGACGCAGGGCTGGAGGCCCTGATGGAAAAATACGGCGATCCTCTGACTGTGTACCTAGACGGCTACCTGCACGACATACACGAGGCGGAGGAACTGATGCTGGATGTGTTCGCCTATCTGTTCACGAAAAAGCCCCGCATCCGGGAAGGTGGCTTCAAGGCGTATTTATACAAGGCGGCGCGGCACATGGCGCTGCGCCATAGAAGCAAACGAAGGCTGATGTTCAGCCTGGATGCGCTGACCGACGAACCGGACGGGCAGCTGCTGGCGGAGGAGGTCATCGGCACGGCGGAGCGCAACCGCATCCTGCATGGCTGTATGGGTGAAATGAACCCGGACTATCGGGAGGTTTTGTATCTGACCTACTTTGAGGGGATGAGCTACGAGCAGGCGGCAGAGGTTATGGGAAAAAACGTGAAGCAGATCACCAATCTGGTGTATCGCGGAAAAGAGAGCCTGCGTAAATTACTGGAACGGGAGGGAATCACAAATGCGGAGCCATGAAGAACGCTTTGCGGAAACAAAGCGGCGCATCGCCGCAAGACAGCGCAAGGAACAGCGACGACGCGGTACAATCGCCATGTTTTCTGCTACTGCGGCGTGCCTTGTGCTGATTGTGGGTGTGTCCTTTGCCATGCCCGGTATGGTTGCGGGGGTCCGCCCCGGCGATTTCGCGGGCTATGAAACCGCTGCCAGTATGTATGGCGGCGGCGCGGCGTTGGGGTATATTGTCATCGGGCTTTTGTCCTTTCTTTTGGGCGTGTGCGTGACGGTTCTGTGCTTCCGACTTAGGCAGATGAACCGGGAGGATAGTTCGAACAGGAAAGGCGAGGGGCGGCATGGAGCTGATTGAAAACCTGCTGCAATTGTTGACTACCTTCCTTGGCGCGGTGCTCTCGGGCATTGCATGGCAAAAAAGTCGCAGACAGGCGTACTTTTTGTTGCTTTGCTTCTACGGATGCTTTGCCTTGGGGTCGCTTTACTGGACGCTGTACCTGCTGCTGTTCCATACCACGCCGCGGGTCTTTTATGTGTCGGAGTTCGGCTGGGTCGCCAGCGCGATTTTTCTGCGGATTTTGCAGGTCACGCTGACTGATTCGGAGGAACGCAGCTTTTGCTGCCGAAAAGCGTGGCTCGCCCCCTTGGTCGGCGTGCCGCTGCTGGTGTTCTACTGCACCTATGGGGATATCCTATCCAACCTGATTTGGTGCGGCTTGATGATTTGGCTGTCCTTCTGCGCGGCACGGGGGCTTTTTTATGCGAATACCCGGACAGGCGAAGCGCGGAATATGCGGTATTTCCACGTCGGCGTGCTCTGCTATGTCGGTTCGGAATATCTGCTCTGGACGGTGGGGTGTTTCTGGTCGGCTACCTCTCCCGCAAGCCCTGCCTTCTGGTGCGATCTGCTCCTGACTCTCGCCCTGTTGGGACTGCTGCCCGCGGTAAAAAAGGCGGTGGAAGTATGACCTACATTGAAAATATCTTCCTCTGTATGGTGTCCCCGCTGCTGGTGGCCGCCTTGTGCATGGGCAGGCGGCAGCTCCGCTTTTTTCTGTTCTGTATTGCCGGAATGGGAGTATGTCTGCTTTCCGCCTACATCAACACCTTTCTTGCTGCGGTCTATCACGCAGACGCCCTTGCCGCCACGGCGGAGATTGCGCCGGTGGTGGAGGAAATCATGAAGCTGCTGCCGCTGGCATTCTACCTGCTGGTGTTTGAGCCGGAGGGTGAAAAAATCAAGCCCACCGCCATCACAGTCGCGCTCGCCTTTGCCACCTTTGAAAATGTGTGTTATCTCATCCAGAACGGTGCCGACCGATTCTCGTTCATCTTTTTCCGGGGCTTCGGCACGGGTGCTATGCACGTTTTGTGCGGCATCATTGTGGGTGCCGGGCTTGCCTACACATGGCAGCGCACATGGCTGAAGATTGCCGGAACCTGCGGGCTGCTGGGCGCGGCAATCACCCTGCACGCCATCTACAACCTGCTGATTACCTACGGCGGCGCAGCGCAGTACATCGCCTATTCCCTGCCGGTGCTACTGGTGGCGGCGGGAAAGCTGTCTGCACTTCGTATGGTACGAAAAGAATAACCGAACATCCGATTCTTGGGAGCTGCTTTTGGGCGGCTCCCTCATTTTTTTGTAAATTTTTGCATTTTGGGTGAGAGTTTTCCCGAATTTTTGTACCTATATAGGTGAAAGGACTTTTCACCCAAGACTTCAGCAAACCGGAGAGGAGGCTTCCACCGATATGTATGATACCACAAGGCGGGTCGAGCTTGTCAAAAGGCAGATACGAAAAAATACCCGACGAAGGCAGAAACGCGGCATCGGCAGACTGAGCGCTGTGTGTATGCTGTTGTTTGCGGCACTGATGCAGACATCGGACAGGGTTGTCGGGCAGGGGCAGACCGCTGCCTGGGGCGGCTTTGGTGCGATGCTGCTGCGGGAGGACGCGGGCGGCTATGTGCTGGTGGGCGTTGCGGCGTTCACAGCGGCCGTTGTGCTGACGGTCGTTTGTATGCGGCTGCATGAACGGGAAAAGCAAAAAAGAAAACACGAGGAGGACGCAACATGAAAAAATTTCTATCCCTGCTTTTGAGCCTTTGCCTGCTGCTGGGTGCGCTGCCCATGCAGGTGCTGGCTTTGCCGGGGGACATTTTTCCGTCCGAAGGGGCGGTAAAAACCGTCACATTGGAGGACGGCTCGCTTTCCCTGCAAAACGAGTACATCTATATGACGTTTCGCAAATTATGGGGTACTTATGCCTACCTCACGGTTGTGCCCGCTGCAAAGTCCGATGAGGAAAGCATACTGATCGGGCAGGCGCCGCGCTGCACCTTCATCACCTATGAGCAAGGCCAGGAAAAGACAGAGGGCGTGGTGACTGAGCCGATAAAAGCAGAATTTGTGACCAAAACGCCGAACGGCAGCACAAATGCCATCAAGGTGGAGTATTCGCTGCTGACCGCCCTCAGCCTGATCAAAGCAAAGGCAACGGTCTACTATGAGCTTGTCCGGCTCCAGGAAAACGGGGCATCGTCCAACGACACATGGGGTGTGCTGGCGTCGGTCGGTACGATTTACATCGACAAAGACAGTATGCCACAGGATTGGAATCGTGACTACGGTTTTCAATGGGGGTATTCGTTCAACTGCTTTACCGCCACGGGACATACTTCCACGCTGGAAAAGTCGGGCGGTCCTGCCATTAAAATGAGCCGTATCACCGTGCCGGAGGGGGAGAACCCGCAAATTACCACCGAAAACTCGGTATTCACCGCGCCCGTGGAAGATCTGCGCACAAAAACCGTTCCCAAAGGGTATTCCAGCTGGGGCGATAAGGACGGCATTTACATCACCGAAGTCTATACGGATGGCTACCCTTGGGCAAATCCCTTTGTGGGACTGTCAGATTACTATGAACAAGAGATCACCTCCGTCAGCGGCAAGCCGATTCGCGTTGCCTTGGCGCAGACCGTCAGTGTGACACCGGGCGATAAGCCGCTGGATACCTGGGTGCAGTGTGACAGCGCTGCCTATGCCACACAGGGAGAAGACGGCAGTTCGGAACAGGAAGAAGGCAGCGGTTCGGAATATTACTCCCACTTCCTTTGGGGCTTCCATGATCTGATCAAGGCGGGCGCGGAGAATGTCCCCTCCCAGCCGGATGCGGTGGATGCTGCCATTTCTGCCAAGAGGCTTGCCGCGTTCGCCGTAAACGGCGGCGTGACGGTTGAGTATGTGGCGGACGATGCCGCGCTGCAAGCGCTGAAAAAGCAGTACGGAGAACCTGTTGCGCTGATCAGCGGCGATTATGAGAGCAAGAACGGAACGGAATTCACCTTTACCGGCGGCGCGGCGATGCTCTCGCCCTCCGTCACCGCGACATGGAATAAGAGCAGCGGAAAGCTGGTCATCAAAAAGGACGGCACGATCGAACACAGCGGCGTAAGCCTGAATGCGCCGAGCTTCAAGTTCTATCAGCCAAAAAACGGCGCGGAAAATGACCTGCAAATTTCACTTACAAAGGACGGCTTTGCGTTCCAAATTGAACCCGAAAAGAACGATGCCATCGTCTTTGTGGACATTCCCTATGCCGCGGTCAAGTTGGAAAACGCAAAAGCCGACGCGGCGGGGAACCTTGTGTTCAGCGGCAACATCGGTTTCCGGACCATCTTCAATGGTGCCGAGTTCTCGATGGAAAAGCTGGGCTACGGCTTGAATGCCAAAAACAACGAGTTCAAGGTCAACGGCGTAAAGGCCACAGGCAGCTTTGACACCGCAAAGCTGATGGCGCTGGAGCTTGCCAGCATCAGCGGTGAGGTAAACACCTTCAAGGGTGAGGAACGCTATGCCTTTGAGCTGGAGCTGAACGCCTTTGACCTGTTTGAAACGGAAGCATCTTTGGCGCTGGAACGCAGTAAAAAGGACGGCTCGCTCATTCCCGATGATCTGTGGTTCTATGTCAAGTCCAGCCCCGGCATCCCCCTTGTACCGCCCGTTCCTGTCGGGCAGCTTAACGGCGGCGGCGCTGGTTTTAAGGATCTGGCAAAAACCGTGAACGGCGACTACTTCGCCATCCCGCCCATCAAGCTGCGGGGTGCGCTGACAGGTACCTATATGCATCTGATTGAGGGTACAGGCAATGTCGTTCTGGGCCCCAGTGAAATTTCCCTCAAGGCAACGGATGTCGGCATCGTCGGGCTGGGGAAAAATGCGCAGATCATCAACAGCTTCGGCTATTCTCTCCAGCTCAACGGGCAGGAGCGTACTTATCAAGGAAAGACCTACAAGGGCATCTACTTCGGCGGCTCAGAGGAGCTTGCCCTCAATCTGCCAAGCAATACGCTGGACATCTTTGCTATAAACAACGCAATCAAGCTGGGCGCGTTCGGCGGCGCAGACCAAAACAAGGACACCGTGTATCTCGGCATCGGCGCCAACGGTATTGTCAAGGGCAGACTGCAGATTCCGAGCAGCCTTGGCATCCCGTTTCTCAGCGGTATTAAACTTTCCAGCACGGACATCGATCTGATCGTGGGCGGGCAGACAACCTTCCCCATCACAAACGCAAACGTCAGCGAGAGCATGGAGCAGGCGTTTAAGAATGTAGATGTCTACCTCGGCGCGATGGCGGGCGTAGACATAAAAATTATTGACGCCCGCGTGTGGGTGCTTGTGCCGCACATTGTGCAGACCAATTTCCGCATGGGCGGCGGCTGGGACATCGAAACCAAGTGGCTCGGCAAGCTGCCCGAATGGGACTGGTCGTCCAAGGGCGTTGAGCCGCTGGTGCAGGGCGTATCGCTGGAAAACAGCGGGGAAGAGCCTGCCATGCTGATGGAGCTCGAAACAGCGCCGCCTGCAAACGGCGGCAGTACGGCAAACATCACGGTTTCTGCCGATTCGGGCGAAACGCCGTACATCGTGCTGGCGTTTGACAACAGTGTTGCCGACGCGGAAATCCAAAGCAATTTGACAGTTGCCAAGGATGGCTCGCCCATTTCCATTCACTGGATCGCCAACGACGGCGATATTGACCCCAACGCGGACATCAACGCAACCATTCTGGCGGACATGAAAAAGTCGGCAGATGACGGCAAGCAATACCGTATGGCAGTTTTACGCCTGAAAGAGGGCGGCAACTATACCGTCAATGCGGACGCACTGAGTTTTTCCGACGAAAAAGGCTTTGCAGTCGCACCGTTTGAAAAGCTGGATCTGACGCAGAGCGGCAATACGCTCACCGGCGGGGTGAAGTACCCCGCAGAGAGCACGACCTACACCCTGCGCACTTATCTGGGCAGCAAACCCGGCGAGGCAACCTACCTTGTGGACGAACAAGTCGTGAACACCACCCAAGGCAATACGGTCAGCATCCCCACAGAAGGTACGCTGATGCCGACGGGCGAATACTATGTATCCTCCTTCCTGATGACGGAAAAGACCACCGCGGTCAGCGAGGAAGACGGAAGTACCAAAAATGTGACCGTCCTGGCCGCCATCGACAGCCAGCAGTTTGCCGATAAGGTTACCTACACCAACAATAACCCCTACCCGCCGAACGCCCCCGCTGACGTGGCGCTGACATTCACCGGCAACGAGGTCATGCGCGCCGCATGGCAGCCTGTGGAAAATGCCGATGGCTACCGCGTGACGATTTATCAGAAGCTAAACGGCGATTGGGTCGATACCGGCTTTGGCTATGACCTTGACAAGGGCACCACCGCCATTGATATGGCACTGACCGTGGGCGGCGAAGAAACGGCAGAATCCAAAAATCTGATGGCAAACGCAACCTACAAAGTCGGCGTAAGCGCCTACACGGAGCCGGAGGACGGCGCAAAGTATTACAGCGCAGAAACTAAATCCTCCGACGTTTTCCTGCCGGAATACACGCCGCTGAACCTTGCCCTTTCGGTGAACGGCACAGCTTGTGCGGCGGACGAAAACGGCGTGTACCATGCCTATGTGGGCGGCGGCAGCAATTCCCTTGCTGTGACCTGCGAGGGTGCCGACAGCATCACGGTGACACGCATGGATACCGAAACGAACCTCACATCGGACGGGTCGAACACCTTTGCCATCCCTGATTTTACCGGCACACTGATGCTACGTGTAAACGGTGTGAAGGACAAGGACGTGACCAGCGTGTTCCTGCTGGTAAGCAGGGACACCACCGCCCCGATGCTGACCCTTTCTGCACCGATCTTCTATGCGGACAGGGCTGCGGGTACCTATCAAATCACCGGCACAGCGGATGCCGGCAGCGAAATCCTTTACGGGAAAAACGGCGAAAGTGTTTATGCCGCAGGGGACGGCAGCTTTGCAATCCAAGGAACGCTGAAGGAACAGCAAACCAGCGATGCCCTGTATATCCGCGCGCAGGACAGCGCCGGAAACCTCTCTGCATGGCAGTCTGCCTTGGTGGCGCGGCAGGTGCAAACGTATGCTGTCACCGTAACAACGGACGGCAACGGCACCGCCTCTGCAGACCCCTCCACCACGGTGGCAGGTGCGGGAATCAATCTGAGCGCCGCACCGAATACGGGCTACCACTTTAAAGAGTGGCAGGTCGTCAGCGGTGGCGTGACCATCGAGAACGACAGGTTCACCATGCCGGACGGCGACGTGGAGGTCAAGGCAATTTTTGAAAAGGACGCAGCGTCTGCGACCCCCGCACCCACTGCTACTGCAAAGCCGAACAGCAGCCCGACCCCCGCGCCTGCTGCCACTGCAAAGCCGAACAGCGGCGCGACCCCCGCACCCGCTGCTACCACAAAACCGAGGAGCAGCCCGACCCCCGAGCCTGCTGCTACCGCAAAACCGGAGAGCAGCCCGACCCCTGCACCCACTGCTACCGTAAAACCGGAAAGCAGCCCGGCCCCCGCACCTGCTGCCACTGCAAAACCGGAAAGCAGCCGGGCCCCCGCAGCAAAGCCCCCTGTATGGTGGGTCATGCTGCCGATTGCCGGCGGCATAGCGCTGGCTGGCGGTTTCATGATTTTCAAAAAGAAGCGCCGCAGATAAACAGCGCTTGACCGCAAAAACGGAATAGGTCACAGCGAATCCCTGAACAGCCGTCACGGTTTTACCCGCCGTGACGGC
>ERZ773200.2279-NODE-2279-length-14283-cov-4.066418_pt1 | contig 14283 bp, 10 predicted proteins | sample MGYA00581008_ERZ773200 | MGnify/ENA primary metagenome ERZ773200 (study PRJEB29015, sample SAMEA2737770) | human gut metagenome | biome: human gut; feature: human-associated habitat; material: faeces | place: China | collected 2012 ... | reverse complement strand
AAGGAAGTCCCCGATGACACCCGCGTAGGCCGGATGGGGAATGAGGAGCACGAGTGCGCAGGCGGCGAAGAGCGCGAACGTGCCCGCGAGACAAGCCTTTCTCCTGCGCAGGGGAACCGTCTTCGTCTCCTCCCGCTGTGTGGCTTGTAAAGTCAGTTGTTCATTCATAGAGATTCCTTTCTGCCTGCATGGCGATGCTCCCCTAGCCCTCGAAGGAGAACTCGCCCGTGGACTGCTCGTAAACGCAGGTGACGGAAACAGAGTTCGAGTCGTTGAGCTTGAAGTCCGTGGTGATGACCCCGTTCTCATAGTCGAGGTTCACGACCTTTTGCCATGTAGCTTCGGTGACGGAAGGGTAATGGACGGCGCACCACTTGGAGAGGGCGGTGGTGACGGCCTTCTCATCCCCGCCGAAGAGTTTCGTGACCTCGCTGTTCATGCCCTTCACGGTAATGTTTGCGACCGCTTCGGCACGCTCGTATGCGGTGTTTTTCTGAGCGAACATCGTAGAGCTTGTAAGGGTGGAGATGGTGTTCTCACCGGGGGTCTTGGAATCGGAGTTCACCGCAGCACCGCTACCGTCCGTATAAGTCACGATATGGGTGCCGGTATCGGTCTCGAAGACGATGGTGTAGAGATAGCCGCCGTACCCATCGGAGGTCTTTTCCACGCGGGAGATGGCGTAACTATGGACGGTCGGAGTTCCGTTCACCGTTTCCACGTAGGAGTCATCGGCAAACTTGAGGGTGTAGCGCCCCTCGCTTACCGACCAGACGGAAGAGGAGAGGGTGTCGATGAGTTCCTTGGTATCGGTATCGTATCCCTTGATGATTTCCTTCTGGGCATCGGTAAGCTCCACCTTCCCGGTTTCCTCCTTCGTCTTCTTCTCAGCGGCTGTGGTAGTGTCCGTGTTATTTTCTGCGTGCTGCTCCTTTGCGGTTTCCGCGCGGTGATGCGACACGTTGATGGCGCTCATGGCAGAGCCGCAGGTGAACATCAGGAGCAGGCACAGGGCGATGACGGAAAACTTCTTGTGTTCCGCCATCCATGCTTTCAGTTTCTTCATAGCAGGTATCCTTTCTGGTTTCCTAGCGCCAGTCCCATGGATAGCCGCAGACAACCCATCCTCTTCCGTTTTGGGAAACCCAATCGGACAGGGAGATGGTGCGCAGACCGGAGTAAATGCTATCCATGACCTTGCCGTCACCGATATAGATGCCGACGTGCCCGTAAGCGTTACCGGCGGCGGTATTGGAGCCGTATTGGGCGGAGATGAGCATTCCTACCTTTATCTGGGAGAGGTCGGTGGTGGCGCGTTTCTGGCTGTAATTGGCACCGTATCCCTGATTGCCGAGCTGCGTATTGCCGTTGCCGCCGACGGCATGACCGGCTCTTGCATAGACCCTTGTTGTCCATGTGGCGCAAAGGTTGGCTCCCGGCCACGGAGTCTGCGAGCAGGCATTCACGATATCCTTCTGCCACTGGTCGGCGCTCTGGTAGTCCTGCCCGCCACCGGGAATGAGGGTGGTGCCGGAGTATTGGTTCTTGAACTCCTCTGCGGTCATGGAGTCGAGCTGCGCGACAAGGGGATAGGCTTGGCAGATGGAACGGTACTGGGCGATATAGCTGTCCTGCGACGCGGTGTAGTACCCACCCTCGCCGAGGGCACGCAAAAAGAGTTCGGAGTTATTGGTGTCGATGGCCTTCTGGTAGTTAGGGACACGGGTGTAGTTGGACTGCTTGTAAAGATGCTCACACCGGTATTTCATGTACGAATCATCGTCTTTGAAGACGGCGAAATCCGCGTAGGTCTTGTAGGCAGAGCCGGAAGCACTGTATTCGGTGGTGAGCATTTTAACGGAACCCGTGATGAGTCCGCCGTAGTCATAACCGGCATATTTCACGCCGCCGTAGTTGTGGTACAGCCGCCCGAGGTCGGAACCGGAGTCCGAGGTGCCGTTCTCAATCATCATCTGGCCGAGGAGTGCCGAAGCGGGATATCCGTACTGCTCGTGGGCGTTCAGGCACGCGAGCACGAGGTCGTAGGTGACCCATGCAGGCATCCCGTCAAGCGATGCGCTCTTTTGCTCCTCATCGGCGGCACCTCCACCGACAACGGAAATCAGGCCGAAGGCCAAGATGAAGGCAATGATGAGTGGAAAGAATTGGGAGACGGCACCGGCAAGTGATGAAAGCATTCCCTTGATGCCACCGGAAAGAATCGTGAGCGCCTTTTTCTTTCCCGCTTGCGCCGCAGCATTCTCGTAGACGTTCCTATGGAAGTATTTGGAGAACTGCATCCGCTTCTGGACAGCTTTTTTATCCAGTTTCTCGGTGCGGTATTTCTTTTCCGAGAGGACACCGAGAGAGTCTTTCTTTTCAAGTGCATCCTTACCGGAACGAAGGTGCTTTCTCGCCTTTCCGGCAAGTTTCGCGCCGGTGTGCGTGGTTGCGACCAAATCGTCCGTGCCTTCTAGCTCGGAGTCTTTGAGAGCGTTGTGGGCAGCTTTTGCGGCTACACCCTTTGCACCACGTTTCAGGCTCTTATTCAGATTGTGGCGAGACTGCACCTTTTTCGTGAGGGCATTTTTTCCGGTTAGCTGGCTACGGGATTTTCCGTCAAGGGCATCGGCGGCGGAAGTCTTCTTACGTTTCCTTGCGATGGCATCGAGGGCGGTACTTCCCGCGCCGTGCGTGCCCTTCTTGCCGACGGAATAGAGGTCACCCTTTAAGGCTTTGGCGCTCTTATCTGCCTTTTCCACCAGACCGGTATTGACGGCATCCGTCTTTTCGGTCTTGAGGAGATTGCTCATGGCTTTCTCACGGTCGTTTCCGCCGGTCGTGAAATCCGAAGCCTTCATCTGACGTTCACCGTCCTTTCCGGGGTCTTCTTACTGGGTTGCTAGATAACGGGTTTTGCATCTTTCTTGTCCCCAAGCCCCGTCTTCTTCGTCTCATTGGGGTTCGTGGAGAACAGGTCATAGAGGACGTTGCCGGACGGGAACTTGCCGCGAATCGGCACGCGGGCGTTTCCTGCGATGAGCAGGCCGTCACCCGGCTCTGCGGACTCGTCGATGCATTCCTCCTCCTGCTCAGACAGGTTCAGAAGCTCCGCCCACTTCATGCGGTCGAGCGGGGACTGCTTGAGAAGCATGAGGAAGTCCGCGTTAAGGACGATATTTCGCGCCGCTTCGTTGGCGAGCATCGCCGTGGCGTTCTGACTGATACCTGTCAGCAAAAGTCCGAATTTTCGACCCTCATTCGAGAAGCGGGAGAAGTAGTTAAGTACCGTCGGGTACGCGAACATACTCTGCATCTCCTCGACGTAGAGCCATGTGCGGACGTTTCGCTTTGCATTGAAGTACATGCGGTTGCGGACGGCTTCGCAGACGTTGATGAGGGCGAAGACCAGCATGGAATCCGGCAGGTCTTTCAGGTTGAAGTCCACGATGCGGGTGTTGAAATCGACGTTGCTCTGATGGTTGAAGAAGTTCATGGAACCCTTCACGAATCGCTCGTAACGGAGTGCGATGACCTGTGCCTGCTCCTCCGGCTGCTCGTTCGCGGCATCGTAGAAGTCCTGTAAGGTCGGCGGAAGATTGTCTCCGCGCTCTGCGGCCTTCTGGAAGGCAAGCTCGGTGCAGCGCTGTACGAGTGACTGGTCAACCTCAGAGAAGTTCGACCCGGCTTCGGCAGCGGAAGCGCCTGCCTGAGCTAACATCGCGTCCACCTTGAACGCAATCTGCTCGTTTCTCGTCATGTGTTCCACGGATACCGTATCGAAGGGGTTCAGATGGGTTCCGGTACCCACGCCGAAGTGGTAGGTGCTACCGCCGTAGCGTTCGGCGATAGCGGTGTACTCGCCTGCGCGGTCGATGACGTAAATCTCGTCCGTCGGATTGGAGAAGATGGTGCCCGTCATCTCGGTCTTGGTGAACATACCCTTACCGGAGCCGGTCTTGCCGCAGACGAAGCCCATCGGCGAGGTGAGCTTCTTGCGGTTGCAGACCACGAGGTTGCGGCTGTGCTTGTTCTGGCCGTAGAAGTTGCCGCCCGCATCGTCAAGCTCCTGCGTGGCAAACGGCACGAGGATGGAAATCTGCGCCGTGGTGAACATGCGGGAGATTTCCACGTGGTTATGGCCGAGCGGGAGGATGGAATTAAGTCCCTGACGCTGGCGATAGTCATAGGTGTCAAGCTCGATGGAGTTCTGACGTGCCGTGGAGATGATGCGAAGTACCTGCGTATCCAGCGCTTCCTTGCTCTCCGCGTAAGTGTAGACAAGCCCCGTGAAGACATAGAGACGCTGGTTCTTGTTCTGCAAGTGGTCGAGCACGTCCTCCGTCTCCTCCTTGGAGTATTTCAGCTCCTGCGGGAGGATGGAGAAGTCATAGCCTTTGTTCACTGCCGAGCGCTGTTCCTCGATGATTTCCTTGTCAATCCATGCGGAACGGGTGCGCACGTAATTGATAGCCTTGGATTTATCCATGGGCTGCACGTACCACGTGATAGCCATGGGGATAGGAAGGTCTGCCATGTCGGCAAGTGCGCGGTCGGAAAGTTCCGAGCCGAACTTCTTCATCACGAGTACCTGTGCGTAGACCCCGTTATCGAGTTTTACGCAGTCGTTATAGTGGCCGTCCGGGCGGAAATCAATCTGCGTCGGTGCGATGCAGTCCTTGGTAGTCTGTAAGCGCTTGGCGGAAATATCGCGCTGGTAATCGAACAGGAACGGCTTATAGGGGTTTAAGAGTGAATGGATGACAGAAAGGCGCTGGGTGCCGTTCATAAGGTGTGCCTTGCTGCCGATGGAGTTTAGGATGCGGGAGGATTCGACCTCGATACGGGAGAGCTGACGCGCTGCATCTTCTGCGGTGTCTGCCGTCACGGAATAAGTGAGGTAGCGGTTCCTGCGGATGTTGCTGACCCCCTCCTTCACCTTATCGTTCAGGATGTTGTTGAACACCTGCGCGTCGTTCCTTGCAGCATCGTTTGCCTGACGCTCCGGGTCGAAGAACTTTCGATGACCGACCTCTTCCTTGAGGAGCGGCGTGTTGATGACGCTCATCTGCACGAGCGTATCCGCACCGAACTGGTCGTAAAGGCGGGTGATGGCGGAGAACATGGCTTTCTGCTGCTCATCGCGCACCGAGTGGTAACTGGTGTCATCGAAGGCGATGGAAGAGGAAAACATCCCCTCCTCCACCTCACAGATGCCGTCCTGATACATCTTGTTGTAGCCGATGTAGTTCACCACGTCTTTCGCGGAGTCACGCTTCTTTCTGGCATCGGCCATCTTATCGGACAGCTCCTTGTCCCTGTCCTTTAACTGGGACTTGATGGAGCTGTAGGTCTTTTTCGCTTCCTTCTCGGCCTTCTTGGCTTCCTTTTTCCTGCGCTTCATCTCGCGCTTGGCGTGCTTCTTCTCCTTTCGGGTCAGCTTTCCGGCACCCTGCGTGACGTGTGCGACCTGAGAGATGGCATCCATGTCGATAGCGCCGGTATCGGAGCGCAGGGGCGCGGTGTTCCCGAACCCGTCACCGGATGCGTGGACGAACGCGTCCACGTCAAATGCGGCGTTAAGAGATGACCCGTCCTGCCCTTGGGGAGTAGGATTCGATGCCGCGAAGGTTTCCCTGCTTTCGGTAGTGTTTTCCATAGATAGTTCCTTTCTGCTTGCTGTTTTCCGACTCAGAGAGAAGTCCCGCAAGACGCATGGACGGCTTGTAGAAGATGCGGTCGTTCGTGAAGTTTGCCTTAAGCCAAAGCGGCGCAAACTGCTCGAAGGGCATCCCGCAGGGCTTCACGAAGCCCACGCACCAAAACGGCAACGAGACGGCGTAGATAAAATAGGTGCAATCGCTGACGTTCAGCCCCAAAACGAAGTAGATGTAAAGTCCGGCAAGTACCGAGACAGAAAGCGCACCCGTGATGGATACCAGGGTGCGCATGGTCATCTTGCCTACGATTTTGGGCTGATACTCGGCGATATCCTTGTGTACTGCTACAGAGAGCATGTTAGATATCGCTCCTTTCTAACCCGCGAGGGAACCCCAGTTGATACCGGTCTTGAAGTACACGGCAGCACCCACGACGATGGCACCGCCGATAATCATGGCGAGGGCACCGGAGAGCTGACCGCCGCCGCCCTGCATACCGTCCTTGATGGTAAGACCAAGGTTCACAAGGCCGAAGACGATGAGGATGCCGCCGAGGGCGGTCACACCATCAGAGAGAAGGTTTTTCACGTTTTCCAGCATGGTTGATTCCTTTCTTTCTTGTTTGCTTGTTTTCTAGTAACCGTACAGATGGGCAAAGGCGATACAGGTAAGTCCCGCGACGATGATTGCTACGGCTTTGCGTATCTCCCCGCCCCCGCCGCGAAGAAGTCCCGCGAGGGTCATCCCGAGATAGATGATTCCCACGACGGTGAATGCGCCCGCAGCGGTTCCTATCGCCGGGGCGGCGAGTTTGACGAGTGTTTCCAAGTTCCTTCCTCCATTCGTCCCCTTTCTGCCTTTTTCGCGTGGCATTTCTCTTAATTATAAGTGACTACCGGTTCAGCAATTTACCCAGAAGCCCTTTCCTTGATTTTTTCCATGCCGCCCATTTCCATGCCGTGAACTCCGCACCCATATCCTCATCGGGGGTGTACGGCTCGCAGCCGTTTTTCAGATACCGCTCGAAATCGAAGGAGTTCTTATGCAAACGCTTCCAGTTGCGCTTATCCACGATATAGCGGTATCGCTTATGGGCGTGGGGGTCATACTTATCATCCATGAGCGGGTTGGTACCGGCGATGAGCAGGATTGCCTTTAGGCGGCTCATCTTGCCGATTTCTGCTGCGTCGATAAGGTCACGACCCTGAATCTGCAAGTTCTTGCTGGCGCTTGAGGATTGTCCCGTGGACTCGTTATAAGTCATCTGATGGATGGTCTGCTTGCCAATCATCTCCGCAATCTCCTTGTTGGTGGAGTTAGACTTGCCACCGAGGAAGAGCGTTGAGTCGCAGCAGTCGATGATGGTCTGCGCCTTCTTATCGTACTTGCTTTCCAGCTGGCTCATGGATTGCAGGATGATGGTGATGCCGATGTTACGGGAACGGGTGACCGCGATGGTCTCCTCAATCTGCGGGATAGTGCCGATGTTGGCGAACTCATCGAAGATGAAATGCACCGGGGTCGGGAGTTTCCCGCCATAATCCGAAAGGGCTTTTCGGCACAGTTGGTCGATGGTCTGCCACATGAGGATGGCGAACAGGAAACTGAGGGTCTTGTCGGTATCGGAGAGGATGCCGAAAATCGCCACCTTCGCATCCGGGTCACCAAGGGTGTCAATCTCCATCTCGTCGTAGGTCAAAAGCTCGCGCACGCCGTCCGTCGCGATGGGCGCAAGGCGCACGTTGCAGGAAATGAGGATGGATTTTAAGGTCTTGCCTGCGGCCACCTTGAAGTTCTTGTAGTTCATCAGGGCGAAGTCCTCGTCGGCGGAAAGTCCCCCGCAGTCGGCGGGCTTCACACCGTCGGAGTTGCGCTTGAACTTACTGGGCACCCAAGACCAGCCGTTATCTGCCTGCTTGGTGCCAAAGCTCCTTGAGAGACCGGCATTTCCCGCAGTGTCAGGAGAAGAGCCGTCGCTTTGCTTGTACTTCTTGCCCTCCTCGATTTGGAGGAACATGAGGTCAAGAGCGGACTTGAAGTTCTCATCGTTCTCTCGTGCTTCCGCAAGGGAGAGGAGCGTGAGAAGCGAGGACATGTTGTAGTCTTTTGCCGGGAACCAGTCGCGCAACAAGGCGATGAGCGCCGTGTAGAGCATCTTTTCCGCGTTTTCCCAGAACGGGTCACCGCTCGATTTCCCCTCGGGGTTCGTGTTCATAATGAAGCAGTTCACGAAGGAGAGGATATCGGTATCCGTCTTCACGTACTTTAACGGGTTGTAGTGCATGGACTCATCAAGGTTGATGGTATTGAAGCTCTTGAGCTTATAGCCGTTGTCCGTGAACAGGTATCCGGCATCCTTAAGAAGGGTACCTTTTGGGTCGGTGACAAAGTAGCTGGTGTTGAGCTGGCAGATGTTCGGGGTCACGTAGTTAAAGGTCTTACCGGAGCCAGAGCCGCCGACAACGAGGACGTTTAGGTTGCGGTCATATTCCGGGTCGAACTTGGGGCGGTGCAGGGCAAGGCCGAAGTTCTTGGTGAAGAGAAGATTGTTGTCTTCGGTCTGCAAGTCCTTAAACTTCTTTCCTTCCTTCACAGTGCCCCAGCGGGCGGAACCGGATTCTTCGCCGGAACGGTAGTTTCCGATGAACGCCACGTAGCGAAGCCAAATCATCCAGATAATGAGAAAGCAAGCCCCGCCAAACAGCAGGGAGTTACTGGTCATATCGAGGGCAAACGGCGCATCCCCTATGGTCTCCCACATGGTGAGCATGGCATCGCCCAGATGGTCGAAAATCTGACCCGGATAGGTGACGAGGGTTTCGGCATAACGGTCACCGAGATAGAGGAAGACCGTGGCGATGACGAGGGTGCCGAGCGCCGAGGTGGCAATCTTCTTATTGATTTCCGGGTTCGCGCTATTTGCCATATGCATCCTCCTTTTCCACTTCTTCCAGCACAAGCAGGAGCGTGGTCACAATACTCGTGCGCGTCTCCCGCGTGGCCGCGTGACGGAATCCTTCATAGCAGGTGAGCGAAAAATCCTCGGACACATCAATACCGTTGGAATCGCGCGGAGTGAGACCGTCGCAACGGGAAAGGGCGGAAGGCTCCCAAAGGGTTGTGATGCCATCTTCCGATTTCACGCGCTTGCACCCGGACTTCATTTCATAGAAAAGGTTGTCGAGGGTGGTATGGGTCTCGTTGTCCTTTGGCAGGGCGGCATCGAGGAGGGAGATGAGGTTCCCGATGGTACGCTGGGAAGGCTCGCACCAGTCCCTTAAATATCCAAGGGCTGCCATCAGAAGAAGTTTTTCCGTCTTCTTAAAGAAGTCCCCATCTGAATCGGAAAGGTTCACGATGGATTCTGCGATGGTCTCGATATCGCTGTCCGACTCCATGGTAAGAAGCGGGGAGCATTTCAGCCTGTCCGGCAATTTGTCTTTGAGTGTCATGGTCTATCTCCTTACAATACGTCTTCGCCGTTAAAGGGCAGGCTCGAACCATGCTCCCGCGTGGTTTCCTGCGCCTTCGTTTCCGTATCCATCTGGTTCTTGGCAGCGGTCATATCGCGTGCTTCCCCCGTGAGGGAATAGGACTCGGAATCATATTGCTGCTCCTCGCGAATATCGGAGGGGCGAATCTCGCTTCCGGTCTGCTCTACATCCATGACGGCGGTGCGGGAATCGGTATCTGCGCCATCGTGGCTCTCAATACCGGAGTTCGGGTCGGGCGTGCGCCCGTCGTTATCCATGGAACCGTCGGATGCAACCGGCTCAAGCAGCTGTTGTTCGTCACGCATCTGCTCCTGCGTCAGACGCGCATTCTGCATGGCAAGGTCTCCATCCGGGAGGGTGCCAGCGTCCTTCGGGGTATTCTGCTCGAACCAGTTGTGGGTCACATCGAGGTCGTACCGGTTCTTTAACGTCTCCGCAGAGACCGGCCAGTCGCGACCGCGCTCATACGCCGGTACCGAACCGTCCTTATTCAGACTTGCAGGCTCGTAGGCCATGACCTCACCCTTGCTGGTTTCGGTCACGCCGAAGCCCTGCGCGTTCATCTTGCGTTCGAAGTCGGAAAAGTCCGTGCAGTCTTCCCTTGCCTTTTGGGCAGCGTTTCGGATGTTCTGGGTATGGATGGCGGTGTCCTCGGCGCGAAGAGTGGCAACCCTATCGCTGCGGGCAGGTGCATCCTTTCCCGGCACGTCATAAGCCTTTTCCGGGGCATCCGTTTTCACTTGCGTCGCATGAACCTTATAGGGGGCACTGACAGCAATCACATCGAAATCCTCACGAGTCTCACGACCAACCATCTCGGTAAGCTCCTTGTGGGAGTATCCGGAGAAGCAAATCGAATCGTCGATATTGAGGTTTTCGGTATCCTGCTCGCTAATTGCTGCGTCGTAAGTTTCTTCTGGTGCATCCTTGTAACGGATGGTGACCGGAATGACCGTTACGTCTTCCGCCGGAAGGTCGGGATAGCCTGTCAGCTCCGTGAGGGAATCCATGGTCTTCTTATTCACGGGTTCCGCGTGATTCAGCGCGTCGGTGATACGCTGCTCATCAAGACGCGCCATCACGTCCTTAAATTGCGGGGCATACCCTGCGACGGTCTTAGCATCCTCCTTGGCAAAGGCAAGGAATCCGTTTCCCTGTTTGTCCGTGTAGGCGGCGGCATAGGTACCATTCTCGCGGCATACCTGCGCATAGTAGGCGGCTTCCTCGGAAGTACCAAAGGGCACGACCACCTGCTCACGAGAGGATTGCTTCTCAGCCATTGCTTTTGCGGCTTCAGGAGTGTTCCCCTCCTTCTTATAATGGCGCTGCCACCAGTCGAAAGCACGTTCCCTGCCACGTCCGAACCGCAGATAGTTCTCCGTCTGCCTTGTGACGAAGTTTAGGAGGGCGTTTCCCATGTCATCGCCGAAATCCTGAGCCATGTGGCATCATCCTTTCTTTTCCGATTTTCTGTCTTTTGAAGCGGCAAGAATGCCGTCTCCTTGGGGACAGATTATAACGCAGACTATTTTTCTATCCCTCTGCCCTATACACGAACATGCAGGTAGAAACTGCCAAATGCACGGATGCCGATGATAGAAAAAGACACCATTTAGCATCAAATGAACCCATTTGCACCTATTTGCGAACGTTGACCCTTTTCTCGTCCGGGTAGAGGGATTCGCCCCTCAACCATCCCGCCCACAAATCTTTCATAAATCCGCAGGCGGATTGACGGAAACATTTGGAACGGAAAAGTTGACCGGCTCCGACTCCCGTGCATTCGCCTTCGCTGCCGCGATGCGCCGGACGCAGGAAAAGCGAGGGGCTTTCCCGCCGGGCACCGCGACCGCTCATTATATGCACGGAGATTGCTGAAATGGGGCGCTGCCCCAAACCCCGGCCACTCCGCGCGAGCCGCAGGATTTTGCCCTTTCGGCGGGGAAAATACAAGTCTTGAATGTTTACCGGCTTTCTTGTAAAATATATATATAGCAAGATGGTTGATACCTTCTTGTAAGTCGAACAGGAGGTGGTTAACACCGATGAATCAGGAAGAAACGATGCTTTTGCATAAGGAGAGATACAAGGAAACGATTAAGAACCTGACCGTGATGAGCGATATTCTCGCGCGGAACGTATTCAAAGATAAGAATGCCTGCGAGTATGTCCTTAGAATTATTCTGGAAGACAAAGAACTGACCGTCATCGACAATGAGACGCAGATGGATTTCAGGAACATGCACGGCAGGGGTGTCGTGTTGGACTGCGTGGCAAAGGATGGAAGCGGACGCGTCTTCAACGTCGAGATACAGCAGGACGATGAGGGGGCGCACCCGAAGCGTGCAAGATACCATCTTGGGATGATGGACTCGAACGTGCTGGATACGGGAAAGAACTTCGATAAGCTCCCGGAGACCTACGTGATATTTGTCACCTTAAAGGACGCGCTTGGATGCGGACTCCCGATAGCCCATATCGACCGGATAATCCGTGAGAACGGCAAGGAGTTCGGGGACGAGGAACACTTCATCTACGTGGATTCCAGCAAGGACGATGGCGGCGAGCTTGGAAGACTGATGCACGATTTCCGTGTGAAGGAAGTGAAGGCGGGAGCCTTGGCCGACCGCGTGCACGAACTGAAAGAGACCGAGAAAGGGGTGGAACATATGTGCAAGGAAATGGAGCAGCTTTGCGATGAAAGAGAACTTGAAACGAAGAAGAATGTGGCTTACTCCCTCGCTGAAAAGAAAATGAGCGTTGAGGATATTGCCGAGGTTATAAAAGTAAATATTGAAACAGTAAAGAGCTGGCTCGCAAGCACAACAGCGGCAAGATAGTTAGCCGCATAAACAGCTTCACGGTTTATGGCTCTGCGGGTTATCAGCTCGCAGAGCCTTTTGATATTGACTCCTTAGTGTCTAGTGTTGATTCATTCGAGTATCCAATTCTCCAACGAGAGCGTTGGAATGACTAGACGATTTTACGAACTTTGAGTTGCTAACATTCTGCTAACAGATACCGTTCCACAAGTGGATATGGAGTACCGGTTAGGACAGAAGGAAGCATCTGCTTAATTCGTAGAATGCCCGTAGTTACAGCGTCAAGCGGTCATCTGGTATCAGAGGATACCAAGTGCTACCGAATTGCAGGGAGAACTCCTAAGGGTCAGGTGGAGCAATCCCTTTTTGGAAGCGATTTATGAAATAAATTTGAAAATTGCTCTATTACAATTAAATACGTCTCAGTACCTCAGTAGGATAGAGGGTTCGCCTCCTAAGCGAAACGTCGCAGGTTCGATTCCTGTCTGGGACGCCAGCAAACAACGCTGAAAGCCTTGATTTATCGAGGTTTTCAGCTTCTTTTGTTTTTGGCTTATAACCTGTCGGATAAGAACATATTCAATTTATATTTTGCAATTTCTTTTGATTTTCAGAATTTGTAATTCGATATTATTATGACTGTTTGAGTAGAAGAGTTTGCTAACACTTTTTTTATTTTGAAAAAATATCAGCAGATTTTTGAAGATTTGCTAACACTTTTGAAAAATTACTTTGAAGCTGATTGTTTCAAAAGCATTGCTTTCATCTCCGGCGTAAGTGATTTTAAAAGCTGTAAAAGCTCCATATCACTGTCTGATAAGCCGTTGTTTTCTGGCTGAACTTCCTCATTTTGTGGTTGCATTTCTGAATCATGGTTTAGAGTGGAATAAAATTGTTCGTCCATCTTTTGAGCATTGTAACGTCTATCTTCGTCTATGATTTCTGAATAAACGTCTGTAACCATTTCTGCTTCTGCATGACCTGTATCGCCTTGTACCGATTTTACATCGCCGTTGGTCATTTTCAATTTGTATCCTGTGGATAAATGACGCAGACTGTGGAAAACAACTTGTTCATAGCCATTTTGTTCGCATAACTTTTGAAATCTGTCTCTCACAATTCTACTCTCAACGGGATTTCCATTTTCCAAAGCTATAACAAGGTTGTAATTGTTATAAGCGTCTCCTAGAAATTCCTGTAATTCCTTTTGGTCTTTTTGATATTGCACCAGCAATTCTGCAACTGTCTTTGGCAACCATACGGTACGATTACTTGTTTCTGTCTTTGGTGTCTTTAATACAAGCCTTGTTGTGCAATGTGGCTTTTGTGTCGGAAAAATCTTGATAATATCTTTTTCCTTTAATTTCTGCATAGCTTGTGCATTTACTCTGGAAAGCTCTTTGTTGATGATTACCCTTGCGTTATTCGTTGCAATGGATTGTTCATCAATAATCACATCTTCCCATGTAAGACCTGTAATTTCTCCAATACGCATTGAGCAGGAAAACGCCAAATGCATACAGATAGTTAATAAATCGTCGTCTGACTGCTGAATTGCTTCACGGAATGTATCTACACTCCATACTTTTCTTTTTACCTTAGGAACTTTAGGAAGCGTTGCTAATGAAGCAGGGTTACGCTTGTTGGTATCAATATATTCCCAACGGATTGCTTGATTTAATGCACAGCGTATAATGTCGTGTATTTTCTTGATATTGGCAGGTTGTACGCAACGTCCAGTAGCTTTTCTGTTAGCTCTGGGTACTTCTGAAACACTCAATAAATCGTTGTAGTAGGCAGATAATTTCTTTGTGGTAATCTCATTTAACTTCCAATCCCCGATAAGTGGATTGATGTAATTTTCGATAGTACCGACCTTACTACTAAATGTACTAGGCGACCATTTTGACGTACCATAGAGATTGACAAATATTTTTAAAAAGTCACAAAGCGTAATATCTTCATCGGTACTATCAAGTTCTTTTTTCGATTCATCAATTTGGCGTGCAAACTGTTCCTCTAAGGGAACAATCACATAACCATATTTTTCTTGATAATACTCAACAAATGCTTTTCTCTGCTTTGCTTCTTTCTTTGTCTCTAACGTATCCCATTTCTGTTTACGTTCTCCTGCATTGTCTAAATACCAGTAAATAACGGAAAATGTTGATTTTCTTTTTTTGATTGAAGCCATAATATATTCTCTCCTTAACAGTTAATTTTGATTTAACCATTTATCGAAAGAATCTTTAGATACCCGTATGGCTCTACCAGCACGAACATAAGCGAACTGTCCACTTTTAACCA
>ERZ773200.2253-NODE-2253-length-14395-cov-3.161925_pt1 | contig 14395 bp, 10 predicted proteins | sample MGYA00581008_ERZ773200 | MGnify/ENA primary metagenome ERZ773200 (study PRJEB29015, sample SAMEA2737770) | human gut metagenome | biome: human gut; feature: human-associated habitat; material: faeces | place: China | collected 2012 ... | reverse complement strand
GACTCCCATTCCACCTTGTATGATAGGTATTTTTGCCACCATGTCTCCGATACGGAGAGCTTTCAACTTTTCTCCACACTCATATATATCCATATTAATCCTCATTTCTGCACGCGTTTATTTCGCATATCAATTTTGTTTGATTATCAAACTAATCCAAGTATATACCTATAATGTTTTCTTGTCAATGTTTTCTTGTATCTTTTTCTATTTTATGTAGTTTTTAAAACCATATACATTTATTCGCACAAAAAAAAGTATTACATTTTGTCCTGGTGTCACACTACGCTACGAGCATTTTCCTATACACAAAAAGTACAAAACCAGCGTTTTGCCAACAAGAATTGCTTTGCAATTTTTGCTGGTGTCACACTACTTTAAGGACATTTTCCTATGCATTAAAAAATAACCCATATTAAACAAATGTAATAAAAAACCTAACATTGTTTAATATGGGTCATTGTTTTCTCATTAAAATCTATTTGTCTATTCCTATCTCAAATCCAATAAAATCATCTCTTGTCACATATGACTGATGAAGTTCACTTACAAAATCATGATCTCTTATCTCATTATAAAATGTTACTTCACATATCTTCCCGATAAATGACGGCTGAAAAACATCACCACCGAGCACGATACGCTTTGCATAACGGTTTCCCGGAACATTTTTCATGCTTCCGACAAGCTGTCCGTTTATGTATGCATAAGCAGTTTCAGTCTTTGCATTATAACTCACAACATAATGGGACCATTCATTCACCTGAAGTTTACATCCACTGATATCATACCAGCCATCTACTTCCTTTGAATCTCTTATTCTGAAAGATGAATGACCTTCCCACGCAATTGGAATCATGCCAAAAAAACCAGTCTCATACTTTACATATAAAGCACATCTCCAAGAATGTTCTTCTGTAGGGTATATCCACATCGAAACCATAAAACTATCACTTGACAAAATCTCATGCGGCAGTTCTATAACCTGTTTTTCCTTTGGCCCTCCCGGAAATACAAGTGCCTTGCTTTCTTTAAATATACCGGTATCAAATTTCAGCTCACTAAAACATTTTGTATCTGCCTCAAGCTTTCCATCATCCGATTTTACATTACCATTAAGCCTAAATACATAACTGGTGTCATCATTAGTTATATATTCATTCGCAAATTTGTCAAATTCATCAACCGGAAGCGGCTTTGAATAGAAATACCCCTGTGCTATCTGGCATCCGCATCTTACGATAAAATCTCTTTGTTCTTCAGTTTCTATACCCTCGGTGACAACATCCAGCTTTAAGTCTTTGCACATATTTATGACATTTCTCAAAACTTTCTTACCCCTGTCATCATCACCGGAACTGTTAAGAAATTCCTGATCTATCTTAATAATATCTACCGGCAGATCTTTAAGCAGATTAAGTGCTGAAAAGCCTGAACCAAAATCATCAATAGAAACAATAAAATGTCTATCTTTCAACATTTTTACATTTCTTATCAGTTCTTCACTGTCTTTAACAAAAACACTCTCCGTAATCTCTATCTCAAGTTCACTGTGATCTATACTATATCTGTCTGCTATCTCAACAAGCATATCAGGAAATTTCTTATTGTAAAGATGCAGTCTTGACATATTGACTGACACCGGAATATGCTCATATTTTTTGCCTTTCCAACTTTTCTTTATACGACAGACTTCCTCAAACATATACATATCAAGCTTAGATATAAAACCGTTTTTTTCAAACAATGATATATATACTCCGGGTGTCCTGATACCGTCATCAGGATGATTCCATCTGGATAATGCCTCTGCTCCGGTTAATTTTGTTGATATCATGTTTACCTTTGGCTGAAGATAGGCAATAAATTCACCGTTTTTTAATGCATCGTCCATCTCGATTTCCATATTTCTGTTTCGCTGTACTTTCTTATCATTTTCCCGGAAAAATACATATCTGTTCTTTCCGTCATATTTTGCTTCATACATTGCAGAGTCACATTTATGTAAAATATCATCGAGCATGGTGCTCACTCTCTGCCTTGTAACGATTCCTATACTGAGGGATACATTAGAAAGTATGTCCTTTCTAAAATCTATGTTTTCCATCTGTCTGAGCAGTGTTTCTGCTGTACTCTTAAGCTCATCTTCCGTCATATTCCCGTCAATAAGTGCAACAAACTCATCTCCTCCGATTCTCGATGTAAAACCAGAAACATTTTCTTCTATAAGCTTTGCTATGCATATAAGGAGTTCATCTCCCATGCTGTGCCCATATATATCATTTACACGCTTGAAATTATCAATATCTATAAACATAGCATGAATGCTGTCTTTACTTTCAAGTATATCATAAAATTCATAAAGTCCGCGTCTGTTTGGAAGCCCCGTCAGATAATCATACTCCGCAAGATGACTTGACATCTTTCCAAACAGTTTCTCATTTTCTTTCATAGTCATCCTCCACCTAAAATATATATATTTATAATACAACTTTTTGACAAAATATACTACTATTTTTTTACTTTTATTTATACATTTACACACTTATCACGCAAGCCATGTTTTTTTGTATTCTGACATTATCAGGTTTTAATTTAAATATCTTTCCGGATTTAAGTATATTTTTTTCCAATATAAGCCAATACTATGTCTTGTCATATCTTATCTTTTCTTTTAATAAAAATGGACTACACATTTTTATGTAAAGGAGATTTGCTTTGAAAGAAAAATTGAATATTTTTTTCTTATGTTTTTTTATTGCTGTTTTTGTTGCTGCAGCAGCAATATGGCTTGTATTTTCTTACCGTTACAGACAACAGCTTTCAAATGAAGAACACACATATAAAGAAATCCAAAATAAACTGATAAGAGAAAACACATGGAAAGATACCGACAAAATTCCTTTTTACGATAACAGTAATGACAACTCAGAAAACACACGAAATAAGAATATTAAAACCTCCCATGGTTTAGATATCGCAAAAATTCCTGATGTAGATTTTAATTCTCTTAAAAAATACAATAACGATATTTATGCATGGATACAAATTCCGAAACTTGGTATTTCATATCCGGTTCTCCAGCACAAACAGATAAATAATTATTACCTGACGCACAATCTTGATAAAAGTTTTGGCTATCCCGGATGCATTTTTTCAGAAACCGGCAGTAAAAAAGATTTTTCAGATGCATTAACCGTTCTATACGGGCATAATATGAAGAATGGCTCTATGTTTGGTATGCTGCACCGGTTTGATAACACTGATTTTTCTAAAGTAAAATGCTATATCAACATCATAACACCAATATCTAAAATAAGATATAAGATAGTGACTAATGCAGTCTGGGGCACTAAAAATATCCCTTCTTCTTTTAAAAATTCTAATGAGGGACTGATAAAACTTCTAAATACCGTCCGATTAAATTTATCCCACAAAAACACAATCCACTTAAAAAAAAGCATATCATCAAAAAATCAGCATATGCTTGTCTTATCAACCTGCGGTTCAAACGACAGATCACGTTTTTTGATAATCGCATTAAAACAAAATGAATGGAGGATTAAATTTTGAAACATAAGTCAAAAAAAATCATTGCACTAATAACCTGTATTTCTCTTTTGCTGATTAGCACCTGTGGTTTTATCACCAGTAAAGCTGCCGCACCTGTATATACTGATTCCGGCAAAAAATACAGCTACAAACAGTTTCTAAGTGATTACCAGTTTTTTGTCAAAGATGATCTAAAGACTTCCAACCACTTTGTAGGTGCAGCAGCCTGCGGCGGTATTGCAAACTTAAAATCTTTCGGAAACGGGGCTGTCTCACCTTCATATCTGAATTATATCAAACACATAGACGACTACAGCGGATGCTACAACAGTCATTTTCTTTCAGGTAAACCTGATTATCAGAAATTATTAAACCAGCCGGCATATTACCACGATAAATCTCTATTTGTAAAATGCCATTCTATCACTAAATATCCTGATAAAAACAGTGCTTATATAAACTTCTCTTCAGCATTTGCTTCATTAAAAAAAGAAGCTCAGGATATGGCTGAAAAACGACAACTTACTCTTACTGAGAAAAATTTAAAAAATGCACGCATAGACAATTATTTTGGGAAACTCCTTACAATACCTTTTTCATCAAAAGTCACTTCTGTATATATACCTGAAAGTATTTCAAAACAGGCTGACTGGATTCTTATTGATGGAGTTAAGGATTTAGATGAGCTTGTTTCAACGGAGCATATTATCAGCTTTGAAAAAGGTAAGCCTATTGCCCTAGGCGGCAGTTATGATTTTGTAAAATCAGGTGATAAACAAAAAGCCGTATTTATATCAGCCTCCAAAGGTGATGGTAAAACATTTTATATCTCACCTGATAATAAGCAAAAAAATGCATATCTTCTTGATGATGCACACGGACTTAAAAACCTTAAAAGTGCTTCAACGATTCAGTCAGGTCAAATGGATCTGTCAGGTGTAAAACTTATCTGGAACTTCCCTCAGACGCAGAAACTTGCTTTTGAATACCTTGCTGGTCATGTTCTTGCTCCAAATGCTGATATAAAAATATCAGGTGGTTGTTTCGAGGGCGGATATATAGTTGAAAAGATTTCATGCTGTGCAGCAGAAGGACATTTTTATCCTTACGGTGAAGTTCCTCGTGACCAGGGCACTCCGACTCCTGCAACAACTGCACCTACAGCAAAACCGACAATTAAACCAACGACTGCTCCAACTATTAAACCGACTGTCAAACCGACGGCTGCTCCAACTATCGAGCCAACTGTCAAACCGACGACTACTCCGACTGTCAAACCAACGACTGCTCCGACTGTTACGCCGACCGTTAAACCGACAACTGCTCCGACTGTTAAACCGACCGTCAAACCGACAACTACTCCGACTGTTAAACCGACAACTGCTCCGACTTCTAAGCCGTCTGTCAGACCAACCGTTGCCCCGTCAGCTTCGCCGTCTGTAGTTCCTCCGGCTAGTCCGTCAGCTATCGTTCCATCGGCAACACCTGATGCAACTTCATCAACCGGTCCGGCAATCACACCTTCGCCGACACCGGCTCCAACGCCGATTCCAAATCCATCGCCGGCTCCATCACCATCGAATACACCTGTTGTTCCCGGTAAGACTAACACCCAGACACCGACAGTTACACCAAGTGTAACTCCAACACTTCCCATAAACACGCCATTGCAGACTGCTCCAACACTTCCTTTAAATACACCGTCGCAGACTGCTCCACCGACAGACACTTCTGCTCCGACGGACACTCCTGTCCCAACGGACACTGATACACCGACAGACACCGATACACCAACTGACACTGATACACCAACTGACACTGATAATCCTAAAAACACACCGGCTCCAAAAATCAAAAAGACTTCACACAACAATGATGATACAGACACTTACTCTGAGGAACCCGAACTTCCATCAGGACAAAAAGGTTCTCCTTCTACCGGAGAAAAAAATAACTCTCTGCCTTTTATCGTAACACTAGTATTATCAGGTGCAGGAATAATATTCTTTGGTGGCAGAGCATATTTAATCAGCAGAACAAAAAAGACTGATATTTAAAATCTGTTCAATGCACCCCGGCAAGCGGATATTCATAATCCACTCTGCTACCTGCACATAACAGAAATTACTTGTGTCACTCATGGTACAGAAAAGTCCCCCGCTTATTGCCCTAAGCAATAGAAGTGGGGGACTTTTCTCATAATGTTATAATATTTATTCTGAAAGATAATCATTTGCACTGTAGTAATGTGTGAAAATGTCAGTCACTTCATACACCACGCCACCTTTAGATGACGAACAATGACACCATGTTGCTTCACCTTTCTTATTTTTTCCACAATATATCCCAACATGATCTATACTTTCCTCAATATCTTTTTTATATTTTTTACGCTGTTTTTTCAGTTTCTTAAGCTGCTTATCATATTTATTAATCCTTTCAGAATAACCATTTATATCCGCATGACATTTTTTTATTTTTTCATTGTACGATTTTATCAAAGCATTTATTTTCTCATTATTCTTTTTTTGTTGTTCAATTCTTTGCTGTTGGTCTTGTTGTTCCTTCTCCTCCTCTGATATTTCCTCCTGCTGCTCGTCATTGTCAGATGAAATCTCTGATTCAGATATATCAATAACCTCATCTTTTTTACCATTCAGAGCAGTTATCTTATCTTTATACTCTGATATTTTATCTTTCTTTTCTTCAATCCTATCTTTTAATTGTGTTTTTTTAGTCTTTCTTGCCTTAATCTTCTTATCAAAAGACTTTTCCTTACTCTCATTTGCATCCTGTGCCATCCCCGGCTCTGAGTAAGATTTTCCATCAGCGTCAAAATAAAGTGAACCGGTACCATTTCTGAGACCTATATCTCCCGGCTGCAGCTCGTTCTTTTTTATTTTCGGCAAACCTGATATCGAAATAGTCGACCCCAGTGACTCAATCCTCTTCTTATTGTATTTTGAATAAACAAACTGGATAAATCCTGAACAATCAAGCTTCTTAGGCTGCTCTTTTCCTTTAATTTGAACATCTGTAGGCTTTCCTCCCCAAAGATATGTAATCTTTCCTTTATATTTTTTTGCAATTTTCACAATCTCTTTTCTTGGATTTTTCTTAACTTTCTTATCCGCCGCTTTGTTTTTCTTTTGAGAATTTCCTTTATTCATACGTAATGAGACTTCCGGCTTTCTGCCAGATGCGTATGAGGTTATTGCTTCCGTCGTTGTACTTACCGCACCTGTTGTAGCATTTGCACTCTTATCTGACTTTCCTTTGTCTTCCATATTTTTATATGAAACAACCGAAACTGTTTCATTTCTTTTATTGTCAGATTTATTTAAAGTCCCGGAACCTGCTGCCGCAACTCCTGCCAACAGACAGACCCCACCTATCAAACCATATATCATAAATTTACGCTTCAATTTTCTTCCCCTTTCAATCTTTTGTATCAGTATGCAACACTAAAACCGTTTTCTTTTTCGACTATATCTATACTTCGGATTTCAACATTTTGTATATCTATATATGTATCTGAGTTTAGATTAAGAAGCAATCTCTCTACCAATACATCTTCGCCCTGAACTTCCATATATACTGAACCGTCACTTTCATTGCGAACCCATCCCGTAAGACCTAATGATGATGCTGCATTTTTAGCATGGTATCTAAATCCTACACCCTGAACTTTTCCACGAAATCTTATCTGTTTTCTCACCATGTCTCTAATCACCTCACTATATGTTTTTTCATTAGCTATAATACTATCCGCTTTAGCTGAATGCGTCAAGTATTGCTGTATATAATTTATGGCTGAAACTTTTACCGGGTTTCCCATAAATTATATTGAATTACTATGAATTATAGTATATAATATATAATTAGTGTCTGTAAAGTTTTAATTTCCAAACACTATTTTTATGTTGTGATACAAGTTTCAAAACACCTTTTAAACACAACAACATATTATCAATAAACATACACAGAAATGAGGAATAAATAAAATGAAAATATCAACAAAAGGGCGATATGCTTTAAGGCTTATGATAGACATAGCACAGCACTGTAACGAAAAACCTGTAAGTATAAAAGAAGCAGCCAAAAGGCAGAATATATCAGATAAATATCTTGAACAAATAATTTCCATATTAAATAATGCCGGATATGTAAAGAGCATACGCGGACCTCATGGTGGCTATCTGTTAAAAAAAGCCCCAAAAGACTATACCGTCGGAATGATATTAAGACTCACCGAAGGTTCTTTAGCACCCGTCACCTGTGTCGAGGAAGATGCCGACAGCTGCGAACGAAAAAGCAATTGTGCTACATTTGTAGTATGGCAAAAAATGTATGATGCCATCTGCGATGTTGTCGACAATATAACACTTGAGGATCTTGTATCCTGGCATATCGAGGGTTCGGGTGATTATTGCATCTAAAATGGTGAAATTATTATTCATTTAACAAATGTATCATGTTATAATGTTTCTAAATATTGAAGCTAAAATAAACTTCACAGATATATAATCTGTGAGGTTTTATTTTTAATTTAAAACTTAAGAAATGCAAGACAAACTGTTAATTTTGAATAATAGGAGGCGATTTGAATATGAAAAAATTCTACAGACACATTTCATTTATCCTGATACTGACATTATGTATAGTACCACTTCATGCAGTATCAGTGTTTACCGGACATACTCCATTTTCAGATATGTGTATGACTGCAAAAGCTCAGACCTCGGAAAACATCATTTATCTAAAAGACGGTGAGGGCGAAGGAGGAAATGGAACACTTAACAATCCATACCTAAACATACGAACAGCTTTAAAAAATATTAAAGATGGACAAACCTTATTTCTTATTGATACTGTTCAATATACAAAATATGAAAAAGGTACGGATGGTTCTGCCCTTCCACTTATAATTAACAAAAATATTACTATTGCAGGCAATGATACTGAAAAATCCATTTTGCAGTTAAGGGCTGCCATCCAGCTCGCCGCAGATGTGACATTTAAAGATATGAGACTTCAGATAGCACCTGAAATAATACTTGGAAAATCATCTTTAAATTATAATACCAATACAACTTCTGAAATTTTGGGAACGGAAGCTTTTAAAAGCACGGCAATCTATGTTGGAGGGCATACACTTACAATAGATAATGTAAATACAAAACTTGATTCTGAAGCACAGAGTAAAATACGCCCATATATATCCGGTGGTGCATACCGACTGAATACAGATAACAGTATTCTTGGCGGGAACACTGTCGTCAATATTATAAATGCCAATGCCGAAACAAAATTTGCCGACATATATGCGGGGGATTACTTCAAATCAAGAAATATCCCTGCAACTTTAAACCTAAGCGGCAAGTTTCTTGACTCTGTCGTTCATTGTGGCGGCTACTCTGACTCAAGTATTCTCAATAGTGATGTTGACATAAATCTTTATGCCGACAACCCTGATTCTTCAGCACAGGTATCCGGCATAACAGGATTTGATACAGCAAATCATAATGGAAAAGTAAATGTTACATTAACAAAAAATGTATTTTCATCATCAATGAGCTTAAATGACATAGACTGTCTTAAACTTGATAATAATTCAAGGATAAATTTTGACTCCTCAAATATTTTTGATGTTAAAAATGTAATCTTAGGAAATAACACAATACTAGATTTCAGACAGCTTACAGGCAATCCTGCCATAACAGAAACACTTTTATCATTAGCTCCTGCTGACGATACTCAAAAAAATGCTTCAATATTATTAAACAACAAGCAGACACTTAGAATATCAGGTAATGTGACCGGCACAACAAGATTAAATGTTGTTGACACACAAGAAATCATAAGTAACTTTAATTACGGACATACATATGTCACTTCTTCGCAGAGTTCAGATGGTACTTTCAGTATCGATGGCACAAAGGATACTTTTGCAGAACTTAAAACCGAAACAGAAGATAATATAAAAAAATGGAGCATATACAAAAAATCAGGTTCCGAGCCTGATGATACTGACTTTAAGTCTTTTGAGATAACTGACGGTCCCGACATTATATATCCTACGGAATTTTATCATGATTATAGCTATAAACTTAAATTTATAAATAAAAATGATGAGACTTACATCCCTGATTATTCAATTTTAATGCGTAACCTTGACTATCAGATAATTAAAGATGGAAAAGTCATTTTTGACAGCTCAGATAACACTGATGATAACAATACCGTATATCCTCTCATAACATTGGAAACTACTCAGTCAGATGAAAATGACGAAAATTCTTCATATGAAACAATTTTGGCTATTGAAACAGACGATGTGGCAAAATTAAAGAATATATACGGAAATTACAGTATCGTTCTAAGTTACTTTGGAAATTCCATAACAAAAAATATAAGAATTGCCGACCCCTTAGAAACTGCGGAACCTACCACAAAGCCTACACCTACACCAACTATTAAGCCAACGGCGGCTCCAACCACCGAGCCTACAAATACACCTACTACTAAGCCAACGGCAGCTCCAACCACTGAGCCTGCAAATACCTCCCAGCCACCGTCAACTCCTGTTCCGGCACCAGCTCCAACACCGGCTCCAACACCGGCTCCAACTGACAATACCGCACCAACAGCACCACCTAGTGACCCGGATGCAGCTCCGACATCAGTACCGACTAATGTGCCATCAGTCTCTCCGACTGTTATGCCGACTAACTCACCGTCAGATACTCCGACTGTTGCACCAACAAATACACCATCAGTCTCTCCGACTGTTGCACCGACAAGTACACCATCAGTCTCTCCGACTGTTGCACCAACTAAAAAATCAGCATCTGCAAAAACTAAATTTGCAGATAAAAAGAGTGGTATTTATTTTAAAATATCAAACTCGTCCAAAAAATATTTGGAATACTTATACCCCACTTCAAGCAAAACTAATATAGTCATTCCAAATACGGTAAAATATAAAAATAAATCCTATAAAGTTGTTTCTGTTGCACCTAAGGCATTTTATAACAAAAGTAAATTAAAAAAGGCGGGAATAAATGCAAATATAACAACTCTGGGAAAAGACTGCTTTGCAAAATGTAAAAAACTCAACAGTATCACCTTTAAAGGAAGTAAGCCGCCAAAAATAGGCCGAAATGCTTTTAAGAACATCAATAAAAAAGCTAAATTTTATGTTCCGAAAAAGGCTTATGCAAAATACAGAAAAACACTCACTTCAAAAACAGGTTTTAATAAATCTATGAAAATTGTAAAGAAATAGTACATTATCACCTGCATGAGATTTTAAAACAGCAAAGCGTACCATAAATATCTTATTGATTGCAAAACCCCCTGTTATTTTCTGTTTTATAACAGTTAATAACAGGGGGCTTATTTTATTGCAATAAATACATTATCTTACATTTTAAGCATCAACATTTTCTATATAAGCATAACTGGCTTGCAATAAGACATTAAGAAATAAATTCTTCTATCTTGCCCTTAGTTATAAAGCCTATACTCCTATTTGCTTCCTCACCGTCTTTAAATAATACAAGTGCAGGTATGCTCTGTATTCTGTACTTCATTGCAAGGTCAGGATTTTTGTCAACATCGACATTAAAGAACTCTACATCGTCTCTTTCCTCTGACAACCGTTCTACTATAGGTCCTATCATATTGCAAGGTCCACACCAGGCAGCCGAAAAATCAACTAATGCACATTTGCTTGCTAAAACTTCACTCATATCGTTATTTACTATTTTCTTAACCATATTACTCCTCATTTCTGCACACATTCTCTGTGCATAGCGTGAAATATAATATATTCACACCTAATATTTGTGTCAGGTGTGCACAGACACAAATTGTCTGGTTTATTGTCAAAAAGCAGCTTACTATTCCGGTACTACTATCTTTCCTGCTATTGCACAAGCTGCTGCCGATTTTGGTGACGCAAGGTAGATACCTACTTTTGATGTTCCCATACGACCGAGGAAATTACGGTTGTTTGTTGCAACAACTGTCTCTCCGTCTGTCAGAATACCGCCTGTTCGTCCACAGCAAAGTCCACAGCTTGGATGTGTTATTATCGCACCTGCTTTTGAAAGGATTTCCATCGTTCCATTCTCTACCGCCTGTCTGTAAATCTTACGGCTTGCAGGCGTAACGATAAGTTTTACAAAAGGTGCTACATGCTTGTCCTTAAGGATTTCTGCCGCTGCCATAAGGTCCTCAAGCCTTCCGTTTGTGCATGAACCGATAAATACCTGGTCAATCTCTTTTCCCTCAATCTCTGAAATTGGTTTTACATTATCGACATTTGAAGGACAAGCCATAACAGGTACTAAATCTTCCGCTTTATAATTTATAACTCTTGAATAAACCGCATCACTGTCACCGACCAAATCTTTCTGCTCGCCAGTAAGCTCTATCTCACAATACTTTGCTGTTTTCTCGTCAGGTGTAAATAATGCACATTTCGCTCCTGCTTCAATCGCCATATTTGACATTGACATTCTTGAAGCCACCGACATATTTTCCACTGTATCTCCGGCAAATTCAAGAGCTTTATATGTCGCACCGTCAGCACCGAGATCTCCAATAAGCTTCAGGATAATATCTTTAGCCATCACATTGTCAGGAAGTTTTCCCGTGATATTTACCTTGATAGTCTCAGGTACACGAATCCAGAGCGTTCCCGTTCCAAGAATACTTGCCATCTCAGTATAACCGATTCCTGATGAAAATGCACCAACACATCCATATGTAGTAGTATGGCTGTCTGTTCCAAAAACTATGTTTCCAGGTTTAACATATCCTGCTTCTGTCATAAGCTGGTGACAGATTCCGTCTGAACGGTGAATATTTTTCATTCCATATTTTTCCACAAATTCATTTCCAATACGGAAATGTCTTGTGTCATCAACCTGACTTGCTGGCACAAGATGGTCATATATAAGAACCGCCTTGTCAGGATTCCATATCTTCGTAAATCCCATCTCCTCAAACTTTGAGGCAACAAATGGAATAAAAATATCATGTATCATAACTCTGTCAACATTTACGGTAACTATCTCTCCCGGCTTTACTTCTTTGCCGACATTATTTCTAATGATTTTTTCAATAATTGTTGAACCCATAACTTACCTCCTAGTCTAATCCATTTAATTTACGCATTGCTTTTACAAGTCCGCCTGCATCGATTATCTCAACAAGATTATCCGGAAGTGATGCTATAGGATATTTATTTCCATCATACTCTATATTTTCATTAACTGTAACTGTAATACTGTCACCCTCTTTCACATCATCGTGAAGTTTATCATTCTCGATAAGCAAAAGACCGTTGTTTATTGAATTTCTAAAGAATATTCTCGCAAATGATTTTGCGATAACGCATTTTATACCAAGTGCTTTTATAATCTCAGGTGCCTGCTCTCTTGAAGAACCGCAGCCAAAATTCTTTCCGGCAACTATAATGTCACCCTCTTTAATCTGTGCTGCAAGTTCCGGTCTGAGTGGTGAAAACGCATACGGTGCCATGTCATTGACTGTCTCTAATGCAAGGTACTCAGTCGGAATAATAATATCCGTATCTATATCATCACCGAGCACCCAGACTTTTCCACTAAACTGTGCCATGTATTTTTCCTCTTTTCGTTATTTAGATTTTTCTACAATAAATCAGCCGTTGTAATCTCACCCTTTATCGCTGATGCTGTCACTGTTGCGGCTGATGCAAGATAGATAAATGAGTCTTTATGTCCTGCACGGCCTTTAAAGTTTCTTGTTCCCGTACTTATAAGAACTTCATTTTCACCGATAACACCCTGACAGCTTCCCCAGCATACGCTGCAGTTCGGATTCATAACTATTGCCCCAGATTCCATAAATGTGTCGATAATGCCCTCTTTAAGTGCCTGCTCGTAAACTGCCGCACTTGCCGGTACCACAAGGAAACGAACAAGCGGAGCAACTTTCTTTCCTTTGATAAGTTCTGCACCAACACGGAGATCCTCAATTCGTCCGTTATTGCATGAACCAAGAAATGCCTCGTCAATATGAGTTCCTAAACATTCTTTTGCCGGTACTACGCTGTCCACAAAATGAGGTTTTGCAACGATTGGCTCAATTTCATCAAGATTAATGTCATAGACCTTTGCAAATTTAGCATCAGCATCACTTGAAAAGCTGTGTTTTGGCTTTCTTCCATGCTCCTTAAGATAATCAATCGTTATATCGTCAACTTCCATAAGTGCTGTTTTGGCACCTGCCTCAACACAGAGGTTACAGATAGATATTCTGTCGCTCATGTTGAGAGTTTTAAGTCCCTCACCGCCAAATTCCATAGCCATGTAATTTGCACCATTTGCACCAATCTTTCCTATAATAGTAAGGATAAGATCTCTTGCATAAACACCGTCCTTAAGTTTTCCTTTAAGATTAAATCTAAGTGTTTCAGGAACAAGAAGCCATGACTTACCTGTAACCATGGCATAGAGATAATCCGTACATCCAACACCGGTACCAAATGCACCAACAGCACCATAAGCACAGGTATGACTGTCAGCACCAAAAATAAGTTCACCTGATGTAACATGATTTTCCATCATAACCTGATGACACACCCCTGCACCCTCATAAAACTTAATGCCATGCTCCTTTGCAAAATCTCTCATCTTCTTGTGTGAAGCTGCTGTCTTTACACTGTCACATGGAACATTGTGGTCTACTATCCAGACAAGTTTGTTTACATCTGCAATATGCGGATTTTTTAGGTTGTTATACATGTCTATTGTAAGATGTGTAGTTCCATCATTACTCATAAGTCTGT
>ERZ773200.2218-NODE-2218-length-14533-cov-3.857853_pt1 | contig 14533 bp, 8 predicted proteins | sample MGYA00581008_ERZ773200 | MGnify/ENA primary metagenome ERZ773200 (study PRJEB29015, sample SAMEA2737770) | human gut metagenome | biome: human gut; feature: human-associated habitat; material: faeces | place: China | collected 2012 ... | reverse complement strand
ATACGCAGACACTGACAAGCTGTTCTCGACTCCGCAGGATCAGCGCACCGAGGACTACATAACCGGACGATTCGGCTGATCCAGGGAGGCATAATATGAGAAACCGTTTTGACGAGCAGCTCGAGCAGCTCAACGTAGGACTTATCAAGATGGGCGCGCTGTGCGAAGAGAGCATAGCCTGCGCCGTAAAGGCTCTGTTTGACGAAAAGACCTCCGAGATGATAGCGAAGGTCAACGACAACGAGGAAGAAACCGACCACATGGAGCACGACATTGAGGCGCTGTGCATGAAGCTCCTGCTTCATCAGCAGCCGGTGGCGAAGGATCTGAGGTGCGTTTCCTCGGCGCTGAAGATGATCTCCGACATGGAGCGTATCGGCGACCAGTCGCAGGATATCGCGGAAATAGCGGGATTCGTTCACTCCACCGAGCTTGCGGGCAAGGTGCATATCTCGGACATGGCAAACGAGGCCATCAGCATGGTGACCATGAGCGTTGATTCCTTCGTCAGAAAAGACGTGAAGCTCGCGAAAGAAGCCATAGAAGCAGACGATAAGGTAGACGCGCGCTTCCTTGAGGTAAAGCGCGAGCTTATCGAGCTGGTGCGCAGCGACTCCGGCGACGCCGAGTACTTCATGGATCTGCTGATGGCGGCAAAGTACCTCGAGCGTATCGCCGACCACGCAACAAATATCGCGGAATGGGTGGTCTACTCCATCACGGGAGAACGCTGAGCCCGGTTCGCTGAAAGAGAGGACAATTTATGATATACATGCTGGAGGACGACGCGAATATCAGAAACTTCGTGCTGTACGCGCTGAACAATTCCGGGCTAGAGGCAAAGGGCTTCGAGCGCCCGAGCGAGTTCTGGGCGGCTCTGAAGGAGGAAACGCCGTCTGTCCTGCTGCTGGATATAATGCTCCCCGAGGAGGACGGCATGCAGGTACTGGCGAAGCTGCGCTCCAACCCGGAGTATGCGGGGCTTCCGGTTATAATGCTGACCGCGAAGGGCTCGGAGTATGATAAGGTGATAGGTCTTGACAGCGGCGCCGACGACTACGTTGCAAAGCCATTCGGCACCATGGAGCTTATCTCCCGCATAAAGGCGCTGCTGCGCCGCACTACCTCGCAGGAAACAAAGGAATACGAGGTAGGCGGGCTTTACGTCAACACCTCGAAGCATATCGTGCGGGTCAATGGTAATGAAGTTCAGCTTACCTTCAAGGAGTTCGAACTGCTGTGCTACCTGCTTGAAAATATCGGCACGGTGCTTTCCCGCGAGAAGATCATCACGAAGGTCTGGGGTTACGATTTCGACGGCGAGAGCCGCACCGTGGACGTACATATCCGCACGCTGCGAATGAAGCTCGGAGACTGCGGCGGCATGATCGAAACTGTCCGCGGAATAGGCTACAAGGCAGTCGACATAATATAAGGAGCGCGTATGACGAAACGAATTTTCGGCGGAGCGTTCATCGTTTCGCTGGTCGCTATAATTTCTGCTGTTGCAATGGTGCTCGGAGTAGCCTACACGAAGGAGCAGCAGCTTTTCAAGAGGCAGCTTGAGCAGCAGGCGATGCTTCTCGCGGCAACGATGGAGAACACCTCGCCCGACGACGATGTTGAGAGCCTCCGCAAGCTCAGCCATGATATCCATGGCACATTTGAGAACCGCATAACCTATATTGGTCAGGACGGCACGGTACTTTTCGACAACGAAGCCGACCCAGCGACAATGGAAAACCACCTCGGCCGTGAGGAGGTAGTCGCTGCGAAGCAGTCGGGAACCGGCACCGCAATACGCGAGAGCTACACCATGTCGGAGATGACGGTGTACTGCGCCCGTGTCATCGGGTACGGCTGCATAGTGCGCGTGGCCGGTACGATGGATACCGTGGCTGCGCGTATCGCAGGCATGTGGTGGGAAGTTCTGCTGATTGTTATTATAGCGGCGATGGTGTCGCTGGGAGTTGCAGCTATAGTTGCGAGGGTGGTCGTTAAGCCGATAAACAGCATCGACCTCAAGAATCCCGACATCGGCGAGAGCTACAGCGAGATCGCGCCGCTGCTCCACCGCATAAGCGAGCAGAACCACGAGATAGATCAGCAGATCGCGGAGCTTACCCGAAGCCGGAAGGAGTTCTCGCTTATCACTGAGAATATGAGCGAGGGCTTTATAATCATCGACAGCCGAACCGAGGTGCTTTCCTATAACACGGCTGCGCTGAAGATCCTCGGCTCTGACTTTACCGGCTCCAGCCGCAGCGTGCTGGTCCTGAACCGCAGCGAAGCATTCCGCAGCGCTGTCGAGGACGCCCTCGCAGGCAAGCGCAGCGAGACCGACCTCACGCTGTCCGAGAAGATATACCAGGTAATTGCAACGCCGGCGTTCACGGGAAGCAGCGTTACCGGCGCAGTCATGATAATCCTTGATATCACTGAAAAGGAAGCCCGCGAGGAACTGCGCCGCGAGTTCACCTCAAATGTTTCCCACGAGCTGAAAACTCCGCTCACCACTATTTACGGGATTTCCGATATGCTGGTCGGCGGTATCGTAAAGCCGGAGGACATTCCGGGCTTTGCGAAGAATATCCGCGACGAAGCCGGCCGCATGATAACCCTGATACAGGATATACTCAAGCTGTCGCAGCTTGACGAGAACACGTTCTCCGACCAACGGGAAAGAGTTGATCTGTACGAGCTGGCTCAGTCCGCCGCAGAGCGGCTCCGCCCGCAGGCAGACGAGAAGCACGTGACTATCTCTGTGACCGGAGAGCGCTCCGAGTTTACCGGTATAGCAACAGTTCTTGAGGAGATGATCTACAACCTGCTAGACAACGCTGTGAAGTACAATAAACAGGGCGGCAGGGTGGACGTAGACGTCTGCAGCAGCGGTGACGATATCGTAGTGACCGTATCAGATACGGGAATAGGGGTTCCTGCGGATAGTATCGACCGAATATTCGAGCGGTTCTATCGTGCGGATAAGAGCCATTCCCGCAAGATAGGCGGAACTGGTCTGGGGCTTTCCATCGTAAAGCATGGAGTTTCGCTCCACGGCGGTTCGATAACTGTCAAAAGCTCCGAGGGCAGCGGAACTACATTCACTATGGCGCTTCCGAAAAATTGACAAAACTGGGCAGGCGGTGAGCCTGCCCAGTTTGTTGTATAACTTGTGCGTGAGGTTTTAAAACTTTCAGGATCACCCTATCGGGAGTAAAGCGGTGGGGTTTAGAGGTTACCATATATAAATATAGCCGCAGTGAAACCTGCGGCTCTGATTTATTTCTTGATCGAATCCCTGACCATTGAGTAAAACTCGTCCCACATTTTCGTTACATGCTCTCTTGAGTAGAAGTGATTTCCGCGCCTGGAAGCCTCGCACTGCTGCGCGTAATACTCCTTATCGTTGTGGAGCCTGTCAAGCTCCTTAACGAAGCCGTCAACATCGTCAGCCTTGCTGTAGAAGTCAAAAAGAATATCCGGGTAGATATCAAGGCCTCTCAGGAACACCGGGATATTTACGCACATCGCCTCGAGTATCGTCATCGGGAACAGCTCCTCGAAGCTGGGCAGGAACATAACGTCGCCCAGATTGTACACCTCGTTCATGTACTCACGGTCGATTATTCCGAGCAGCTTCACATTTGCCGGCGGATTATCACAGATCTTCTTTATCTCGCCGTAGCCGTCGGAGATCTTGCCGAACGAAAATCCTCCAGCCCATACGAACTGCACGTCAGGCATGCGCTTAGCAACCTCGATGAAATCGAAAACTCCCTTGCGCACCTGGAGCTGACCCGCGCAGATAACGGTGAATTTGTCCTTATCTATTCCGTATTTCTCGCGCAGCTTTATCTTCTCCTCCGGGGAAACCGGGTGGAACACCTCCGAAGAAACGAAGTTCGGGATATACGTAACCTTCGATTTGTCAACGCCGTAGTGCGCCAGCCTGCCGATGAAGTACGGATTTACCGTCACAAGATAATCCATGCGCTTGTAGAAGCTGATCATGTACTTATAGAATATCTGCTTCATGAAGCGCGGGAGATTCACGCTCGTCTCCACCGTTTCCGGCAGCATGTGGACATACCCTACCGACTTTCCCCTGCTAGTGAGTGACTTCATCGAAAGATAATATCCAAAGTTTATCGTGTGGTAATGTGTGATGTCCGCCTTAATGCGCTTGTTTATCGTGACCTCGAACTTGTCGGAAAGTTCGCTGCTTACAAGCCCGACCTGCTCTATATATGCAGAGCCTACGCCCTGACCCTTTACCGATGTGGCGCTGGACATCATGTTTATCGTAGTCTTACTCATGTATCTTCGCAGCCCTCCTTATCACAGTTTCTCAATGCGGGCGAAGTTCGCCATTACCTTCTTCACCTGACCGTTGTCAAAGCTGATCGTCAGCATGGTGTCGTTGCCCATGCGCTTTGCTTCGTCTACGGTTCCCTGGCCGAATACGTTGTGCTTCACGCGGTCGCCCGGCGCAAATACTATTCCGGATACTACCGGCGTCGGCTTCGTTACCATCTTCGCCGCTTCCTGAGCAAGGTAGTTCGGCTTCTCCGGCTTCTTCCAGGTCGACGCCTGCTTCGGACGGTCGCCGGTCTTTTCGATGTACTCCTCCGGTATTTCGCGGATAAACGTCGACAGGCGGTTTCTCATCGTCTGACCGTAGAGCACGCGGTAGGACGTGTGCGTTACATACAGCATGCGCTTCGCACGGGTTATCGCTACATATGCAAGACGGCGCTCCTCCTCCATCTCGGCGGGGTCGTTTATGCTGCGGTAGCTCGGGAAAATGTTGTCCTCGGCGCCTACAAGGAATACCGTGTCGAACTCCAGACCCTTCGCGCTGTGCATCGTCATGAGCGATACCCGGTCAAGGTCGCCGTCGTAGCTGTCAAGGTCGGAAACCAGCGCCACCTGCTCGAGGAAATCCGGAAGCGTGGTATCCTCGTTCTCCTGTATCATCGTCAGGGCGTTGGATTTCAGCTCGTTGATGTTCTCAATACGTGTGGAGCCTTCCTCGCCCAGAGCCTGCATTGACTTTATGTATCCGGATTTCTCCGCAACGGCGTCGATAAGCTCGTCCAGGCGGAGCGAATCCGCAAGCTCGTCCAGCTCGTCAAACAGGTTTGCGGCAGCCTTCAGCGCAGCCGACTTCCTCGAAAGCGACTCAAACTGCGAAGCCTCGCGGCAGACCTCCACCGGAGAAATATGCAGCCCGTCGGAGATACGGATTATCTCCTCAACCGTGGCGTCGCCGATACCGCGCTTCGGCTCGTTGATTATCCTGCGGAAACGCACGGAGTCATACGGGTTGTTTATCACCGCGAGGTACGCCATGATGTCGCGTATCTCCTTGCGGTCGTAGAACCTCAGACCGCCTACGATGGTGTACGGAATTCCCGAGCGCGCCAGGGTGTTCTCGAAGCTTCTCGACTGGGAGTTGCTACGGTACAGCAGCGCGTAATCCGTGTAGTGCTTGCCTTCCTTCACGCCGTCAAGGATAGTGTCGGCAACGAAACGCGCCTCGGCTATCTCGCTCTCAAAATTGCAGCACTTTATCTTGTCGCCGTCGCCCAGCGCAGACCAGAGCTGCTTGTCCTTGCGCTGCTTGTTGTTGCGTATCACGGCGTTCGCAGCGTTCAGGATATTCTCGGTGGAACGGTAGTTCTGCTCGAGCTTTATTACCTCGCAGCCGGGGTACTGCTTCTCGAAGCTGAGGATATTCTCGATAGTCGCGCCGCGGAAGCGGTAAATTGACTGGTCGTCGTCGCCGACCACGCAGAGGTTTCCGTTGTTCCCCGCAAGCAGCGAGATAAGGCGGTACTGCGCAACGTTCGTATCCTGATACTCGTCGACCATTATGTATTTATAAAGGTGCTGGTAGTGCGAAAGAACGTCCGGAAAATCCTCAAACAGCTTTACTGTAAGGTAGATTATATCGTCGAAATCCACCGCGCTGGCGCTCCTGAGCGCGCTCTGGTACTCGGTGTAGACCTCCGCGCAGCGCTTCTCCATCAGCTCGCCGGAAGCGTTAGCCATCGGCGCGTACTCCTCCGGGGATATCATCTTGTCCTTGCAGCGGGAGATCATGTTCTTGAACACCTTCGGGTTGAACACCTTTTCGTCGAGGTTCAGCTTCTTCATGGCGTCCTTGATGATACGCTTGGAATCATCATCATCGTAAATCGTGAAGCTCCTCTGGTAGCCGAGGTTTTCGATCTCACGGCGCAGTATCTTCACGCACGCAGAGTGGAACGTTGACGCGTTTATCTTCTCCGCGTCCTCGCCTATCATGTCGATAAGGCGCTGGCGAAGCTCCCCCGCCGCCTTGTTGGTGAAGGTTATCGCGAGGATATTCCAGGGCTGCACCGGCTCTACTGCTACGATCTCCGCAAGGCGCTCCGCATTCTCCGGGGTCTTTTCCATCGCGGGGAAATCCTGGAGGAACTGCTCCTGCTCCGGAGTGAGGTCGCGGACGGTCTCGTCAAGATACGCGTTGCCGAATCTCATCATGTTAGCAATACGGTTGCAGAGCACTGTAGTCTTTCCGCTGCCCGCGCCCGCGATTATCAGAACTGCTCCCTTCACGCGGAACACCGCGCGGCGCTGCATTTCGTTAGTTCTGGAAAAGAAGCTGGTAAGCGCGTTTCGTTTTAATGTTGTGTAATCCAATTCTGTTACCCTTCCTTTATAAAATGGGAAAATGCAGGGTGACAAACGCCGCCCGGCATTTCCTGATGATATTTCTGATGATCCTTCAAGTTACTCGGCGTCCGTAGATACCTGCGCGGAAGCGGAGGAGCTGCTCTTTGCAGTGGAAGCCGCCGCGTCGATCCCGATGAACGGATTTACCTCTGTTCCGATCGCCTGCGGGAGAACTCCGTTCCAGTTGTTTATCTTGAGATAGTCGATGTAGTTCGGGCTTTTTGCGAGCTGCTCCTGCACCGCCTGAATGGAGTACGCCTCAGCGTCCGCCTTTATCTTCTGGGAATCAGCCTCCGCCTGCGCCGCGATGACCTTCTGCTTTGCCTCTTCCTCGCGCTCAGCGGTCTTGTTCTGCATTTTGAGAGCGTCCTGCGCCGCTATCACCTTCGCCTGGATCGACTGCTCGAAAGCGTCCTCAAACGCGAGGTTTTCGATCGCGAACGCGGTCACGATGATCCCCTGCGGCTCCAGGGTCTTTTTGAGGGATTCGTAGATCGCGTTCTGAACGTCGGAACGGTTCTGTACGAGATCTTCCGCCTTTACCCTGCCTATCTCGTCCTTGGATATCTTCGCAACATTCGGCACAAGCAGCTTGGTCTCAACGTTGCTGATACCGATGGTTCTGATTATCTCGGGCAGCTTTGTGCCGTCGTAGTAATAGTTGAGCTTCAGACCCAGGTTGTCAACGGTCTGCGTGTCGCTGGTGTAGGCGTCGGTCTGTACGGAATATATCTGCTCGCGGGTGTCGACCTGCTGTATCTCCTCAATGAACGGCATATGCATGTTGAGACCTGCCGAAAGGTCGCTGGAAACTATCTTTCCGAACTGGTACTTTACTCCGATGTAGCCTTCGTTAACTACCGTGAAGCTGTTGAAAATAAGTATCAGCACTGCCAGGGTGATCACGATGATAAGCGCCCAGAAACCGAATTTCTTTCCGCCCTTTTCGCCGTTGGAATTAGCTGTGAACTGCGTGGAAGCCATAATTTAAATCTCCTTTAAGAAACGAATACCTGTACCCAGTAGCTGCCGTAACCCGAGCCGTCAGCGCAGTATCCCACGCCGATCTTCGAGTAATTCGGATTCAGTATATTTGCACGGTGCGCCTTGGAATTCATCCAGCCTTCAACGACCGCCTCCGGCGTGCTGTAGCCTGCCGCGATGTTCTCTCCTGCGGCAATATAGTCAATATTTGCCTCCCTCAGCGCCGTGAAGCAGCTGCTGCCATCGGGGCGGGTGTGCGAATAGGATTCCGTAAGCTCCTTGGCGCGGGTCTGTGCAACGTCGGACAGCTTGTTGGAGGCCGTGAATTTGCTCAGACCGTTGGCGGTGCGCTGCTTGTTTACCAGTCTTATTACCTCGTCGGCGAAACTGCTGGTTTCGTCCGCCGAGTCGTTCGACTTGTTATTATCCGAAGCGGCTCCCCTGGCTCTTACAGTAATTACCTTTGAATTCCTCCAGCCCTTCTTGACGCAGACGAGCTTCGCGCTCTTCTTCGCGGGAACCGATATCATTCCGCCCTGCACAAGGTCGCCGTTGGACTTTGACGGCGTGGTTCCGTCATACGTGATGTACGCGGACGCTCCGTCTGGTATGGAAATAACGTAGGTGTACTCCTTGCCCTTGCTGGACAGCGAAGCCGTCGGCTTGCGCAGGCGCACCGGTATCTTCTTTGTAAGGTACTCCACCGGTTTGCCCTTGACATAGCTTACAAGTCTCACTCTGCACGGCTCCGAGACCTTTATCCTTGTGGAATTGAGCTTTTTGGATTTAGATGTAGGCTTGGAGCCGTCGGTGGTGTAGTACACCGTGCCGCTCTTCTGGACGGTCACAACGGTGTAGCCGTCGTAAAGCTTGCAGCTTACGGAAAGCGCATTATCGGCAGCCGCGTAAGCGCCCACTGTCATGAGCGATAACACCGTAGCCAGCACCAGAAACAGTGCCAGTATCTTTTTCATCCACTTACTCCTTTCAGACGTCCGGAAACATGAAGTCCGCATTACTTACGACATAAATACCTGCGTCCAGTAGTTGGCGTCGGTCGTATACGGATCATACACATATCCAACGCCTATCATGGTGTAGCTCGGATTGAGGATATTCGCGCGGTGTCCGGGAGAATTCATCCATGCATCAACGACTCTCTCCGGCGTGCTGTAACCCTTCGCTATGTTCTCGCCGGCTGTCACGGTCCGCAGACCTGCTTCGTCAAGCGCGGTGAAGCATTTCGTTCCATCGGGACGGGTGTGCGAATAGGATATCTCTATTTCCTTTGCACGCACCTGTGCGACCTCGGTCAGCTTGTCGTAGGTAGTCAGCTTGTTGAGTCCGTTTGCAACGCGGATCCTGTTCACAAGGGTCACGACCTGCTCGGCGAAGTTGTTCCTGTCGTTCTTGTACGCCTGCTCCTCTTCGTAGGTCATGCCTGTCTTCTTGGTCAGGACGTCGGAATCTATCCAGCCTTTTTTCACGCATACCAGATTAGCTTCTGACTGCTTTGGTATCTCAACGGTCTCGCCGGTGATGAGCTTGCCGTTTTTCGCGGACGGAGTGCTGCCGTCCGTCGTCATGTACACCTTCACGCCCTCCGGCAGATTCAGCAGCTTGTAGACGTATATCTCTTCCTGCTCCATCAGCATCAGATACGGCTGATCCAGCTTTATCTTGATGTTCTGCTTCAGTTCCTTGCCGCGCTTACCGTCGACGTAGTTCACTGCCCGCAGCTTGCACGGCTCTCTGAATATTTCCACAGCGCCCATCTTCTCCGACTTGTCAGTCGGCTCTGTGCCGTCAGTGGTGTAGTATACCACACTGTCCTTGGGCTTTTTCACGGACACCATTGTAGAGCCGGTGCTTACCTTTGTCGTTAAAGTGAACTTCTCCGGTTTCTTCTCTTTTATCTTGATAGTCTTGTTCAGATATTTGATCGGTTTGCCGTCAAAGTAGCATACGGTCCTAAGCTTGCACGGCTCCGTGAACTTTATCAGCAGCGACGCCTCCTGCGATTTGTCAGTGGGCTTCGTGCCGTCGGTGGTGTAGTACACCGTGCTGTTTCTATGGTCGCTTCTGACGTACACGTTCGTCTTGCCTTCATACTGCGATACGTCGAGATAGAACGCTTCCTTGGCCCGTTCCTTCAGAACTTCCTTGTCGACTGCGAAAGTCGTGACATTCATCGCCATAAGCGCCATGACCAGAACCATCAGCAATGAAACCAGCTTTTTCATATAATTACCTCCCATTTTTATACAGATGTTCCCGAGGAAATAAGCTGGGAATACTTGTCGTCGGTCTGTACCTTAACGACGTCCCTGCGGCTTATTCCCGCGTTAGCGTAAGCCTGGGTAAGCATGAGCTTTATTCTGTTGACCTGGTTTACCTCGGAAGCTCCCGGGTCGAAATCTACCGCAACGATGTTGCTCTCCGGGTGCTGTCTGCGAAGCTCTCCGATAACGCCCTTGCCGGTAACGTGGTTAGGCAGGCAGGCGAACGGCTGCATGCATACGATATTCGGAACGCCCTCGCCGATAAGCTCCAGCATTTCCGCCGAAAGGAACCAGCCCTCGCCGGCGATATTGCCGGGGGATACGATGGAACGCACGGATTCGCGCATTTCGTAGATATCGCCCGGGCAGCCGAACTTGGTGCCCTTCACAGCCTTGCGGTAGCTGCGCTCCATAAAGCGGAACGCCTTTACCGCCGCGTCCTCTGCAAACGCCTTCGTGCGTGTGGTATAGAGCAGCTCGCGCTTGGTCTTGCCGTGGGAGCATATGTAGTAGAAGAATCCCATCAGGTCTGGCACGACTACCTCGCAGCCTTCGTTTTCAAGCAGCCCGATGATGTTGTTGTTCGCCACCGGGTGGAACTTTACAAGTATCTCGCCGACAAGTCCGACGCGCGGCTTCTTGATGTCCAGCACCGGGAATTCCGAGAAGTCCTTGACGATGTTGCGGACGTTCTTGTTGAAGTTCGGCAGCGAAATCGACTTCATGTCCTCGCGCAGGAACAGCCGCCACTTTTCGTAGAGCGCGTCCGCGCTTCCCTTTGTGACCTCGTAGGGACGAACCTTGTACAGGCAGCGTGACAGCACGTCGCCGTAGATTATCGCCATGAACGCGCGTATTGCAAGCGGCATGGTCAGCTTGAATCCGCTCTGCTTCTCAAGTCCTACGACGTTCAGCGAAATAAGCGGGATATCGCCGTGACCGGAATCCTTGAGCGCCTTTTTCAGCATGCCGACGTAGTTCGTCGCGCGGCAGGCGCCGCCGGTCTGGGTAATCATAACGGAAGTGTTCCTGAGATCGTACTTGCCGCTGTTGAGCGCGTGAATGAGCTGTCCAACAATGAGAATGGACGGATAGCACGCGTCGTTGTTGACGTACTTCAGCCCCTCGTCAACGACCGCCTTCGAGCAGTCGCGCAGGATAACGACGTTATATCCGGAATGACCGAACGCCGCCTCCAGCAGGTCGAAATGTATTGGCGCCATCTGCGGGCAGAGGATAGTGTGCTTCTTGCGCATTTCCTCGGTGAATTCCGGCTGGCGCACATAGCCGAGATGACCCATCACCGGCTTGTAGTGATGACGCTTGCGCTCCTCGACTACCGAGATAAGCGAGCGCAGACGTATTCTTGCCGCGCCGAGGTTGTTTACCTCGTCTATCTTGAGACAGGTGTACAGCTTTCCGAAGCTGCGGAGTATCTCCTGAACCTGGTCGGTTGTGATAGCGTCCAGACCGCAGCCGAAGCTGTTGAGCTGGACAAGCTCCAGACAGTCGTGCTTGCCGACTACGTGAGCCGCAGCGTACAGCCTTGAGTGATATGTCCACTGGTCGACGATTCTTATCGGGCGGACTACCTGCTCCATGTGTGCAACGCTGTCCTCGGTGAGAACCGCGAAGCCGTAGCCGGTTATCATCTCCGGAAGTCCGTGGTTTATCTCCGGGTCGATGTGGTAGGGTCTGCCGGCGAGCACGATACCGGACTTGCCGTTCTCCTCGAGGAACTTCACGGTCTCTTCACCCTTGCGGTGCATCTCAGCCTTGAACGCCTCGTCCTCGGCGTATGCCTTATCCAGCGCGGAAACTATCTCTTCCTTAGTGAAGCCGCCGTCCGGGAATTCCTTTGTGAATTCCTCGTAAAGGCGCTCGCCCATGCGCTTCTTGTGGAATATAGGCAGGAACGGGTTCATGAACTTTACGTCCCTGCGAAGCTCCGGCACGGAATTCTTGATAACCTCAGAATATGTAGCAACGACCGGGCAGTTGTAGTGGTTGTCCGCACCGTTGTTCTCGCTCATTTCATACGGCATGGAGGGGTAGAAAATGAACTTCACTCCCTCGTCAACCAGTGCCTGGATATGACCGTGCGCCAGCTTCGCCGGATAGCATACCGACTCGGAAGGCATGGTCTCAATGCCGCGGTCGTAAATCTCGCGGGAGGACTTCGGCGACAGCTTCACGGAGAATCCGAGCTCGGTGAAAAACTTGTGCCAGAACGGATAGTTCTCGTACATTCCGAGGACGCGGGGAAGTCCCACTACTCCGCGCTTTGCGGTGCTTTCCGGAAGGCACTCGCGGTCGAACAGCAGGTGATATTTATAGTCGAACAGATTCGGCAGCTTCTCCTTGGTGGATACATTGCCCGCGCCGCGCTCGCAGCGGTTGTTGCTTATGTAGCGCTTCCCGTCCGGGAATTTCGTGATGGTCAGCAGGCAGTTGTTTGAGCAGCGTCCGCAGCGCGCGGTGGTCTTTTCGACCGTGAAGCTCTCCAGCTTATCCAGCGGAGCGATGGTGCTTCCCTTGCCGTCGTCGCGCTCGATGGAGATGAGCGCGCTTCCGTATGCGCCCATCAGCCCCGCCTTGTCCGGACGGATAACGTCCTTGCCGCAAATCAGCTCGAACGCCCTCAGCACGGAGTTATTCATGAACGTGCCGCCCTGAACGATTATCTTATCGCCCATGGTGGAGGTGTCGCGCAGCTTTATGACCTTGAACAGCGCGTTCTTTACGACCGAGTATGACAGACCTGCGGAGATATCCGCAACGGTCGCGCCTTCCTTCTGAGCCTGCTTTACGCGGGAGTTCATGAACACGGTGCAGCGGGAGCCGAGGTCAACAGGATTCTCTGCGGTAAGTCCCAGCGTTGCAAAATCTGCGGAAGACATACCCAGCGCGTTCGCGAAGTTCTCGATGAACGAGCCGCAGCCGCTTGAACATGCCTCGTTGAGCAGAATGCTCTCTATCTCTCCGTTCTTGACGCGCATGCACTTCATGTCCTGACCGCCGATATCGAGGATAAACTCCGCGCCCGGGAGAATACGGTCAGCCGCCTTGTAGTGCGCCATGGTCTCGATCTCTCCGAAATCCGCGCCGAGCGCCGCCTTTATCAGATGCTCGCCGTAGCCGGTGGCGCACGCCTTTGCTATGTACGCGCCCTCGGGGAGCTTCGAGTAAATGTCCTTCAGAATTCCGATAACAGATTTCAGCGGGTCGCCGCCGTTGCCGCTGTAGTAGGAATAGATTATCTCGGCGTTCTTGTTCAGCAGAACTGCTTTCGTTGTGGTGGAGCCTGCGTCCACGCCGAGGTAGCACGCGCCCTTGTGCTTCGCGATGTCCGCAGTGGGAATCACAGCCTTCGCATGGCGCGCCTTGAACGCTTCCAGCTCGGCCGCGTCCCTGAAAAGCGGAGCAAGACGCTCCACCTCGCGCATGTCAGCCGTGCCGAGGCTTCCGGCTTTCTTCACGAGTTCGTCAAGGTCGGCTTCCGCAGTCTCATCAGAGAATGCGCAGCCCATCGCCACGAACAGGTTCGCGTTCTCCGGGAAAATTATCTGGTCGTCCTTGAGGTTCAGCGTTTCGATGAATCGCGCGCGAAGCTCCGACAGATAGTGCAGCGGGCCGCCCAGGAACGCCACGTTGCCCCTTATCGGCTTACCGCAGGCAAGTCCGCTTATTGTCTGGTTTACCACCGACTGGAATACCGAAGCAGCGACGTCGGAGCGCTTTGCGCCGTCGTTGAGCAGCGGCTGAATGTCGCTCTTCGCGAAAACGCCGCAGCGGGAGGCTATCGGGTATATGGTCGTGTGTTTCTTTGCAAGCTCATTCAGACCGCCGATATCGGTGTTGAGCAGAGCCGCCATCTGGTCGATGAACGCGCCGGTTCCGCCTGCACAGGAGCCGTTCATGCGCTGCTCCAGACCGCCGGTGAGGTAGGTTATCTTAGCGTCCTCGCCGCCCAGCTCGATGGCTACGTCAGTGCGGGGAATAAGCTTCTTTATAGCGTTGGTGCCGGCTGCGACCTCCTGAACGAACGGAATCCCCAGCCACTTTGAAACGGAAATACCGCCCGAACCTGTGACCGCGATCATCATGCGCTCGCCCTTGAAGTGCTCGCCAAGCTCCGAAATTATGTCAAATACTGTCTTTCTGATATCCGAGAAGTGACGTCTGTACTGGCTGTACAGAAGCTCGTCGTTCTCGCCGATAACGGCCGCCTTTACTGTGGTTGAACCGATATCAAGTCCTGCTCGCTTCAATGTATCAAATCCTTTCCTCTGAAAAAACCGGAAAATTCACCCGGTACACATATTTTCATTATAGCACAACTGCCAGAGAATTGCAAGCGCAAACAAATGGTTTAACGGGCGGTTTTGTGATGGTTGTCTGAAAAAAGTATCCGGAATATACTGGCCAGCCTATTGACAAATGCTTCCGCAAAGCGTAAAATATAATGGCAATACCGCACAAAGATTGCGCGTGTATTGCGCAGTCAGATTTTTCGTCAGATTGTACAATGAGGACGACGCAAG
>ERZ773200.2216-NODE-2216-length-14547-cov-3.072523_pt1 | contig 14547 bp, 9 predicted proteins | sample MGYA00581008_ERZ773200 | MGnify/ENA primary metagenome ERZ773200 (study PRJEB29015, sample SAMEA2737770) | human gut metagenome | biome: human gut; feature: human-associated habitat; material: faeces | place: China | collected 2012 ... | reverse complement strand
GGATTTAATTTGTGTTCTATTATTATTGGTTTATAATAAATTTTATATCCTAAAAGTGCAAACAAACTTGCCACTACTGTTGCACCTAAAATCTCTATAATAATATTCATATCTTCCCTCCTAACTTACTGTAAATCACCCTTTTTATCTCAAGCTTACCTTAGAAAAACACATTACATTTGTAAAGCACTTTTATTTGTTACTCATTATATCTCCTCCTATCTTTACCGTTTTTTCCTCACCTTTTTAATTCTAAAAGTAACTTTTCTTGTTCCTTTATACCTTCCTTTTCCGGTAATCTTGATCTTTGCTTTACCGACTTTTACGTTTTTGCTATATGTAAGCTTGTAATCTGTGTTTTTCCGAAGTTTCTTCCCCTGCAATGTGATCACTACATTTGGTTTTATCTTTTTGCCGGTACATTTTTGTGGCTTTATTTTTTCACTTTGGCATATTTCAGATAGACATACTTTGGATCTGTTTTCCACATGGCATAAACTGCTGTATCTCCTGTTGTTCCATGATCGATACCGATTACTTTCTTTTTATAAGATGTTGTGTACCAGCCAGCAAAAATGTATCCTGTTCTTGAGGGGGGGGTAAATTATTTCTTCAAAATATCCTTTATTTTATTAAAAATTACTCTACCTCACTTCCAAAATCTACTCATTGGTATAACTGTAGTACTCTTTTTCTTTAACATAAGAGTATATTTTAATCATCCTCCTATTAATTGTGTAATAATTGCCTTTTCTAACTTCTTCTGCTTCGACGACGGCAATTTGTATGATGTTCTGACAATAACTGTTCCAACTATTTTATGTGAACCACTATCGAGACGACTCCCATCAAAGAATGCAAGATAATCATTACGCTTATTTGCATTCTCAATGCTATCATACACTTCAACACTACCGCCACAAGCAGTACCTTTATCAATAATTGTTTTTTCTTGATCAGAAAAGTCACTTTGATCCACCCATTTACAAGAAAAAAATATCTGCGAAGTATATTCACCTGATTTACCAAGATTTCCGTTAGGATCATTATCTTCAGTTACTGCTGATATACCTGTAATTACTTTTACCTTCTTCAAACATTTAATAATATATTGCTCTTTAGGATTGTTTACTAACGCATCCATCTTTTTTTTGCACTCTTCACTCTTGCTTTTTGAATCCTTATAATCTGAAATTGTATTGTATATATCAAGAGCCTTTTTATATTGTCCATTTGTCTGATACTCATTCGCTTTTTTATAATCAGCACTCTTACAACCTGTAAGCACAAAACACATCGATACAATCATTAAACCTAACATCATTGTCTTTTTCATAATACATTCCTCCATTTTCTGTGCATAGATATTTCATCCAGTATATAATTTTCCAGATCTGTAATATCTTTTAGAAACGCAAAATTAATTATTACATTCCGCTCATTTTGTTTCTAATTGAATTTTTATATTTGCAAAATATATCCATATTTTACCTTTTTCAATTTTTTATTCACGGAAAAAAAGTTGCGAAACCATCAAATTTCACAACTTTTTTGTTCTATCAGTCTTTTCTTTATTAATTCAATAAAATGCGTTGGTTCTACAACTTTAATTGTTGGTCCAAAAGAAAGTATCCGAATAACCATCTCCATCTCATCTTCTTTATCATAATAAATCGTCACTAAATATCTATCATCAGAAACTTTTTTTGCACACTTCTTAAAATGTGCAAAATGAAGTAACACCCTCTCAAGAGTATTTCGCTGATCAGTTAGTTCAAAACTGACTTGACATATATTTTCAATCTTATTCTCTTGATAATTTGTCAAAAAAGGCTTTTTATAAAATGTACATTCTGCAATTCGTCCAAGATTAATTGTCGTTTTAAATTCGCTATCGCTACCCACCAGTCGGAACTTATCATCCTTCTCAGAATATTCAAGATATTCCGGTAAAATAACAGAATGCAGCTTTTTACCTTTTTTACTAAAAAAATATACATCCAACGGTATTTTTTTCTGTATTGCCTCCAAAATTAAACGAAAGTTAGCAATATATCCGGCATCAGAATATGGATCTCCATCATCATATTGGTCAAAAATACTAATATCTGATGGAAGAAACAGTGGTTCTACATCAGAAAATTTCATATTCATCTCCCCGAACAACTGAATTCTGGGATCACTCATAACTGCTTTTAACCATCTTTTTTGCAAAAGAGTAAGTGGCATTGTTGGTTTATTTTTTATTGGTGTAGTTCCATCTTTTCTAATTAGCTGCCATTTTTCTTTTTTTAATTCTTCCAATATAACAAACTTACTTTCTTCAAATGCATACTTTTCAATAATATTTATTAATTCTTCATCCATCACCGGATGAACAACTGCTTCTGTCAATATAGCGGCTACAGCATTGTAATATGCACTATATATTTCACTAAACAGCATTTAATCATCACCTCCAACACCATATAACTCATACATGGTATCCATATCCCATCTGAATTTATTCTCTAAATCTTTATTTGAAAAATGTAGATCTATAATCCGACATATAAATGTTCTTATCCATGGAATCAATTCATTGCTATCAAATACATCCACTACAAATTTACTATGATTATTATCCATATGTATTACTGTTCCACAGCGTTTCTCTCTCTCTAATCGATTACGAATATGCTGTTCATCATCTTTATAATATACTATAAATTCTACATGTTCCAATTGTTCTCCTACGGAATTTTTAGTATTAACCCCCCAAATATAAGGTGATATTTTTCCAAACTGCTCTTCATATTGCTCAAACCGATCACATCTTTCCCCAAACTTTACGCTTACAATATTATCTATTCGAAATGCATTGATCTCCCGATAGTCTAACGTATATCCCATAAGATATTGGCGACCGCCCTGAACACTGATTCGAATTTTAAGTGGTACCACATGACTTATAGAAGTCTTGTTTTTTTTCTTATTAAATATTTCAAGCACAACCGTACATTTTTCCCTAATTGCCATAAACAACAAGCAAAGAATGTCACTATCCATTGTTTCTGTTATATAATGATGTTTAAAAGCAAAATGACTTTGATGTTTTTCCACTTTATCTAATAAAAATGAGCCAATTACCCCACAAGGCATTACTTCCGAAAAATAATCTAATAAATCCAGATTAAGAGAGAACTCTTCCCTGAAACGACTATAATAAACCGCTTTTCCCTGTCGCTCTGCATGTAAAAGCCCCTCACTAATGTACTCCCGAAGTTTTTTTCTTATAGTGGATTCATCAAATATTCTTGGTTTTGAAAATTGATATACATATTCATCAATTTGTTTTGCTATCTCACCTGTAGTCAAACTAACATCCGGCGAACTTAAAATATCAAATAATATAAAATGAAGTGTAATATCTCCATCCGTGAAGCTCTTAGCTTTCCAGGCTTTATAAAGGGGATTATGACCAACCACTCGGCTATCAATGGAAATAAAAATGTTTTTACCTTCTGAGGTCTGACGAAACTGCATATAATCACCAAGCCAGCTTTCTATCCGACGCTTTTCATTATCATAAGATCGTGCACTTTTTTCTGTATATTCACCCCTACTTTTGAAACCATATACATAAAATTCTCGCATATAATCACGAATACAATTAAATTTCTTTATAAGTTCCTTATATGCCATTATCTCTCTCCCACCTTTATTGAATCCTACTTCTCCCTATACACCCACTCTTTAAACCCGGACAATTGTGCTGCCTCATAAATCGGTCGGATCACATGTTCCAGTCTCGAAATAAAAGAATTACGATCCAGACCATCCTCATATAATTGATTTCGAATTTCTTGATTATTCAAATGATACGGTGCGATCTTTTGAAATGTTTCTTTCACTTCGGGATGCACTTTTTTCAATTCATATGCCCTGTATTCCAAACCACCGAGTTTCTCAAAATACAGTTCCCAAGCTGGCAAAGAATTGTTCTTGCTGCTGTTAATTGATTGCGTTGTGGGATGCAAATTCCATAATTCATCATGGGCAACGTATTGCCATGGAATAAAATGATCAACGGAAATCGACACATCTTTCAGATCAATTTTCCCATAAATATCTGTTAAAGAGGGATCCTTTTGTATGATCAATTGCCAATACTTCCTTACTCTTTCCGTGTCTCCTCTCGCATCGCGATGCTCTAATTTATCCGCAATTCCCGGCACGCTTGGATTTTTATTTTGAAGATAGTGTATTAAACTCAACTGCGTCCAGCCTTTTATAATTTCCTTATGTTTTAACAAATACGCTGCCCACAAGGCATCTATCTCTATTATCGTATTAAGCCCGGAATATAAAGCAAAATAATAGATCAGCCTTTTTTGACTATTGATCTTATTTGTTAACTTTTCTTTTGATCCGCACCATGTGCTATGGTCAATGTGGATTTCATCATAAAAAGGAACTTGTAATTTATAGGGAACATATCTGATCAAATCTAATTTGTATTTTTTGATATTTTTATCTTCTGTAGTTTGAAGAAATTCCATCAGTTTGTCTCTTTTTTCAGTCGAACGAATATGATAGTTTTCATGAATATATTTTGCAATTTCTTCTAAGTTATCTTTACTGCCGATCGGTCCGAGTCTCAGATGATATTCCGTCACCATATACCATGCATCGGCAATCATTTCATTGATCAATTCCTCAAAGGTAAATCTGTTATGTATACCATCTAACTTTCTAAGGATTGCCTGGAACCAAAAAAATTTATAACAATTTGTTGTTTTCCCAAACAATTTGCTTAAATGTCCTATGTTCAGTTCTTCCGAATAAGGTAATTCCATTTTCATCCCCTCTTTTCCAAAAAACATACGCACTTTAATGATATAGGTTTTCTAAATCATTCCGTTCATTTTTATAATGTGCAAATAGATTCTATATGTAACAACAAGCCCTCCGACTCGTATCTGTTCTATTCCTTCTCAAACAAAAATCCCGGTGCCACTTTTCCAAGAGCTACGATCACAACTACACCGATAATGATATTTGGCAGCATATAAAGTCCATTGTACAGCAGACTATACAATGCAACATTCATGCCTTCCGGCGCATAACTTCCCCAAAGCAAACAGCCTGAAAGAAAGCTGCAAAGGAAACGAAGCTCTTTTCTTCTTAATCCATTGTTTATCATTTTCCAGCTAATTTTTATTTCTGTCTCATTTGCTGTTTGACTATCCTGTTACTTAACAAGTTCTTACACTTATCTATTTGAGCAGGAATACACCAGACAATCTACAATTTCTTTCTCATCCATTCCTTTTTTCCTCATCCATTCAATCAAATTTACAAGAAATTGGCTAGGGATTTCCCACTCTTGCATTTCATCCATAATTCGCTCTTTCATTTCATTATCTTCCATAATCATCCTCTTTTCTAAAAAATAGTTCCTAATTTTCACATTCTGATTCTTTTCTCCGTATCAGATTCAGCCACTTTTCTTTGTACTTTCCAATCCGCACATCTCTGAAAAATCAAATCCTTTCTTCTATCAGTTTAATATTCTTTATAAAGTCTGTAAAGGATTTCTCTGTAAAATCTGTAAAATGCACCCATTTTATACACCGAGGGTTTAAATCACATCCTTACAAAACATTTTTTACCTTATAGCAAAAGAAAGCCGGCTCCGGCACTTGCCGGGACTGGCTTTCCCTGATTTGCTATCCAAACGCTTAAATATTTATCATATTATTTATTTTCCGGTGCCTGCAGCACAACAAAACCATGCCCTTGTAAGGTACGAAAATAAGCAAGTAAACGATCATACAGCGGTTCGGCTTTTTCACCGAATTGCTCTTGTACCAACATTGCAATGTCATAAATTGTATGTTTTCCGTCGATTTGTTTCCAGATAAAGCTTCCAAATTCTTCCAATGCAATATGACTGACTTTTGGTCGTCCAAAGCAAACCTGTGCGATTCGGTTAAACATTCCTTTGTTGACAACATCAACTGTCACAATACCGTCTTCATTTTCTGACCATTGGATCTGCTGTGCGATTAACGGCACATAATCTAACAGATTATTGTCTTTTTTCACTATTTTGTTTCCTTTGCTTCTTTACTCCAGATTGTAAATTTGAGGATCAGAAGAATGATCAATGCCATTACAATCAGTCCACCAATCTGTCCTAAGTTCACAACTCCTGACAGATCTACGATCTCTGCAATCGTCTTACCATTTACTGTAGCAACTGCAAGAATAGCAAGCAGAATACCGACAAGACCTTCACCGGCGATCATTCCCGAACAGCAAAGCACACCATTATTGATCACTTTGTCTTTATTTGCTTTTCCTTCATATACTTTTTCTAAGATCAGACGAAGGATACCACCTACCATAATGCAGGCAGAAAGTTCAATCGGCAGATATAAACCGATTGCGAAAGGAAGAACCGGTATTGACAGCAGTTCGACCATAATTGCAATAAATACACCGATAAATACCAATGTCCACGGAAGATTTCCACCCATAACGCCTTCTACGATCATTTTCATCAAAGTAGCCTGTGGAGCTGCAAGTGCAGGTGTTCCAAATCCCCATGCACTATTTAAAAGATAAAGAACAAAGCCGATCGTAATAGCGGATACAACAGCACCTATCAATTCACCATACTGCTGTTTTACCGGTGTAGCTCCAAGGATATAACCTGTCTTAAGATCCTGAGACATATCGCCGGCCATTGCTGCCACAATACAGATAACAGAACCGATTGCGATCGCTGCAACCATTCCTGATGCGCCTGAATTACCGGTTGCTTTTAAGATCAGACTTGTGATCAGCAATGTTGCAATCGCCATTCCTGATACCGGATTGTTACTGCTGCCGACTAAACCTACCATTCTTGAAGAAACGGCTGCAAAGAAGAAACCAAAGATAACAATAATAATTGCTCCTAAGACACCGATCGGAATAACAGGTAATACTGCGATCAGAATGATCAATACAGCAAGCATTCCCAGAACAAGTCCCATATTCATATCACGGTTAGTACGTTCTTCTTTACCAATTGCTTCTTTGTTCATCATTCCGCGAAGTGCATCTACAAATGTGCGGCAGATCAGAGGAAGTGATTTCACAAGACTGATAATACCACCGGCCGCTACAGCACCGGCACCGATATAACGAATATAATTTGACCAGATACCGGATGCCCCACTACTCTTCCATACTTCTGCGATCGTTACTGTCGCAGGATATAAAATGGTATTTGCACCAAACAGATAGATTGCCGGGATCAATACAAGCCATCCGAGGATCGCACCGGCAAACATATAAGATGCAATCTTAAAACCACAGATATAACCAACACTGATCAATGCCGGATACACTTCTGCACTGACTTCTGTATGAATCTTCTGAATAGAGATCGTTACAACATTTGATACTACTTTCAATCCATCTACGATAAATTTAACTAATGCAGAAATTCCCATTCCGATAAATACGATTGCTGCATTTGCGCCACCTTCCTGACCTGCAAGCAGCACTTCAGCACAAGCAGTTCCTTCCGGATAAGGCAGTGTTCCATGTTCTTTTACGATCAATGCTTTACGCAAAGGTACCATAAAGCAGATACCAAGAAGTCCACCGATCATTGCGATCAATGCAATCTCTACAATGCTAGGCATCTGTGCCTTCTTTTCTGCTGCCCACAAAAAAAGAACAGGCATGGTAAAAATAGCACCGGCTGCTAAAGACTCACCGGCTGAACCAATTGTCTGTACCATATTGCTTTCCAGAATCGTTTCTTCTTTTTTTGAAGAAAAACCACCGATCAGCTTGTACACACCCATACCAATAACGGCTGCTGGAATAGATGCAGAAACCGTCATACCTACACGAAGTCCAAGATATGCATTGGCTGCACCAAAGACAATCGCAAGGATAATACCGATCAGAATCGATGAAACCGTAAATTCCGGCAACACCTTGTCTGCACTGACATAAGGTTTAAAAGAGTTGTTCTCTTCCATAATAAATCCTCCTAGTAAAATTATCTGTAGATTAATATGTCAAAAATTAATTTCCCCGACAGACTATTTTTAGAATCTCTACGACTTGATCCGCACTGCACACTATTGTCTTATGTTAGTATCGTACAAACATAAAAAATTATCACATTCTTAGAAAATATTTGACAACTTAATCTTAAATCAAGTTTATCGGAATAACACTTGATGATTTTATATTCCGTAAACACTAAAAACGCCTGCATAAGCATAAACAATTCTGCTGTTCATCAAATACAAGCATTATTTAATATAGCATTTTTTCCAAAAAAAAGCAATGAATTTTCTATTTTGGAAAAATATTTACTATTTTTTATATTGATTTAATAAAACGTTTCATTCGTAAAACGTATCTGCTTGAAACCCGGCATGCAATATGATATAGGGCAATCAAATTCCATCTACTCCTTCTATAAATCGCACATATACATGTGGCATATTGATAGCTATAGCAACAACAACACAAGCACAATCTCTATAAGCAAAAAGAGAATATTATATTTTGTAAAAGAAAGAATATATGCTTTTTTATCAGCAAATATACTTTTTTCATAATAATCCAGAGAGATCATACTTGCCATAGATGCAATCAATGTACCCAATCCACCAATATTAACACCCAGCAGTAAAGCGTTTCCATTCGATGTAAAACGTGCAATCAGAATTGCTGCCGGAACATTACTCACAATCTGACTAATTAATATGCCTCCTGCAACTTCATTTCCTACTATCATTGTAGAAAGCATTTTGTTGATCCATGGGATTTGTGCCACATCCCCTACAACGATAAACAAAATAATAAATTTGATCAAAAGCCCATAATTGATACGACAAAAAATCTTTCTGTCGCAAAGAAAAACACCAATAAAAACTGCAAAAAAAGTTACAACATGTGGCACAAAACGCAATACCGTTAATATACACAAAAGAAATAATACGATAAAGACTATTGTCCAAAGCAGCTTATGTTTAATAACATATGCTTTGCCCGTATCCGTTATATTTTGCTCCTGTTCAATTGGTTCTGTAGGAAAAAGGATAAAAATAAAGATACCCAAAAGAACAAATGCTACTACACCATAAGGAAGAATAATCCGATAAAATGCAACTAATGTCATCTTATAATTCTGGTATAAAAAAACATTCTGTGGATTGCCTATGGGTGTCAGCATACTTCCCATATTAGCAGCAATGGTTTCTAAGACAATAAAGCGAATCAATTGATCAGATGCTCCAATGCGATTTATAATTCCTATTGTAAAAGGCACCAAAATAATTAATGCAACATCATTTGTCAAAAACATACTAAAGAAAAAGCTGCTTCCAATCAGATAATATGCTATCCTTCTGATATTTTGTGCACGATTCATCAAATAAAGTGTACAAAGGTCGATATACCCAAGCCTTTGAATTCCTGCAACAACTCCCATCAGACAAAAAAGTAAAATAAGTGTTCCAAAATTTATCTGTCTGATTGTAAATTGATATAAAACAGTGATCATTTCTCTGTGCTCCATCCTACAAACATACTATTTATATGTCCTCTCTCAAAATCAATCAAAATAGTTTCCATACTGCCCATATATTTCTTTGATTTTTGCATATGACATTTTTTCTCTTCTGTATTCATCCACGATACCCTTATTATTCATCTCTCTGGGACGACTTGCAAACCACTCCTTGCTGACTCTGTTATCACAAAATTGCCATATATATACTCCACTGCATCCATCATATTGTAAACATGTTGAGATTTGCTCATTTAGTGCTTTCATTTGATATTCCTCTGTCCACTTTCCCTGATGCTGATTATGATATCCATAGATTGCTCCAGCACCTATTTCGGAAACAAGAAATGGCTTATCCTTTCCTTGTTTATCCTGCTCTATCCAATCAAATATTTCTGTCATATATGTTTCTGTTGATTGATCGACATACCATCTTGGATAAATATTACATGAAACAACATCGGGAAGATCAAAACAGATATCCTGAAAGAACTTACAACTTGCAAAAGTACATGGTCTTGTATCGTCCATTTGTCTAATCAATTCAAATTGCTTTTTATAACATTCTCTGCCAAAAAGTGTCTCGCTGGCACATTCATTCAAAATCCCCCATATAAATATACTTGGGTGATTATAATGTGCAGCTATCATCTCCTTAATAACATTTTCTGCCTGCATTTCAAACAACGGATGCTTCATCTGCTCTTCTTCAATTCCTCTGGCATGATTTTCTTCCCAAACAAGAATGCCCATCTCATCACAAAGATCAAGAAAAATCTCATCATTGGGATAATGCACTGTTCGTATTGAATTTGCTCCCATCTGCTGAATCAAAACAAGATCATGATAAATTGCCCGATAGGGCAATGCACAGCCATAATCAGGATGATCCTCATGACGACATACTCCTTTGATTCGAAGTTTTTTACCATTTAACAATATATTATTCTCACTAATACGAACCTCACGAAATCCAAAGCGTTCTATTAGATCATCGATAATATCATCCTCAACAAAAAGTTGTAACACCATTTGATATAAATTAGGAGACTCTGGATTCCATTCTAAAACATCTTCCATTTCCAAAACTGTATTTAATTCATAGTTATCTTTTTCATCGATTCTGATATTCCATTCAAAGGTCTGATTATCTATTGTCACTTTAGCAATTACTTTTTTATCTCTCAGTCGTTCCTTCTTTAACACAGAAATTGCTGCTTTAAGATTTATGAACCATCGATCATTTTTTCGAATCGTCTTTACATGCGCGTATTCAAAATAAGCACTTTGCAGCTGTTCTACCATAACACCTCTTGATATCCCACCATATGACATGTAATCGTTTGGTAAATGAAGTGCACTATTCTCATGAAAGCGATTGTCAACTTTTATCTCTAGCAAATGCTCTCCTTTTGCAAGATCCTTTACTACAACCAAAAACGGTGTGTATGCATTGTAATGCTGTGCTATCTGTTTTCCATCAAGCACCAAAACTGCTGTATGACTAACGCCTTTACATTCTATTTGAATATCCCCCTCTGCTTGGAATCTTTTTCGATAAATCCCCTCTCCTCTATAATCAGCAAAAAGTGGATGTGATTCCCAGCATCCTGGTACAGCCATCAAAAATCTTTGTCCTCCATATGGTCCTGAACAAGGTTCAAACTGCCATAAACTCTCTGATAACTCCATTTGTTTTCTAACTATATGTCTTTGAAATGTTCTTATCATCTTATTCACCACTTATCTTTCTCTTTTCCTTTTCCATACTCAACCAAAGGAAAGTAACACATCTTTTAAATCACCCATGCACGGTCATTATAACAGGAAATTCATCCCGGTATGTAAAGTTTACGCAATGGCATTTGCATTGATACTTTCTATCACACTTTGAATTCCCATCCACACTGACACATCGGTAAAGATATCAACCACACTGCCCTGATCAGTAAATGGTGGTTCCTGTAAGACAGAAAAGTCTTTCATCATTCCGTTATGAACAATATATTCCACGATCTGATTGACAAAATACGTCTGTCTGCTATCAAATCCTGCATCATACAAGTATTTTGAGAATGCCGCCTTAGCTGCTTTCATATCAAGCCCTACGATTTCGCGAACTAATTCCCCAAGAGGTTTTGCCCCGTATTCCTGCTCATAATCCTGCTTTGTTCCTATTTCTTTCCAAAGAATCTCTTCTAAAGCTTCTACGTCCATCTTCGTCAATGGCTGGTTGGAATGAAGTTTTGCAATAACAAGATTATCTTGATGCTTTCTGATATAATATTCCGCCTTTTCTTTATATTTTTTCAGATCGTCATTATCTAACTCAGCTTCTTTCCATTCCTGCGACAACAGTTCGTCCGAAAAATCAGTGTCATATGACTGACTGATCTTAGGTGGAATATATTTGATCAGATCACGCAACTTTTCTCTGATTTCTTCAAATTCGTTAATATCTGCATGTTCCATATAATCCGAATGCAGAATTTTATCTATCAGATCTGACTGTTTCTGAATCTCCGGTATATTTGCCACTCCGGCAACGCCTGCAACTTTTTTGTACAGATCGCTTCTGGCCTTCGCATACTTCTTTCCAACCAGACAGGCAAGTTCGATACCATACATTAATGCATCAAAACGCAACGCTTTAATCTCATCATTATCCGGCAGAATCAATGGTGCCACTTCTTCTTTTACTAATAGCGTGTCCTCAAAAGTAAGTGTCTGATAATTTTCTTCCAAAGAATAAAGTTCCACATATTTTAAATGCTGTCTTACCGCAAAATTATCTCGCGGAAGTTCCTTTACCTGCTCACTCATTTGCTTTACTAATGCTTTACGATATGCGATCAAACGCTCTTTTTGATATTCCATATTTTGCAATTTATATGAAATTTCAAACTTTAAGTTAAAAATAGCACTTTGCAAGGCAACTGTATTGGCGGTTGCCTTTCCTTTATTCATTCTAAAGAAATCAAAGTTGTTGCAAAAATCAAAAATATAAAATTTCTTCTTATCTTCTCCATCCAAAAGTTTTGGACAAAGCCTCGTTCCTCTTCCGATCATCTGCCAGAACTTTGCTTTACTCATGACTTTTTTAAAGAAAACCAGGTTAAGAACCTCCGGCACATCAATTCCCGTATCCAGCATATCTACAGAAATAGCGATCTGCGGCATTTTTTTCGGATCAGAAAATTCGTCAATCGCACTTTGGGCATATGTCATATAATTATCAATTACTTTTGCATAATCCGGTAAATAAGGGTATTCTTTATGAAAAACCCTCAATATCTCTTCCGCATGTTTATGATTCTTTGCAAAAATAATTGTCTTGCCGATTTTTTCACCATAGTCGATTTTAATACCATCATTCATCAACGTATGCAATACCTGCTTAATTGTGTCTTCATTAAATACCCAGCTGTTTAACGCAGAAGAGCTTATTGTATCCGGCATTTGTTCTGAATCTTCTCCAAAAGTAGACTCATACATTTCTTTATCTTCTTTAGAAAGTTCATCGTATACAATACCTTCTTCCATAAATTTGAGCTTTGATTCGATGGAAACATAATCCACTAAATAGCCATCTTTAACTGCCTGTGCCAGATCATATCCAAACGTCGGCACCCCATTTTCCAACTCGAAAATCTCATACGTATTTTTGTCTATTTCGTCCTTTGGCGTTGCTGTCAAACCTACCAGCGGTGCATCAAAATATGAAAAAATGTCCTTATATTTATTATAAATAGATCGATGTGCCTCATCACAGATCACAAGATCAAAATGACCGCAGGTAAAAAGTTTTCCTTCTTTGTCATTTACAGTATCAATACACTGCATCATCGTCTGATATGTAGAAAAAACACAATGTGCGTTATAATTATCTTTTTCTTCAATAAGATTAGTACATGACAAATTTGTCAGCATATTTACAAAACTTCTCTTTGCCTGTGTTACTAATGATTTACGATCTGCAAGAAAAAGAATATTCTTAACCCATCCCGCATCCAGCAAGACTTTACACAAAGCAATGACTGTTCTCGTCTTTCCTGATCCTGTCGCCATAACAAGCAATGCTTTTCTGCGATTGTTCTGATCAAAACTTTCACACACCTTCTTAATTGCTTCCTGCTGATAATAACGTCCTGCAATCTCTTTATCCGCTGTAATGTGTTTCAGACTTGTTCGCATTTTTTTCAGGTTAAACCATTTTTCTAAATCTCTCTTAGAATAGATCGTACTGCATTTTCGTTCCGGATAACGTCCATCAATAATTCTTGTTTCAAAACCATTTGTTAAGAAAATAACCGGCCGTCTCTTATACTTTTGTTCTATCAGATCGGCATACAGTTTCGCCTGCTGTCTTCCTTTTGATACATCAACACAAGTACGCTTCGCTTCAATAATCGCAAGCGGACATTGCATATCATCATAAAGAACATAATCTGCACGCCCAATCTCTGATTTATTCGGCATTCCTTCAATCTGTACTTCATTAATCCAGTTTTTGCCTTCTTTCCATCCTGCTTCATCTAACATCGAATCAATATACAATTTTCTTGTCTTGTATTCCGTCATATCAAGCGGCTTTGGAACATACGTCTGTTGCTGCTCTTTTCGTCGTGCCGATAATTCTTTTTTTAATGATGCATTTTCCTCTATTAACTTTGCAAGATCCAGTTCCTGTTGTGCGGTCTTTTTTTGTATCTTTTCTAACTCTTCTTTTGCATCTTTGGCAGCTTGCTTTGATTCTTTTGCTTTATTAATTCTTGCAAGAATAATTCCTTCATCAAAATTTCTATCTTCATACTCATCTGCATAACAATACGCAATGTAATCCATAAAAATAAATAGATTTTCCAGACAAAGCATTGCTTCATCCCGCCCCAGTTTTCGACTGCCATGTGCCACATTATTGCCACATCTGCGAATGTAATCCATTCGTTTCCACAGATCTGGTCCGATAATGCGCC
>ERZ773200.2213-NODE-2213-length-14556-cov-2.727329_pt1 | contig 14556 bp, 9 predicted proteins | sample MGYA00581008_ERZ773200 | MGnify/ENA primary metagenome ERZ773200 (study PRJEB29015, sample SAMEA2737770) | human gut metagenome | biome: human gut; feature: human-associated habitat; material: faeces | place: China | collected 2012 ... | reverse complement strand
TGTTATGGATCACACGGTCAAATCCATGTTTCCTGTCGTACACTGCCATACCACCTCTGCGTGTTCCCAGATGGGAATGATAATCAATTCCGAAGAAAAGATCCAGCACACAGTTGTTCTTTGATGCTACTCCAAAAATTCCACCCATTATCGTATTCTCCTTTTGTCTTATCCGTTATCGACAGCTTCTTTTACAGGCATTGCGGTAACTTTTCTCATCGTCTCCGGGCGTGTCCTGCCCGATTTCACAATGTCCATTATATAGAACAGAAAAATAGAAGTAAAGAGTTTTATCCTTTCGAAAACCAACCTCTTTTTGGCTGATGCTTACAATTTTTGGATAAGATCTTATTTCTTCTCTTTAATAATACCCGTTCTGTAGGCATCCAGAAGCTGAATGAGTTCCTGGATTCTTTCTTTCAGCGCATGACCGGTATCCGTATCCCCCACAAGCTGGCGTCTGGACATATAGCTGACTGCCACACGATTGGAAACGATATCTGTCTCTTTCGCAACTGCATCTGCCTTGGATGTGAAAGGTTCATGCGCAGTGAGATTAAGCCCATAAGAGTTATAGATAAGCGTATATCCCGCAATTCCGGTAACCTTCTGATATGGCTTGGAAAATCCACCGTCAATGACAATAACCTTGCCATTGCATTTCACCGGACTCTCTCCTTCGCTCTGATGAACCGGCACATGGCCATTGATGATATGTCCTTTCTCCGGATCCAGACCAAATTCACGAAGCATATTATCTACCACTTCTTCATTCTCCCAGAGGCGGTAATAAGCATTCTTCTTCTCTTCATGTGTAGAAGAATCCTCTAAGAAATATCTTTCAAAAGTACTCATCTTGCTCTTGCCAAACAATGGTGAATTCGGAGCTGCCCAGATATACCACATAATATCTCTGCCCTTCTTCTGTTCTTCTTTTCCTACAGAATAGAATGCTCTGCGCACATAGGTTTCCAGTACATCGTACAGTTCTTTTCCCTTGTAGCTTTTTCCATAAATCTGTACTTCCCGGAATGTTCCGTCTTCATTCAGAGGAATGCTTCCGTGAAACAGAAGATTTCCGTTATATACTGTATAAAGCCCGCCTTTGTCAAGTAGGAGACGGATGTGGTTTTGCAGTTTTTCACAGTTTCTGAATGCAGAGGACAGTTTGTCCATAACTTCTTTTTCTCCGACTGTAAGTTCGTATGGATGTTTCCAGTCAATAGTCGGAAAATTATTGTCGCGAAGCGGATATTCTTTTCCGTCAGGCAGTGTGATCGTCCCTTTTTCCGGATTGATCCGATGAAGAAGTGCTCTGTCTTCCATCTGGAATTCTTTATGTCTGCGCACCAGTTTACCTTCTAATTTAAACTGGATCACAGCAATAGCCTTGTGCATTTTTTTGCCCAGTTCTTCCTCAAGAACATTATAATTGGAAGCACCTTTCATAGCAAAAATCTCGCAGGGATCATCCTTATACGCCTCCATCACAAAGGTCGCCAGAGGAAGCATATTGATTCCGTATCCATCCTCAAGAATATCCAGATTTCCGTAACGGATACTGTTTCTTACCACTGTTGCAATACAGGCTTTCTGTCCTGCTGCCGCACCCATCCAGACAACATCATGGTTTCCCCACTGAATATCCAGGGAGTGATACTGCATCAGGCGATCCATAATGAAATGTGGAGCAGGACCTCTGTCATAAATATCCCCCAGAATATGTAAATGATCCACGACCAGACGCTGGATCAGTTCTGCAAGCGCAATGATAAAATTCTCCGCACTGCCGATCTCAATGATCGTATTTACAATGGAATCATAATATGCCTCTTTGTCAAGAACCTCCGCTTTCTCTGTGATCAGTTCTTCAATCACATAGGCATAATCTGCAGGAAGAGCTTTTCGTACTTTGGATCTGGTATATTTGGAGGCTGTTGTCTTACAGATTTCAATAAGACGGTAGAGAGTGATCTTATACCAGTTTTCCATATCTTCTTCTGTATCTTTGACAAGATCCATCTTCTCTTTCGGATAATAGATCAGAGTTGCCAGAGAACGCTTATCATTGTTACTTAATGTATGTCCAAACACATCATCAATCTTCTTCCTCACTGCACCGGAACCATTTCTGAGCACATGTGAAAACGCCTGATACTCCCCATGAAGGTCTGACATAAAGTGTTCCGTTCCCTTCGGCAGATTCAGGATTGACTGAAGATTGATAATCTCCGTAGATGCCTTTCCGATTGTAGGATAAATTTCTGCAAGTCTCTGTAAATATCTAAGTTCGTCTTTCTTCATATCCATCTCCTGTTATCATATATTATGATGTCAGGGCATTTTATGTTGCTGTCTGCACCATGCCCTGCAACACACTTTGCGGTCACAGAATTTATGCTCATCCTGTAAAGTCAAATAATGACATCTGGTTCGACTGCGGGATATCTCCGAATAATTTCAGATCATCCATCAGATCAATAACCGTTTTGCTGACCTTTGTTCTGTCGCGGAAGTCGTCTTTTGACAAGAATTTTCCCTGTTTTGCAGCATCAACCACTGCATCTGCCGCCTTATCTCCCAGTCCGTCAATAGTTGCAAGTGACGGCATCAGTTTCCCATCCACGATCTGAAATCTCTGTGCCTTGGCAGTATAAAGATCAATCGGTACAAATTCAAATCCACGTGCGTACATTTCCTGTACAATACGCATATCCTTCAGGGTATCCAGTTCTTTTTTAGATGCTGAATCACCTTTTTTGCGAATTTCTGCCATATAATACTCCAGGCGTTCCTTTCCCATACACATCAGCTCATAGGAGAACGCTGTGGCGCGGATACTGAAATATGCCGCATAGTATGCCAGTGGCTGAAACACCTTATACCACGCAATTCTGTATGCCATCATAACGTATGCTGCTGCGTGGGCCTTCGGGAACATATACTTGATCAGCTTACAGGACCAGATATACCAGTCCGGAACTCCATGCTCTTTCATGGTCTCGATCCACTCATCACGAAGACCTTTTCCCTTACGGACACTCTCCATGATCGTAAACGCAAGGCCACTTTCCACTCCTTTTCCGATAAGGTAGATCATAATATCGTCTCGGGTACAGATAGCTGTGGAAATGGTTGCCTTACCCTCCTGGATCAGCACCTGGGCATTACCCAGCCATACATCCGTACCATGAGAAAGCCCTGCAATACGGATCAGGTCAGAGAAGTATTTCGGCTTGGTGTCAATAAGCATCTGCATGGCGAAATCTGTACCAAATTCCGGGATTCCCAGACACCCGAGTTTACATCCGCCAATATCTTCCGGTTCAATTTTCAAAGCCTTTGTACTTGCAAACAATGACATGACATCCCTCTGATCCAGGGGGACATCCCTGGCACTGATTCCCGTTAAATCCTCCAGCATTCGGATCATAGTGGGATCATCGTGTCCAAGTATATCAAGCTTCAGCAGGTTTCCGTCAATAGAATGATAATCAAAATGTGTGGTGATAATGTCACTGTTCACATCATTCGCAGGGTGCTGGACAGGAGTAAATTTCTCAATCTCCTCACCTACAGGAAGTACGATAATGCCTCCCGGATGCTGTCCTGTTGTACGCCGCACGCCTGTACATCCCTGTACGATGCGGTTGATCTCACAGTAACGTTTATGCACACCACGCTCTTCAAAATAATTCTTCACATAACCAAATGCAGTTTTCTCCGCAAGCGTACCGATAGTCCCTGCCTTGAATGTCTGCCCCTTACCGAAAATAACCTCTGTATATCTGTGTGCATTAGCCTGATACTCTCCTGAAAAGTTAAGGTCAATATCCGGTTCCTTATCTCCCTTGAATCCAAGGAATGTCTCAAACGGAATATCAAATCCGGCTTTCACCAGCTTCTTACCGCACACCGGACAATTCCGGTCCGGCATATCCATGCCGCATCCTCCGGCGTACTTCTTCACTTCTTCGGAAGCGAAATCACTAAAGTGACAGTGATCACAATAATAATGCGGACTCAGCGGATTAACCTCCGTGATACCTGCCATAGTCGCTACGAATGAAGATCCTACCGATCCTCGCGATCCTACCAGATAGCCGTCTTCATTAGACTTCCATACCAGTTTCTGTGCAATGATATACATAACGGCATATCCGTTGCTTATAATAGAGTTTAACTCTCTCTCAAGTCGCTCTACTACGACCGGAGGCAGGTCAGGACCATATATTGAATGTGCTTTATTGTAGCATATATCTCTTAAATCCTGGTCTGAATTTTCAATCTGTGGCGGACATTTTCGCGGGCTGCACGGTTTTATATTGTCTACCATGTCGGCGATGAGATTTGTATTTGTTATAACTATCTCCTCAGCCTTTTTTGCTCCGAGATACTGAAATTCAGAGAGCATCTCAGCAGTTGTCCTGTAATAAAGAGGCGCCTGAAAATCTGCATCTTTAAAGCCTTTTCCAGCCATTATTATGCGTCTGTAGACCTCGTCCTCCGGATTTAGAAAATGCACATCACAGGTGGCGACTACGAGTTTATTATATTCTTCACCGAGAGAAACAATCTTTCTGTTTATCTCCATAAGGTCATTTTCATCCTGTATCTGAGGATATTTGTCGCTGTCCCTTACCATAAATGCGTTGTTTCCAAGTGGCTGTATCTCAAGATAATCATAGAACTTGACAAGTCTGTCTATTTCTTCCTCAGGCTTTTCTTCAAGTATTGCACGATAAAGCTCGCCCGCTTCACAGGCTGAACCTATCATAAGTCCCTCACAGTATTCAAGATAAAGACTTTTTGGCAGTTTTGGTCTTCTGCTGAAATATTTTAAATGTGACTCAGAGATAAGTCTGTAAAGATTTACACGGCCTGTCTCATTTTTTGCAAGTATGACCGCATGGTATGACGGCATTTTTCTTATCGCTTCCATAGACGGCTTACCTATCTCATTTAATTTTGCAAGAGTATCTATACCTTTTTCATCAAGTTTCTTTATAAGTTTTATAAATATCTCTGCCGTACAGCCTGCATCATCAACCGCCCTGTGATGATTTTCAAGTGATACTCCGAGTGCTTTTGCGACCGTGTCAAGTTTATATTTTGAGAGTTCAGGCAATAATGCTCTTGACATTGAAACAGTGTCGATAACCGTAAAATCAATGTCATAACCTCTCTCCCTTGCTTTCTGTGTTATAAATCCCATATCAAACGATGCATTATGTGCGACCATAACACTATCACCGCAAAATTCAAGAAATTTAGGCAGTATCACATCTATATTTGGCGAGCTTGCGACCATATTGTCATCTATACTCGTCAATTTTGTTATATTAAACGGAATAGGTCTTTCAGGGTTTACAAATGTGCTGAAAGTATCGACTATCTGTCTGTTTTCTACTTTTACTGCACCGATTTCTATTATCTGGTTGCTCTTTGCACCAAATCCGGTTGTCTCAAGGTCAAAAACGACAAACGAGCCGTCAAAGTTCTGACCCTTGTCATTTTTGACTGTTCCGATAAGGTCATCTACAAGGTATGCCTCAACTCCGTAAAGCATCTTTAAATTGTCATCAGGTTTTAAACAATGGTCGGCATCAGGGAATGCCTGAACCACACCGTGGTCTGTTATTGCCACTGCCGTATGTCCCCATCTCTTTGCAGTGTTCAGATAATCAGAGACAGACATAACAGAATCCATCTCGCTCATCTGTGTATGTGCATGAAGTTCAACTCTCTTCATTCCCTCGTAATTATCTTCTCGATATACACGGTTGTCCTTGCCCGGCTTTATGCCCTTTATTGAACTTATTCCCACTTCTCTTGAATATGTATCGTAAAGTGCGATACCTTTCATCTTTATGAATTTACCCTTTTTAATATTATCTCTTATAGGGTCGGCTTCATCCTTTTTTATAAATATCTTTGCAGAAATAGTGTCCGTAAAATCAGTTACATTGAACATAAATATGATTTTTTCATTTCTTATCTCTCTCTCCTCAGTTGAGGAAACCATACCTTCTATTACAACTTCACCAATCTCATCCTGAATGTCAGCAATCTTTGTGATTTCTCCGTCACAATTTCTGCCATAGAAACATTCCTCATCAAATGGAATCTTGCTCTTTGTAAATTTACCTTTACCGTATTTTCTGTCGTTTCCATATCTTGTTGAACCACCTGCGGCTGTCTTTTTTGATGAACCATTATCTGTTGATTTTTTAGCTGCTATATTATTCTGTGCATTGCTGTTTTTTGATGTGCCTGCAGAGCCGTTACCTGAAGCCTGTATGTCAAATCCCATCATGGCGGTATCAGATGCCACAGCTTTAGGCTGCATATTGTTTTCCGGTTCCATACCGGCAGCCGGCTCCACCGGAATATCAAAGCCCATATTCGTTGCAGCATATGCCATATCATCAACATAATAATCCGCCGCATCAAAAGGAATATCTGAACCCATTCCGTCTGTTCCGTTTTTTGACATTGACATACCATTTTGCAATTCGGAAGTGTTCTGTAAAGGGATATTGTCCTGTCTCTGCATTGTTTTTTGTTTTGACGGGAACTTAAATATTTCTGTTTTCTTTTCCTTTTCTTTTACAGGCTCGGTGTATTCAACATCTACAGTTATATCAAATCCTGCTTTCTCATTAAATATCTTTACAAGACTGTCTTTTAAATTTTTTTCCCTGCCACGGTACATACTGTCATCTTCACATGAAATATAAATTTCTGACTCCTTCATCTCAAAATTTCCCTGATAGAGCATATCAAACTCTAATATATTTTCAGCTTTGAATATCTGAAGAAGGCTGTCTTTATACTCATCAAAAAATACCTTTGCATTGTATTGTTGTGAAAGTTCAAATCTGTCATGTACTTTTATGTCAATGTCAGCATTGCCGAAAAAAACACCTAATGCGTACTCTAAAAGACATATCTCCCTGTATGCTACAACATGGCTGCTTACAAGATATATTTCTATCAATTTATTTTCTTTTGAAACAACGACATTTTCAACATTTACATCATCAAATATCTTTCGCTGTCTATCTGTAAGATTAAGACCTTCAAAAGTTTCAAGTAACAATCTCTGCATATTTATTCGGCTCCATTTCTGCATCATTTTCGATATTTAACACATATAGCTGACATTCGCAATTCACTTTCGCGCCTGCTCATGAACGCAGTTGTCTTATAACATAAGCATCCTACTGTGCTCTATACACGGGAAGTGTAAGAATATTTATAAGCGTTCAAGTTCCTCTTTTAACACGGCAAGTATCTCATTTTCAGGCACTTTTCTTATAATCTCACCTTTCTTTATAAGAAGTCCCTCACCATTTCCGCCTGCTATTCCTATATCAGCTTCTCTTGCTTCTCCCGGTCCGTTTACGGCACATCCCATAACGGCAACTTTTATATCCATATCCATATCTTTTACCATATCTTCAACCTTTGCCGCAAGGCTTATAAGGTCTATCTGCGTTCTGCCGCAGGTCGGACATGAGACAACAGTCACACCGCCTTTTCTAAGTCCCAGAGTTTTTAATATAAGTTTAGCTGAGCGTATCTCCTCGACAGGGTCACCGGTGAGTGAAACCCTTATCGTATCACCTATTCCCTGATAAAGTATATTTCCAAGTCCTATCGCTGATTTGATATTGCCTGACAATACCGTACCTGACTCCGTTATTCCAACATGAAGCGGATAAGGTGTCTTTCCTGCTATGAGTTCGTGAGCTTTTATGCACATCATAACATCTGACGATTTTATGCTTATAACAAGATTATCATAATCCATATCTTCAATTATCTTAACTTTATCAAGTGCACTCTCAACAATTCCCTCCGCTGTAACACCGCCATATTTTTCTATGAGATCTTTTTCAAGAGAACCGCTGTTTACACCGACTCTTATCGGAATGTTCCTCTCTTTTGCCACATCGACCACTGCTTTTATTTTCTCAGCAGAACCGATATTTCCGGGATTTATCCTTATCTTGTCTGCTCCGTTCTCCATTGCCGCAATAGCAAGACGATAATCAAAATGAATATCGGCAACCAGCGGTATATGAATCTGTTTTTTAATCTCCGCAATCGCTTTTGCCGCTTCCATCGTCGGAACAGTGCTTCTGACTATGTCACAGCCTGCCTTTTCAAGTGCAAGTATCTGCTCTACCGTTGCTTTAACATCCTCTGTTTTTGTATTTGTCATAGACTGTATTGCAATCTTATTTCCTCCTCCGATAGCAACATTTCCTATTTTTACAACTTTCGTATTATCTCTATACATTTTTCTACCTCTTTTCAAAAAAAATCAACACTTTTATCTTTTTATGGCTGAACTGTTACCAATTATATATCACAAAAACCATGATGTCCTAAAGACACCATGGTTTAAAATACTCTACTGTCAACACTTGCAATACTGACAATAACGATTGCAACATCTAAGAAATATATCCCAATACACCGGGGCAAAATTCCAAAAAATTAATTCTTACCAGATAGCATTGACCGACGGCTTAATGATTATAAATCCATTGCCTAATGCAATATCTTTATTATATCATTATACATTACAAATACCATGAACAGCATCAGCACAACAAATCCTGCAAAATGTACGAAGCCCTCTTTTTCCTTATCTACGGGCTTTCCTCTTATGGCTTCTATCAGGATAAATACGATTCGCCCTCCGTCAAGTGCAGGGAGCGGCAAAAGGTTCATTACACCTAGGTTCGCACTAAGTAATACTGACATATAAAGTATCTGCAGCATAACGACTTTAAATCCGTAAGATTTACTCTGGTTTATCGCATCCCCTACTGTATCAACGATTCCGACCGGTCCTGATACATTTTTGATAGATACATTTCCCGTTATGAGTGCTCCAAGACTTCCAACTGTTGTCTCTATCCAGTATTTTACCTCAACAAAACTGTACTTGACAACATCAAATGTACTCTTGCTCTTTTCATCCATTGATGCTATAAAGCCAAGTGTTTTTGTTGAATATGGTTCAGGCGTTACTTTGAATGTTTTTTCCTCACCTTTTCTGTCGACTAAAAATGTAACTTCTTTTCCGTCACTGTTTACCTCATTCATAGCCGTACTGAGTTCGCCTGCATTGACAATTTTTTTACCATTTACTTCTTTAATTATATCCCCAGCCTTAAAGCCTGCCTTTTCAAAAGGTTTTCCCTCTGTGACAGAAGAAACCTCGGCTGCCGCTTTTTCATTTGTTCCATATGAAAATCCGAAAAGATATGTCTTATAATTAGGGTCTATCTTAAAAGATTTTTCTTTGCCGTTTCTTGTTACAACTATATCCACATCTTCTCCCGTAAGCGGATGAAGCATGGTATATGTGTCTATCTGACGGCCTATCGTTATCTTCTTACCATTTATGCTCTTTACGACATCCCCAACTTCAAGTCCTGAACTTGCTGCCGGCTGGTTGTCATATATATGTTCGATTATAGGATAATCAATTCCGGCATTTGCAAGTATTATCACCGAAAATACAAAAGCGAGTATAAAGTTAAAGAACGGACCTGCAAACACTATTGAAAATCTTGCCCATTTGCCTTTCATATTGAAAGAATTTTCATCTTCGTTTATCTCGTCCTCTCCTACCATGGCACATGAGCCGCCAATAGGCAGAAGTTTCCATGAATATTTCGTACATTCCTGCCAGTCTTCATTATTCTCAAAATATTTCTGTGAACAGAACAATTTAAAAATAAATCCTTTTTTACCTTTTGCTACGGTAATAAGTCTTGGTCCCATTCCGACTGAAAATTCAGGAACACCGACACCGTTCTTCTTTGCGAGAAGAAAATGTCCCAGCTCATGTATTACGACTATGACCGTAAATATCAATAACGCCACCAATATATTCATATGATCCTCCATAAAATCTGTTTATTATCATTTATCATATTTACTCAATATATATGAATAAACTTTCTGTTCAATCTCAAGAATTTCTTCTAAAGACGGCTCTTTCACCGTTGTATGTTTAAGCATACATTCTTCAATTATATCTGCTATCTGCAGATATGCTATTTTTCTGTCAAGAAATAACGCAACAGCCTTTTCATTTGCTGCATTAAGGACAGTAGGCATACTACCGCCCTCCCTGCAGGCATCATACGCAAGCCTTAACCCCTTAAATGTCTCCATGTCAGGTTTTTCAAAAGTTATCTCCGACATTTTCCAAAAATCGAGTCTCTCTCCGGGGAGGTATCTTCTTTCAGGGTATGTGAGTGCATACTGTATAGGCAGTTTCATATCCGGTGTTCCAAGCTGTGCTATAACTGCACCGTCCTTAAACTGTACCATTGAGTGAATAACACTCTTTGGCTGTACCACGACCCGAATATCATCGCAGGACACATCAAAAAGCCACTTTGCTTCAATCACCTCAAGACCTTTATTTACCATTGTCGAAGAGTCGATAGTTATCTTTCTGCCCATAGACCAGTTTGGATGTTTCAGTGCATCCTCAACCTGAATATTTATAAGTTCTTCTCTTTTCTTTCCTCTGAAAGGACCACCTGATGCAGTAAGAAGGATTTTGTCAATATCCGAAGCATTTTCACCGTTAAGACTCTGGAATATTGCCGAATGTTCACTGTCTACCGGAAGAAGTTTCACACCATATTTTTTTATCATTGGCATGATTATATGACCTGCCGTAACAAGTGTCTCTTTGTTTGCAAAGGCAATATCTTTTCCCGCTTTTACCGCCTCGATAACAGGTTTTATCATTCCGACAACCGCCGCAACTGCTATGTCGGCTTCATCTATCGTGGCACAGGCTATAAGTCCGTCCATACCGGTTACTATTTCAGTCTCCGGGTTCTTTAGATTTTTTTGCAATTCTTCTGCTTTTTTCTTATCAAAGACACATACGAGTTTTGGCGAAAATTCCTCTATCTGTTTTTGCAATAAAGTTATATTACTGCCTGCGGCAAGAGATACAACCCTCATATCATCATTGTTTCTTATAACTTCAAGCGTCTGGGTTCCTATCGAACCCGTGGAACCCAGTACCGCTATATTTTTTATTTTCATATCAATTCCCATTTCTGAACAGTTTTTCTTTATTAAAAAGACATTTTAGATTATCTCAAAATATCTCTTCCTGCTCTAAAACAAACATAAGTTTATTATAATTATAATAACATATACTTAACAAGGTAAAATACAATAGGTGCAGTAAATATAACACTGTCAAATCTGTCGAGTATTCCACCATGACCCGGAATAAGATTTCCATAGTCTTTTATATTGTGATTTCTCTTTATCGCCGATGCCGTAAGGTCACCTATCTGTGAGATAACTGCAGAGACAGCACCTATTATCGGCAACTGCCAAAGCATCTGCCCTTTGCCCCAGAATACCATTGCAAAGATAAATCCTATAAGTGCCGCACCGGCTATACCACCGACACAACCCTCTATGGTTTTGTTTGGGCTGAGTTTTGACGGCATCTTATGTTTTCCGATAAGTTTGCCAACACAATAAGCACAGGTATCTGACCCCCATGAACCTATATATATGAACCAGACGAGAAGTATTCCGTTAGGTACATATCTTACCTTGAATACAAATGACAGCATAACCGTCACATATATAAGACCAAACATAAGCATTGTCATCTGTTCTGAATTATATTTAGGATAGGCAATGACATAACACGCCATGAGAACCATAAGCGTGAGGATAAGCCACATGACAAGTTCCTCAAAGCCGTTGTTAAGTATCAATACATCAGTCACTATGCTTGATATATATCCGATAAGTGCAGGCATTGTTTTTTCCATGCCCACGGCTCTGTAAAGTTCATAAAGTCCTATCACTGAGATAAGCGTTATAACAAAGAATAAAGGATACCCTCCGTAAACCATAAGTGCTATCGTTATCGCCATAAGAACGATTCCGCTTAATAATCTTGTTTTAAACATAAATAAACCTCTCTTATTTTACACCGCCAAATCTCCTGTCCCTTGATTGATAAAATTCAACAGCTTTCTGTAAATCTTTTTTTGAAAAATCAGGCCACAATACATCCGTAAAATAAAATTCTGCGTATGCAAGCTGCCATAAAAGATAATTTGAAAGCCTTTGCTCTCCACTTGTTCTTATCATAAGGTCAGGATCAGGGATTCCGCTTGTGTCAAGATGTGAGGATATTATATCCTCCGTTATATCTTCTGGCAAAAGACTTCCTTCTTTAACTTCATTAGCAATGGAAATGATACTTCTTTTTATCTCATCTCTGCTTCCATAATTTAATGCAACCTGAAAATGGAGTCCCGTGTTTTCGGCTGAAACTCTTTCAAGTTCGATTATACGCTCCTGGAGGTCTTTATCAAGTTTTGAAATATCACCTATAACTCTTACCTGCATATTGTTCTTTTTGCTTGTTTTCAGGCAATCCTTAAGATATGAATGTAAAAGCTTCATAAGTGCATCCACTTCTTCTTTTGGTCTTGACCAGTTTTCAGTTGAGAATGCATACATCGTCACATATTCGATTCCCATATCCCATGCAGCGGCACATATTTTTTCGACATTTTTACTGCCTGCGGCATGGCCTGCATTTCTCGGAAGCATACGCTTTTTTGCCCATCTTCCATTGCCATCGAGAATTATTGCAACATGCCTTGGAACTTTTCTTTCTTCCATCTTTATTCTCCATTTCCTGCGAAATTATAGGGACAGACATAATCTGCCTATCCCTTTTATTTACATATAAGCAAAAATATTATACAGTCATAATCTCTTTTGACTTTTCATCGACCATATTGTCAACTTTTGCTATAAATTCGTCAGTGAGTTTCTGAATGTCGTCCTCTGCACCTTTTTGCTCATCCTCTGATATTTCACTTGCTTTAAGCTGTTTCTTAATCATATCGTTTGCATCTCTGCGGATGTTTCTGATTGCAACTTTAGCACCCTCACCTTTTTTCTTAACATCTTTTACAAGCTCTTTACGACGGTCTTCCGTAAGTTCAGGGAAAGTGAGTCGGATAACTTTTCCGTCATTGTTTGGAGTAAGTCCAAGATCAGATACAAGAATAGCTTTCTCAATATCTTTTATAAGGCTCGCTTCCCAAGGCTGGATAACGATTGTTCTCGCCTCTGAAACAGATATATTTGCAACCTGCTGAAGATTTGTAGGTGTTCCGTAATATTCAACCATTATCTTGTCAAGTACATGAGGGTTTGCACGACCTGCTCTGATAGTAGTATATTCACTTGCAAGACTGTCTAATGACTTGCCCATTTTATCTTTAAATTCTTTTAATTCAATACTCATAATAGTCCTCATTTCTGCACACATTTTCATATATTTAAATCTGTATCAGGTGTGCACTGACACCGTTCATTTGCACCATACTATAAATTAAGCAGTTACAAGTGTACCTTTTGTCACACCGTTTACCGTGTTTACAATACTGTTTTCTTCATTTAAACCGAATATCATCATAGGCATGTGGTTTTCCATACATAATACGGCTGCTGCAAGGTCAATTACACCAAGTCTGCTGTTTACGACATCCTCAATGCTTATCTCATCAAATTTCTTTGCATCAGGATTTACGGCAGGATCAGAGTCATACACACCATCTATTGATTTTGCAGAAAGAATAACGTCCGCTTCAATCTCGATGGCACGAAGAACAGTAGCCGTATCTGTTGAGAAGTACGGATGACCTGTTCCTCCGGCAAAGAATACTACCATACCCTTTTCAAAATATTTGTTTGCCCTGTCTTTAGAGAAAAGTTTAGTAAATGAACCACACTCAAACGGTGTCAGAACATTCGTTTTTATTCCTACAGATCTGAATATCTCAGATACATATATACAGTTCATGACTGTTGCTAACATACCTATCTGGTCTGCTTTCGTCCTGTCAATATTTTCACTTGTGCGTCCTCTCCAGAAGTTTCCTCCGCCTGTGACGATACCAACCTCAATACCTGCATCAACAAGCTGTTTAACCTGCTTTGCAACTCCTATACAGGTAGCTTCGTCAAAGCCTGTTTTATTTGGTCCGGCTAAAGCTTCACCGCTGAGTTTTAATAAAATTCTCTTATATTTTGCCATAATGCACCTCTTATTTTTATGTATTTTTACATTCTTAATTTAGAATTATATCACGATTTGTCTTTCATGTCAAAATCAATGTCTTTTGATGGTCTCCTTTGTCGAGCATATCTTGTCGGCGATGCACACCACCCATCCCTCTAAGCATACGGGCGGTATAGGTGTAAGCGGAAACATATGCCTCTTGATTATGTTTTTTGTACGGCTGTTTATTTCAAAGTCCCTTTCGGCATTTGCAAGTGCCGCCGACGGATGATAAAAGCCGTGAGGTCTTTTGTGCCCATCCTCTTTATCATGCCAGTCATAGAGAAAATAATCATGCAGCAGCGCACCACGGATCAGCGAGTGGATATCCACAGGTGCATTCATTTTCAGTGCCAGATAATAGCTGAAATATGCAACCGACACACTGTGGC
>ERZ773200.2201-NODE-2201-length-14622-cov-2.902039_pt1 | contig 14622 bp, 21 predicted proteins | sample MGYA00581008_ERZ773200 | MGnify/ENA primary metagenome ERZ773200 (study PRJEB29015, sample SAMEA2737770) | human gut metagenome | biome: human gut; feature: human-associated habitat; material: faeces | place: China | collected 2012 ... | reverse complement strand
AGCCCTGGCGCTCCAGCACAATTATATCGGCGGCGGTGATATCCGCGATGCAGTGCCGGCCGGGGATACTGGCGCGGCCATCATGTGCGAAGACGATGTCGATTACCACATGCTGGTAAAGGCTGGCGAAGTGTTGCTGGAAAACGAAGGTCTGGTTTCTGCCGGTGACGGCACACTAGCCAAGTCTACCACTCCAGCCACCGACCAAGTCCTCTTCTTTTCACGCGAAAAAATCACCGTTGGTGCTGAAGCCCAGCTCGTGAAAGTTCGCAAATCAGGGAAAGCTACCGCATGAGCATGATCGTATTTAACAAAAAGCTGGTTACTGAACATAACCAGATCAAGAAGGCATGGAATCAGCTGCTGATGCAGCGCGAATCCTTCAACGTTAACCAGAACAACATTTCCGCCCAGTACGGCGGCGCGCTGGAAGTTAACCAGGCTGCGCTGATCTCTAAAGACTACTGGCGTGAAGTGGACAACATCACCACCCGAGTCTTCCGCAACGACGAAGGCAACGGCCTGCTTGATGACCTGCTAGGTCTCGGTACGCCGATCTCTATCGGCAAGACGGCTGCGCTGTACCGCGTATCCAGTGACGCTGGCAAGGTTCATCGCACACTGACTGGCCATGTTCCGGAAGAACTGGATAAAGTCATCTACGACGAAGCCGGCGACCCGATCCCGATCTTCAACACGGGCTACAGCCGCGAATGGCGTGAGTGGAACGGCATGCAGTCCGAAAACCTCGACGCGATGGCCGATGACCAGGAAGCGCACGTTGCAGCTATTCGCGCTGACATGGCTGACTACATGCTTTCCGGTGATGCTAAGGTGAAGGTGAAGGGGTATGTCGGCGCCGGTATCACCAACCACGCCAACACCAACCAGGTAGACCTGGGTGCATCCGGCCTGAATATTGACCTGACCACCTCGACTCCTAATGAATCAGTAGCATTCTTCACCGGTCCGTTCGCCAAACTGTTGGACGATAACTACGTTCAGGAGAAGGTAAAGGTGTGGGCATCCCCGGATATCATGCGCAACCTGAACCGACCGTATTCCGATGCCGCTGGCTTCAAGGAAGGCACCGTGCTGGAATACATCCTGCGCTATGGTCGCATTGAGTCGTTCAACCAGACCTTTAAGCTGACCGGTAACCACTTCATTGCGTACGTTCGCAACTCGCAGTACATCAAGACGCGCATCGCCGCGCCGGTGGGTACCTTCATGATCCCGAGACAGAATCCGTTCGATAACTACAACACTCTGGTCTGGAGTGCTGTTGGTCTGCAGATTAAGCGCGATTTCAACGGTCGCTCGAAAGTGTTCAACGCACAGGGTTAAGGGGCTTCGGCCCCTTTTCTTCGGGAGAAAGCATGAAAACGTTAAAGGTCGAGAAAACCGGCTGCTGGGGCATGATTGATGGCGTCTTCCAGCAACTTCCTGTTGGCCACGAATTCGTCGCGGCGGACATTCCTTCAGCTTTTGCTGGTCGTGTATCGGTGGTGGGCGAAGTGGAAGACAAAACGCTGGAAGTGGCTACGCCTGGCAATGATGCTGCAGAGCAGGCAGAGCAGGCAGAGCAGGCAGAGCAGGCAGAGCAGGCAGAGCAGGCAGAGCAGCAGGAAGAATCTGCCAGCAAATCGAAGAAGGCGAAATAACCATGGCTGACCCAATCACAGCGGCAGACGTGCAGGCGTTCCTCGGTGAGTTGGGTTACGCCATCCCCGCCGCGCTGCTCGATCCGATTCTCTGCGTGGTGAACAAGATTATCCCGTGCCTTGATGGTGCGGGGTATGACGAATGCACGGCAAAGCTCATTCTGATGTATGCCGCTGCGCTCATGGCGACGTCTTCTGGTGCCCGGCGAATAAAATCGCAGGGAGCGCCATCAGGCGCGTCGCGCTCGTTCGATTATGGAGATGACGGCATTACCTGGCTGCGTGACTCGCTGGCGAAACTGGATACCAGCGGCTGCACCAGTGAACTACCTATCAGCGCCGGGAACAGTGTCGGCCTGTTTATGGTGGTCGGGGGCTGTTAATGGCATGGGTTTCAGTTCAGCAACGGCTGCCGCGGACGTTTACCCGGGTGTGGGTTATCACCGATACCGGCCAGCAAACGACGGCGTACGTGAAGAGCGACGGCGAGTGGTTCATTAACTGCGACCGCATACGCGCCACAGGCGCCGTTGTGCTGCGATGGAGGGATGACTGATGTCTTCGGTAGCTAATTGGTCATACACCGCGACGGCGACAATCTGGCGGCGCATACGCGATGCTGACGGTAGTGATACCGACGGCGGAGGTCAGCCGTATGGGTGGGAAGCGCCGATCGCTATCCTCTGCGACTACCAGGGTGGTCTCTCTGCAAAAATCGGTGACCTTGGCCGGGAGCTCGTTGTTAAAAACACGATATGGACCGAGTACGCAACGGCGCGGGAGGGGGATTACATCCTGATTGGCGCGTCGACAGATGCGGCTCCGCCGGACGAGGCCGATGAGATTCGGCAGATCGTCCAGTTCGCTGATACGTTCGAGCGCCTGGAGGACGATTATGCGATTATCACCGGCGCGTGATAAAATGTAATGGCGCGGCTAGACCGGCCAGTCGAAAGCAGAGAACACAGACTCTGTTGCCGCGCACCTCTCTCTGTGAAACCTACTGTGAGGTTTGTTATGGCTAATGACCCTGATATCGATTTTTTACATCAATGTTTCAGTTATAACCCAAAAACTGGAATTATTACCTGGAAACCTAGACCAAGGATTCATTTTTCAACCGAAAGGGTATTCAATACTTGGCACTCTAGATTTTGCGGGAAAGAAGCAGGTTGCTTGAACATCAATGGATATTTAGAGATTGGTATTCAAGGTAGGCTTATGAAGGCTCATCGTATAGCTTGGGCGCTATCTTACAGAGCCTATCCAGAGGGCTTCATTGACCACATCAATGGTGTCAGAAACGATAATCGCCTAATTAATTTAAGGGATGTCGACAGGGTTGGTAATGGAAGGAATTCGGCAAGGCATAAAAATAATATCTCTGGCGTTTGCGGGGTACATTGGCGCTTAAGGGATAATCGTTGGGTTGCTTCGATTAACCATGCGGGTGGGCAGATTCACCTCGGATATTATGAGAGCCTGATTGATGCTGTTGCTGCAAGAAAGTCAGCAGAATTTAAGTATGGCTACCATGAAAACCATGGGCGAGCCCAATAATTCACAAAACAAGGTCGCTACGGCGGCCTTTTTTACGTCTGGAGTCTGATTATGGGCGCTAAAGTTCGCGGCATCCGCCAGGCCAAGGCCAACCTAGATCGCATTATCAAAGACGTCCAAGGGCGTAAAGTCGTGCGAGCAATCCAGTCTGCGATGCTTATTGGCAGTGCGCAGGCTGCGCTTTACACCCCGATCGATACGTCGACGCTCATCAACAGCCAGTTCCGCGAAATCATGGCTAACGGCACCAGGGTAACCGGGCGCGTTGGTTACTCCGCCAACTATGCGGTTTATGTTCACGACCCGGCAGTGAAGCAGAACTTCACGCGAGCAACGGCCCGTAAGGAGTTCTTAACGAAGGGCTTCGAAGATACCCGCAGCCAGATTGACGCGGTGGTGAAGAAGGAGCTTTCGCTATGACGCCCCCCATGTACATGCGCCTCAAAGACCTGTTTGTGGATGAGGGGCTTACCGCGGGGTTTAAGGTCCAGTGGCGGCAATGGCGCGACACCCGGAAAGATACCGATCAGTTCATCGTGTTCCGGTCTTCCGGCGGTACCGATATCACCTTTGACCTCGGCGGCGACTGGTATGTGATGGTTGATGTGATCTCCTCGAAGGCGAATCCCGATGCTGCGGACGCCGCGGTAAACGCCATTGTCGAGTATATCAGCGCGCAATCCGGCGCCGATGATTGCGTAGGCGCGCTACGGCTTGTCGGCAATGTCCCGGCGCCGATCCCCACCGAAGAGGGCCGGTTAGTAACCCGGCTGCTCGTATCCTGCACATACGGCGAATAATCGTCAGAATCACCCATCAGGCTGCCATATGGCGGCCTTTTTTAATTGAGAGGCATACATGCAAGGCTGCGCTAATGACACCGGCAAGCTGATTGGTAAGGTGGCCGTGCTCCGCATGGCTTTTGGCTGTGCTGATACGGTTCCTGCGCTTTCCGAATGGAAGCGACTCGGCGCCATGACCACCAAGGGCTTCGACTACTCCATGAATACCGTCACCTCTGAGGCTGACGATACGAAAGGTATGGTTGAGAACCTGGTCAACAATATGGACGTCACCATCTCCGGAGAAGGTGAGTTCCGTAAAAAAGACAAGACGACTGAAGTTGGCGCTATTGCCATCTCGAAATATATTTTCGATGAAGTGCAGGCCGGCCGTCAGCCGACAGTCTGGGTCCGCTTCGACTTCACTGGTGAAGACGCCGGCACTTATATCATGGGCTACTTCAACACCACCTCCTGGTCTGGTGATTTCGGCACCACGGATATTTCCACCTTCTCCGGAGAGTGGAAAGTAGCTGATGCAGACACCGTGGTATTTGAGGTCGCTCCGCCGGCGCTGGCGTTTACTACTAACCTGCCGACGACCAAGAGCGTGGCGGCCGGATCGGCTCTGAATATGTCGGTAGTGGTTGAGGGTGGCAGAGCGCCTTACACCTACGTCTGGAAGAAAGACGGCACGGTTGTCAGCGGGCAAACAACGGCGACCTTCAACAAGGCCAGCGCTGTTTCCGGTGATGCCGGGGCCTATACCTGTGAAGTTACCGATTCTTCCGCGACTCCAGTCACGATCACTTCTGCATCCTGCGCGGTCACTATCAGTTAACCACCAGGCTATTTCGTGAATAGTACAAAGGGCGTTTATGCGCCCTTGATACTGTTTATGGAGCGACTATGACCCCGATTAAAGAATTAGGCGAATGCGTTATCGGTACCGGTGATCGGGAATTCTTTTTCCGGCCGTCGTTTCGCAACATGGCACGCATTGGAGAGCCGGAGGAGATTGTTCAGGCGTTCTATGACCTGTGCAATGATGAGGCGACGCCATTCGTGCGGCGCGTATCTGAGGCCTATATCCGCGATGAGTACAGCCGAATTCCTGATTGCGTCCTGCGGTTTATGCAAAGCGGGCTCCTGTCACGCAAAGCGATCATGGCTGCTCACACGGTACTGACAGCATGTTGTGACGATGATATCGGCGATTTGGTTGGATGGATGAAGCCGGGGAAATCACGCAAGCGTGGCTTTGTCTGGCGCCCGGGCAGCATGCCGCCGGAAAGTATGGTCATTGTCGCGCAAAACCTGATGATGCACGGCATCATCGGCAAAGCGAAGGTGCGTAAGCTGCAGCGTTACGAAACGAACGAGACAACCGCAGAATTCCGTGCTGCCGACTACATCATGGCGGCGCGTAACCATTTCGGCATAAGCCGGGAAGAGGCAGAGAACCTCACGATGACAGAGTTCGCTATGATGATTAACGCCAAATACCCCAATCAGAACGGCTTCACGCGCGAAGAGTACGACACGGTCATGGACGAAGACGATCGCCGCTGGCAGGCGATGATGCAGCAGGAGAGATAGAGTACTTAAGGGTATTTTTATTGTCCGAATGATACTGTGCGTGATCGATGGCACATACCGCACAAATTGTGAGATCGATTTAACCCCCTCTAAAACGAAGCCAGAAGCGCTACAAGAGGCGATGATTTGAGGTGTGTCCTGGTACACGTCTATTTTGTGCTTTTTTGAGTGACATTTAAGGCCATTTTGAACACGCTAGATTCAACCAAAGGTTGAAGGATTGACCTTGAGGTAATAAACTCAGAATCAATAAAACGATATGTATACATCAATTTTCCGTTCTGTATTTTGTAAGTGATTGAGGTTCAATATGTTTAGCGAAGAAAAAGTGGCTCAGATGGCTGCTTACCTGCTACTTAAACGCGGCGGGCGCATGGCATATCTGAAGCTTATGAAGCTGCTATACTTGGCAAACCGGCAGTCAATGATTCGCCATGGTCGCATGATGGGTGAAGACAAGCTTTACTCAATGCCCCACGGTCCGGTTATGTCAACTACACTGGATCTGATTCGTGGTCGCGCTGACATTGATGGTGACTACTGGTATCGTTTGATAAAAACCGATCATCATGACGTCTGCTTACGAACCGACCCTCGAGAGATGGACGCTGATGAAGTCTTCGATGAATTGAGCAGGGCAGATATCCGCATTTTGGATGAAATATATGCACAATATGGGCATATGAACAGATATGAATTGCGCGATATGACTCATCTTAGAAACGTTTGCCCTGAGTGGCATGACCCGCATGGCTCACGAACTCTTATAGATGTACGTGAAATATTTATCGATGCTGGGAAAACTCCTGAAGAAGTAGAGAATATACTTAGGAGTATGCGTGAGTCACAAGAACTTAAGGAGTTTTCTTCTCAATTGTCATGAGCACATTTCAACCTTATCGAAAAGGAACGGTTTTGGCTCCAAGTGGGCCATGCAATCATCTTCATGTGATATGCAACGATCCTGTTTATTATCCAGTTAACGACTGTTACTGTATATTGGTTGTTAATGTGTCAAGCATTAAGCCTGGCGTGCCGCATGATGACGCATGTGTTCTCCAACCCGGTGATCACAGGTTTATCCAACATCCGAGCTATATCGTTTATGCTGAAGCTGTAATTTGGCGCATTGATAATTTAGAAAGAAAACACGCAGCTGGCGAAGTTACGACTCATGACGATATGGCTGAAGCTGTTTTTGACAGAATCCTGTCTGGTTTTGACATTTCGGAACAAGCAAAACCGAAGATGATAAGGTTCAAAGAAAGATACTGCACCAATGCTCAGTTAATTGATCAGCCTGAGCCAGATGATGGATTGACAGGAACCTAAGCAAAACCCACCGTTGGTGGGTTTTTGCTTAGGAGGGTTGCTTCATTGCCCGAGCAGCTTTGATAACCCTGCAGTCGTCACGGCTTGTACCACGGTTTTAATGGCTTCCGTCGACATTTCGCCGAGAGTCGACTTGGCTTTTTCCTTCTGTTCGTCGTTCATGTTTGAAATGGCGATCAGGTCTTCGAGTACGACCACTGCGTCACGATGAAGCTTTATAGTCTGGACGTTCAGGATCGCTGATAGACCACCATCATTGAGCATGAAGTCGATGCCTTTTGCTGTTGCTGTGATCCGGGTGAGGATAGAGCGGTCCTTAAGAATTATGGAGCTGTTATTTTTAATTAGTCCGTGTTCGCACAGGTAATTTATGTTAGCTAATAGCTTCTGAATGTTGCTTTCTGCACATTCTGCTACTTCTGTAAGGTTAAATTGTTCGAGAAGAGGTGCGGCTGGATAGCTATCTACGCAAGCCTGTAGTATTTCTCGTTGAAGTTTACGGTCAAACTTATCCATGATGATTCCTTGGTTGATGCCTGCTTCAAGGCTACCTTGCTATCGTACCGCTGAACATCCTGATAAGCGAACAGGCTTTTGTCGTATCGCTCTCCCTCTGCTACGATTGCCGCATCATTTACTGATGGGGGTAGGGATATGCGAATTTTTATTGCACTTAGCCTTTTAATGGTCTCAGGCGCAGCCGTGGCTAGTGAAAAGTTAGTATGTGAGTATGCAGTGGGGGCGTTGTCTACACCGCCAAATCTGCTCAGTAAAGGTAATGCGAATGTGATATTCGATGGAAAATCCTTTACGGCATATAGGCTGGATGGTTCTTTTGTTGTAACCCCACCATTGACTGAAAAGAAGGATGGGATGATTTTTGTTGATGATAAAACAAAGGTCTTTGCTGCCAGTCTGGACAGATCTAACTTTGCAGTGTCTGACAGAATAAAAAAAAACACAGAGCAGTGGGCTAAATGTTCGGGCGGGAGTTCTTACAGCAATGAAAGAGATCAAATATCAGGCTCACCGGTAAGCACGTCTGAAATTGAAAAGATAAAAAGATTGCCCGGCATTGCTGAATTACATTGTTCTAACTTTATTGATAAAAGATACTCTCAATCCAAAAATATATTCTATAAAATAAAACCCAGTATATTCGCTAAAATGCCGTTAGTTTCTGGTGGGGATATTACCTGTGAGGTGTCAAGTAATATATGGAACTGGAATGAAACAAATGTAATGGCAGTAGAGCATGGTCTTATTGATCGCATACCTTATACATTATATCACTCAGACGGTTCAGGGAATGTTGGCGTGGCAGATCAGGCGTGGTCGTTCGGGTGCGTAAAAGATTCAATGACGGATAAAAAACAATGCGAGATAACCAATGAAAGCATTAGGATAATTAAAAAGGCAAAAGGATACTCAGCTATTGTAGGTAATGAGCATTTCCCAGGGCGAAGTGCATATATAAGAGTTGGGCAAGGTAAGCCCATTGCCTCCGGCGATAATGGCTACTTTCCGAATGTCACAGGAATTGTCGGCAGCATCAATGGCGGTACAAAGTTGCTCACAAGGTATACCAAATGGCCTTATGATTATGTTGTTGATACTGAGGTTAATACAATTGGATTTGAGCAAGCAAATTTTCTTTTAGGTAAGACATTGTCAGTATACTAAGAGCTAATATGTAATTAACTTAGAACCTCGCTCCGGCGGGGTTTTTTTATTGTCCGGAGAAAGATATGGCAGAGAACGCTGGCGGCATTTATTACGACATTGAGATGGACATACAGGGCCTTCTTGTAGCCCAGCAGCGCGTTAACCAGCGTCTTGATCTGATGGAGCGCGGATTCGATGGTACAACACGAGCCGTGAATAACACTGAGCGTTCTATGTCTAGCCTGTCAGGCGTAGCCGTTGCTTTGGCCGCTGCTCTTTCTGTAAAGCAAGTTTCCGAATATGCAGATGCCTGGGCAACTGTAAATAACAAGCTGGCTAACTCACTGCGGCCTAACGAGCAACTTGCTGATGTAACAGAACGCGTATTCAACATTACACAGCAAACGAGAGGCAGTTTAGATGCCACAGCATCGTTGTATGCACGACTGGAAAGAGCGACAAGGCAGTACGGGACCAGCGCAGATGATCTGGCGAAGTTAACCACAATTATAAACCAAGGGTTCGTTGTATCAGGTGCCACGGCGCAAGAGGCCGAGAACGCGATTATTCAGTTGTCGCAGGGCCTTGCTTCTGGAGCTTTACGCGGCGAGGAATTCAACTCTGTAAACGAACAGGGAAACCGCCTGATTGTTGCTCTTGCTGACTCGATGGGCGTTAGCATCGGCGAAATGCGGAACATGGCTGCGCAGGGCAAGTTAACAACCGACGTGGTTGTTAATGGGCTTCTATCCCAAGGAGCAGTGATCGGAAAAGAGTTCGCCAATACAACGACGACGATCAGCCAGGCACTGCAGGTGGCTGGTAACAACGTAACTAAATTCTTTGGCGAAAACTCTACCGTTAAAACTGGTGCCGCTATTTTTAATGATGCAGTTGTGACTGCCAGTGAAAACATTGGCGTTCTGAGCGCTGCATTAACTGCTGCAGCAGCAATTATGGGAAGCCGGTATGTCGGCGCATTGACAATGTCTGCCGCCTCGCAGATTCAATCCGCCTTGGCTGCTCAACGTCAGGCGGCAGCTAACAACCAATCAGCCCAGTCTGCGTTAATCGCTGCTAACTCAGTTAAGAGAAAGGCCGTGGCTGACAAAGAGGCGGCATTATCTTCCCTGGCCTTAGCGCAGGCAGAATACAACGTAGCTAAGGGGAGCGCAGCTGAAATGCTGGCGCTGGATGCATTGGTTGCAGCCAAATCAAGAGCAAGCGCTGCGTCGTTATCTTTAGCGCAGGCAGAAACTGCACAAGCAGCCGCATCTACACGCGCGGCTGCCGCTGCACGTGCTGCCTCAGTTGGTATTGGGCTTGCTCGCGGTGCGCTTTCTTTGATTGGCGGGCCCGGTGGCGCTGCCATGCTGGCAGCATCTGCTATTTTCTACTTCTGGCAGAAGGCACAACAAGCCAGAGAAGAAGCAATCCGCTTTGCTGACAGTCTGGATAAAGTTAATGCCTCAATGAAGGCAATGAATAATACCCAGCTCAGGGGTATAATTGCCGTTGCCAATAAGTCTATTCAGGCGCAAGAGGAAGATGTAAGGGATCTTGAAGATAGCATTAAGAAACTTAAAAGTGAGATTGATGACTACACCGCAAGAGGGAAGCAATTCGGAACAACAATAGAGCAAGGCAACGGATTACTAAAAATCGCATCAGATAAAACTGATGAGCTGAATCAAAAATCGCGTGATCTGGCGAACGCGCAGGATAAGTTGGCAAGAACTCAGGATACCGCAGCGGAAGCTAACAGGACCCTAACAAACAACATGCTCACTTCAATGGGTGTGCATGATGGGCTGATCCAAAAGGGTTGGTCACTTGAGCAGGTGCAGAGCGCGGTTGCGAAGGCTTTCGGCAACACTGCTGATGAAATAAACCGAGCAAATCAGGCTGGACAAAACTTCAACCCCAAAGCGCTGCAGGTTTCTCCTCCTACCGCTGATGGCGACAAAGTAATTCTTAACCTCGAAGAGCAGAACGAGTTACTGAAAATTCAGGATGAACGCCAAAGAGCAGTGACAAAAGCCAGAATGCAGGCAGCGAAGGTCACTGATAACCCAAACCAGATATCAAGGGCTGGCGATCTGGCCGGAGAAAACTACGACCTTCAGAAAGCAGAAGAAGCCCGCCAGGAGGCTCAGAGAAAGGGAGAGCAGCAAGACAAGCGTTCAGCATCAGCCGCAGAATCAGTTTCCCAAAAACTTGAAAACCTGCGCCAGCAGTCTGAACTTGCAGCCAGTTCAACTCAAGAATTGAGCCGAGACAGCGCGATATTGCGTGCGCAGCAGTCACTCGGCAGCGCCGCAACTCAGGCGCAGATTCAGGAGGCTGGGCAATACGCAGCTAAAGCGTGGGATGCAGCCGCGGCAGCAAGAGGCGTAACCGAAGCGCTCAAAGCCATGCCTGAGCAGGCTGAGAATAAATCCTACGCTGAATCCATGCAGAACCTGAAAGCGGCGCTGAACGCCGGGAAGATTGATCTGCAGGAATACAACGCAGCCACTGAGCAGATGGAGCAGCAGCATCAGGCCAACCTTGCCAAAATACGCTCGCAGCAGGTGGTTAACCCCACCCAGCAGGCACTTGCAGAAGTTGACCCGGTGCAGCAATTGGCCAACCAGCACGCGCAGGAGCTGGCGCTGATTCAGCAGTTTGAGCAGCAGGGCGTTTTGGCCCATCAGAACGCGCTGGCCCTCAAAAACGCAGCCGACACGCAGTACGAGCAGCAGAGGACCGCAGCTCAATGGGAAATCCTCAGCCAGCAAAGCCTCGGCTATAACATGCTGACGAGTGCGGTGGATGCGTTTAGCGGGAATGCCTCCAATGCAATCACCGGCCTGCTAACCGGCACAATGTCAGCACAGGAGGCAATGAAGTCTCTTGGGAATACCATCCTGAACAGCGTGATCAACAGCATTGTCCAGGTTGGCGTCGAAGCGCTGAAAAACTACATCCTCGGTCAAACGCTCGGCGCCGCATCGGTGGCGACATCAGTCGGACTGGCGGCAACTACCGCATCGGCCTGGGCTCCGGCGGCCGCGATGGCATCGCTCGCCTCGTTCGGTGCTAACGCTGGCCCGGCTGCAGCTGGTATCAGTTCGACAGTTGGGCTTGCCAGCGGGCTTGCGCTTGCCGGTGCTCGCTACAACGGCGGCCAGGTATCAGCCGGAGGCCTGTACCAGGTCGGCGAGAAAGGCAAGCCAGAGATTTACCAGGCCAGCACCGGCAAGCAGTACATGATCCCCGGTGATAACGGGAAGGTCATCAGCAATAAGGATATGCAGGGCGGCGGCGGGTTGAATGTTCAGGTAGTCATCAACAATCAAGCGTCCAATGCTGAGCCGCAATACATGGGGGCCACTCAGAATGACGGTAATTATGTGCTGGAATTCCTGATTTCTGATGCGGAACGCAATGGGCCTTACATCAGCACGCTACAATCGACGCTTGGGTTATCTCGTAAAGCAAAAGGAGCGTTTTGATGGGGAAAGATAATATCTATGGGCCTGGAGAAAGTTTTAGTAGGGGTATGGAGATAGGCAAGACGACCATTTTCCGCCAAAACAGACCGGTAAAATTCCGTCTGGAAATGGTTAACGGGAGTGTTGTGGAGGGGATCATCCCGGCTAACTCTGAATTTAAGATTACGCCTCAGGATGGGGATATCAAAAAATTCGACATTATAATCGAAGATACTCCTAAGTCTCCGCAGGCAATTGAATAACTAAACCAAACCCGCTCCGGCGGGTTTTTTAATGGGTGAACATAATGAAAGTAGCAATCGAAGTTAATGGCGAGGTTATCTGGTACCGCGACAGCGATAAACAGGAGGGGATGGCGTCGTTGGGCTACTTGAAGGACGGCACACAGCAGAAAATCATTGCCGCCCTTGAGGAGGCATTATTCCAGGCGAAAGGGCAGATGCTATTGCCTGATTACGTTGATTGAATATCTGTATGTAGCGCGATGCCCGGCAGGGAGAGCCAGAACGACATTCCAGTGACCGGAGTGCGGCACCACAATGTTGGCAGGAAATTGTTTATAGAACCCTCCGTAGACCTTGCAACCTTCACCTCGCTTATATCGGTTATAAGCAGCGTCATCCATAACAAGGACGTTGATTTGGTGGGAGCACTGAACGGAAACTATTGATCCTCCCTCCATGTAATCCCTGCTGTGCGTGTAAGACATATGACCTCTCTTGCTGTGTGTGAAAAATACACAGTATCAGCGAGACACATTTAGTAATATCCTGATAAAAGATCAGTGCCGCAGCCGCGGCATTTTTTATGCCCGGAGGAAACGTGGCAACAGTTCAATACCCTCCGTTCCTGCCACTGCCCCAGCGTGCCGATCAGAATATGACGCAGGATACAGCCTGGCAGACGACGCAGACGGCAGTCGGTCCATTGATAATCACGCCGATCACTACGGACCTTAAAGCAACCTGGACGCTGCAGTGGATATTCACGCTTGCCCAGGCCGAGCGGTTTAAGTCATGGCTGCGATCGCCGACCTACTGCGACCGCGGACGCAACTGGTTCCAGATGCCGATCGACCTGGGTGATACGCAGGGCGTTCAGCAGCAGACGCTGCATTTCGTCGACATGCCGGTGCAGACCAGCAAAAACGGCAACATTGTCACCTGGACCGCAACGGTTATAAGCAACGGTATAGAGGACATTACCGAGGACTATGACGACTGGATTGTCGAGGCGCAGCCGGGCTACGGCTATTGGCTGGATTACCTGATCACCGAAGTGATGCCGAGGGCTGACTAATGCCGACTTTGAGAGAATGGAAAGAGCGGCGGCCGGCAAGCGATATCAAACAAACGGTGGAGTTTTATCACCCTGCGTTTGGTTATTACCGGGTGGTAAATAACCTGTTTCGTCCGGCGACGTTTGGCGGGAACTCATTCGAGCCTGCGCGGTTCAGCGTGACCGAGCCGGCGCAGGACGGAACGGCAGTGATATCCATGACGATTACCTTTGTCGCCGCGACGGAGCATGTCCGGCAGACACTGAAAAGCTGGCGCGGGGCGGCGCGTATGACGCCGATTAAGTGCCTGTATCAGCAGTGGAACGCGATCGGCGATGCATCATCCCTGAAAGACTGGACGCTGTATGTGAGTGACATCTCTGCTGACGCAAACAATGTGACTGTTGACGCTGGGTTCACCAACCCTTTGACGCTAGCCAACCCGATTATTTACACAACAGAACTTTATCCAGGACTGAAAACTTCATGACGCAAGACGAATTTATCCGGCTTGTTACCGGCAAGCCGTGGGCTAACCGCTCCTGCAGTTTTGGCTCGATGGATTGTTGGGCGCTGGTTGTTCTGTATTACCGGCATGTGCTGGGACTTGAGTTACACCATATTCCAGCGTATGAAGCCGGGGCTGACTTCATTACTTGCCATGAGCAGGAGGTGGAGCACTGGCGAACGATACCAGCAGCGGTGTCGGGTTGCATTGCGGTTTTCTATCGTGGTGAAGTCCCGGCGCATATTGGCGTAATGACAAGCCCCGTTAAGTGCCTGCATTCCCGTGGGGAGTTTGGTTTCGTGCGCAGCGACAACCCGCTGGCGCTTCTTAAAGTATACAGCCGCGTGGAGTATATGGTGCGTGGTTCGATATGAATTACAACGCCTTCCTGGCGCGCCAAAGCATCGTGGAGTTGCGGAGGAAGGAACGCCGCTAGCTGAGTTACTTGATTCTCTGAATTTGCACAATGATGTGGTAGTTAAGCTTAACGGCAGAGAACTTGATGACGACTTCGAGATAACTTATCCGCTGTGCAGAAATGATGTAGTCCTTATATTCGACCAGCCAGAGGGTGGGGTAGGGAAACTGATCAACACCATATTACGACCGGTCACAAAAATTCTCTCTGGCGCAATGAAATTGCTCGGTCTTGCACCAAAATCCGGAGGCGTTTCTGTTGCAACTGGAGAGTCGCCCAACAATGATGTCACCCAGCAGACCAACCGGGCCCGTCTAT
>ERZ773200.2195-NODE-2195-length-14670-cov-2.888129_pt1 | contig 14670 bp, 10 predicted proteins | sample MGYA00581008_ERZ773200 | MGnify/ENA primary metagenome ERZ773200 (study PRJEB29015, sample SAMEA2737770) | human gut metagenome | biome: human gut; feature: human-associated habitat; material: faeces | place: China | collected 2012 ... | reverse complement strand
CAGACCGCACCTCGTCGCATACCCTTCGGGCACCCTCGACTTCGCGAGCCTCGCACCGGCAGCCTACCGTTTCGTTCGAGCTGCGCCCAGGAGCTCCCGCCTCGCAACCCGTGAACCGATAACGGCCCAAAGGCGCCAGGCGCACGCCTCGAATCGCAGCGCGCCGGGCCACGCGCTCCTCGAAAGTCGCACTATCTCTCTCGTCTCCTTCGACACCCCTAACCTCCATGAGAAAGTGCAGCCCGGCACCCGCATTGGCAAAGTGCAAATGATCGCCGGCCGAAGACGCCGCTAGTGCGTCAATCAGCGCGCTCAGCCGCCGCCGGTAACGCGTCCGCTGGCGATTGACATGGCGCTCGTAGTCCCCCGACTCCATGAACCGCGCCAACGTCAGCTGCTCCAATGCACCCACCGTGCAGGCGTAAAAGCCAAGTCGGTCGCGGAACCGTTCGGCCAGCGCCTCGGGCAGCACCATGTAGCCAATGCGGAAAGCACCCCCGAGCGTCTTCGAGAACGTGTTCGCGTAAATGACCCGCCCAGCCCCATCGAGGGCCGCGAGCGGAGGTACGGGACGCCCCGCCATGCGGAACTCGCAGTCGAAGTCGTCTTCGATGAGGTAGCGCGACCGGGCACTGGAAGCTTTCACGCTCCGACCGCGAATCTCCCTAGCCGCTGCACCGTCCTCGGGCGCGGCAACCCCACTCTGGGCCCATTCCAACAACGAGCGCCGGCGCGACACCGGCACCGTGATACCGGTGGGAAACTGGTGCGACGGCGTGCAGTGCAGCACGTCGATGCGGGCACGCTCGAGCGCCTCCAAGACCGGCCCTTCCCCATCGAGAGCGATCGGCCGCACCGCCACGTCGTTCGACTCGTAGATGCGCGTAAGCCGCGGATAGCCGGGGTCTTCCACGCCGTACGCCAGATTACGACCGAGCAGCTGCACGAGCAAGCCATAAAGCGACTGGGCACCGGAACCGATCACGATCTGGTCGGGATGCACCTCCATGCCGCGAAAGCCCCGCAGATGCGCCGCGATGGCCGCCCGCAACCGAGACGATCCCTGAGGCCCCGACGCCTCCAGCACCGTGCGCTCGCTCTCGTCGGCCAACACGCGCCGCAGCGTCCGTGCCCACGCCGCGTAGGGAAACACCCCTTCCGGCGCCGTCGCCCCCGTGAAATCGGCGAGCCATTTGCGTCCGGCGCCATTCTGGCCGTTCCAAGATGCCCCACATTCGGCATCGTTCTGGCCGTTCCAAGATGCCCCACATTCGGCCCTGTCATCCTCGATGCTCGCGTTGCTCCGGATTTTCGTCGCATTCCCGCAGAGGCTCGCTTCGCCCTGGAACCCCCCACGCGCCCGCGAAACATCCCCTTTGCCACAAGCTATACAAAAGGACTCGTCTTTTGTGGCAAGTTTTTCGAGGGTTTCGACGTCATCGTTTCCCGAAACCCCCATTTTGGCTACGCCGAGCGCGCTTTTGCCCTCGAAACCGGCTTTGGAAGGCGATTTCACGGTTTCACGCGTCGAAACCCTCGAAAAACTTGCCAAATTCGGGCCGATTTCCTGCACATAGAAGCCGCTGCGGGGCACGGCGCGCACATAGCCCTCGGCCACCAGCTGGTCTAAGGCCCCCTCTACGGTGACGACGCTCACTCCCAAATGCTTCGCGAACGCCCGCTTGGAAGGGAGACGCGCGCCGGCCGCAAGAGCACCCGACTCGATGTCGGCTCGAAGCGCCCGGTAAAGCTGCTCGTACAGGCTCGTCTCCCCTCCGCGATTTAGCACATACGTGAGCATCGCTTTCCCTTCCTCCTCCTGCAGCACACTTTGAACGAGCTGCTCCTTTACGACCACCTGGTCTTCTGCCAGATCGCCAGCTCGTCGGCTCTTTGCGAAACCGAGGCCACTTCCAACTGACCTTATTAAAACTTCCCAAATTGAATATAACACTAAGCTCAGTTATCCCTTACCCTTCCGCTCATATCTTTTGCAAAAGGAAGGAGTCCTCGTGACCGAAACCGCCCCTGCCGCTAACCAGGCCGGCAACCCCGCTACTCCCATCACCTCTGCTGAGCGCGTAGCCCTCAACCGCCAGCTCGCCCAAATGCTGAAAGGCGGCGTCATCATGGACGTCACCACCCCCGAGCAGGCCCGCATCGCCGAGGCCGCCGGAGCCGCGGCCGTTATGGCGCTCGAGCGCATCCCCGCCGACATCCGCGCGGCCGGCGGCGTGTCCCGCATGAGCGACCCGGCCATGATCAAGGGCATCCAGGCGGCCGTTTCCATCCCCGTCATGGCGAAATGCCGCATCGGGCACTTCGCCGAGGCACAGATCCTCCAGGCCATCGACATCGACTACATCGACGAGTCCGAAGTGCTCTCGCCGGCCGACGACACCTACCACATCGACAAGACCGTCTTCGCCGTCCCCTTCGTCTGCGGCGCCCGCGACCTCGGCGAGGCCCTGCGCCGCATTGCCGAGGGCGCCACGATGATCCGCACCAAGGGCGAGCCGGGCACCGGCGACGTCGTGCAGGCCGTGCGCCACATGCGCCGGATGAACGCTGAAATCCGCCGCATCCAGAACCTGCGCGACGATGAGCTGTTCGAAGCGGCGAAGGAGCTGCAAGTGCCGGTGGAGCTGCTGCGCGAGGTGCACGAGGCCGGCAAGCCGCCCGTCGTGAACTTCGCCGCCGGCGGCATCGCCACCCCGGCCGACGCGGCCCTTATGATGCAGCTGGGCGCCGAGGGCGTCTTCGTGGGCAGCGGTATCTTCAAGTCGGGCGACCCGGCCCGACGCGCCGAGGCCACCGTAAAGGCCACCACGAACTTCAACGATCCTGAGATGCTCGCCGCCTTGTCCGAAGACCTCGGCGAAGCCATGGTGGGCATTAACGAGCAGGAGATCCAGATCATCATGGAAGAGCGGGGGCAGTAGAACCCATGTCCCCAACCATCGCCGTCCTCGCCCTGCAAGGGGCCTTCATCGAACACGAGCAGCGCCTGCAATCCCTCGGCTGCACCACCATCGAGCTACGCCAGGCCGCCGACCTCGCCCGTCCCTTCGACGGCCTGGTGCTCCCCGGCGGCGAGTCCACCGTACAGGCGAAGCTGCTGCATGACCTGGGAATGTTCGAACCGCTGCGCCAACGCATCGCCGAGGGCCTCCCCGCCCTCGGCACCTGCGCCGGCCTCATCCTGCTCGCCGACCATTTCCGCACCCTGCCCGTCACCGTGCGCCGCAACGCCTACGGCCGCCAACTCGGCAGCTTCCACGCCGAGGGTCGCTGGGAAGAAGGGGCGAAGGGGACAGAAGAAGCCGCGGGAGCAACCTGCGTCGCAGATGAAAAGAACCACTCGAGCAGCAGCGCCACACTCGCTTCCGAGCCGGTTCTCCTCACCTTTATCCGCGCCCCGCGCATCGAAGCTACCGGCCCCGGCGTCGAGCCCCTCGTCACCCTGAACGACGCACCGGTGGCCGTGCGCCACCACAACCAGATCGCCGCCGCCTTCCACCCCGAACTTGACGACGACAACCGCCTCTACGAAGCGTTCCTCGCGCCTTTGAAGCGCGCCTACTGAACCAACCGATAGACGGCGCCCGGGCCGCGCGACGGCCCCAGCCGTTCCACAAGAGACTTGTCCATCAGCCGATTGAGCGCGCGGCTAATCGTCGCCTTCGACTTGCCCAACGCGTCCATAAGAATCCGCGAGCTCACCGGTGCGGGCGCCTCTTCCAAGAAGTCGACGATGTCGCACTCCACCGTACCCGGCGCCAGCACATGAATGGTATGGAAGCGACCTGTTTCGTCTGACCACTCCGTGACGGATCGCACGATCTTCCCGCCCGCAGCGCCCTCAGGCAGTCGAACACCACCGCGCCCGCCACCCCCCGCGCGCTCTCCGAGCCCGAACCCGAACCGCCCTGCCTCCGCGCCAGCGCCGGCCTTGTACAGCGCCACCTCGAAAGCGGTGATGTGGTCAATGGCTACCGGTTCCGGCATATTCACCTCGCGCAAGCTGGCCCGAATCTGGAAGTAACCCGTGCCCTTGTTCTCCACCACACTGCCCACCTCGGCAAACCCCTCGGCATAAGAGGTGGCGCGCAGGATGTTGGCCAGCGTCTGGTTGCGCGGGAAGGAAACGCCAAGTTCCCCCAAACGGTCGACCGTCATAGCCCGGCACAAACCGCCTGGACTCAATATCTCAATGCGGTCGTCGTACATAGTCACCTGAACCTGGGAGGCGCACCCGTCCGGCGAGTAATCGCGGTGCATGAGCGCGTTGGCCACTGCCTCGCGCACGGCCGTCTCGGGATACTCGGGTCTATCGATGCGAAACGCGCCCTCCACTTTCGACGAGACGCGCACGTTGCGTCGCAGCGCCACCATCAGCTCCGATATCATCACGGGGATGGGCCCGACGATCTCGCGAGAATCGAGAAAACGCAGCCCCTCGGCGCTCACATCGGCCTTCGACGTCCCCGGGATCACCGTAAACGAAAGGCAGGCCCGCGGGAAATAACGCTGCGGAAAGCGCCCGAGTGCCATAAGTCCCGCCAATGTGGGTCGCACGATCCCCTCCCCGTCACGAGCCGTCACGCAGAGCGCCTCAAGCAGCTCCTCGTCGCTCATGCCCTTGAACGCTCGCGGCGAATCGGCACGCTGCCGGCGCATGAAGCCCTCCAGAAGCTCTTCGTCAAAGTCGCCCATCGCAGCCCCTTCGACCACTTCGCGATCGTAGTGCGGCGGCCGACGCCCCTCCAGCAGGCGGTCCACCTCGTAGGGGCTCAGCCTCCGATCACCATCCCCCACACGCGCATAGGAGCCGTCATGCATTGCGCGCGACTTGACGAAGCAGGGCTTAAGCTCGGGCGGCAGCTCGGGCACCGTGGCCACCACCACGGGCGACCCTTCGAATTCAACGATCTCCACTGACGCCCGCACGGGCGGTTCCATCTTCTCGCCGCACATCTGGGCAAGCGCGTCGGCCACAGCACGCGCCTTGAAGCCCGGAACAGCCTGGAAGCCCGCGCGCTCCGCCAACCCCAGAACCACCACGCCGCCCGATGTGTTCGAAAACGCGCTCAGCGTTTCCGCCATACTTTTCGGAAGCCCTTGAGCGGCCGCTTTCACCTCTACCCGCTCCGTGTCGGTGCCAAGGCGCCGAGCGAGCTCGATGCAGGTCTGCAAATCGAAATCGTACACGCCCACAGCCCACCCCCGCAAATAGTTTCAAGTAGTCTCATCAGTATGCAACAACTTGAGACTATTTGCAACAACGATTGTATTTGTTGGTGCGCGCAAACCCAACATTGTGCAAGACCCCAGTTCAGAGAATTCAAATCACGATTTGATAAATCTGGATTTGAATAGCATACTCAGACCATCTCTTCTGCAGGAAACGCCTCGTCGTAATCGGGGTCGTCCTCGCGGCGCACGAATTCGTATAGAAGGCGGCGCGTGGCGGGCAGCTCTTTCTTCTTCAGCTGGTGCTCCCACAGCACGAGCACCTTCCAGCCGGCCTCCTCTAGCGCCGCCAGGTTTTGCTCATCGCGCTCGACGTTGCGGACGAACTTGGCCTCCCAGTAATCGAGGTTCTTCTTGGGCACCGACAGGCTGCACACGGGGCACCGATGCCAGAAGCACCCGCGAATCTCGATGGCCAGCTTGCGCCCTACGAACGCCACGTCGGGACGCCCCGGGGCCTTTCTCCAGTCGCAGCGGTAACCGGTAAAGCCCATCTCGCGCAGCATGCGGCGCACGAGCACCTCCGGCTTCGTATCGCGCCGCTTGTTGCCCTGCATCGATTTGTGCGTGGCTGCCGACACAACTCCGAAATCGTAGCGGTTCGCCTTCGATAAGCGCACGCGAGATTCGGCGTCCTCCTCGCCTTCCGCAGAGCCTTCGTCGGCAGCCTCCGTTGAGACTTCCTCCCCCGCCTCGATTGCGCGATCAGTCACACCGTCGGGAGCATCGCCCGCATCGCTCTGCGCAATCGCCTCTTTCGTTTTCTCTATCGGCTTTTTCATGGCCGCTATTATAGCGCCTGCGCCTTCCGGCTTGCGGAACCCCGAACGCCCCGATTAAGAAAGCGTAAGGTGTGCGTCTTTTTCCCGATGCTGTCACGCGTCGTGCAACTCAAGCGCTACCATGGGAGTCCCCATCGTCCCGCCAGTCGCAACTGGCGTATTCCAGCGACGATCGCACGTCGCCGGAGCCGGCCACCCCAAAAGCGAGCCGAGCCCCAAGCGACAACGCATCAGCCGAAAGCAAGCCAAACGAAGCACCCGACCCAGGAAGGAGGAGGCTCCATGTCGAATGCGCCATTCGCGCTCGACCGTCGAGAGTTCATCGCGCTCGCCGGCGGACTGGCCGCCGTGCTCGTCATCGGCGACGGCGCCTATTTCGCCTCCCGCAGGTCGGCCGCCCACGCCCAGCCCGTACCTTCCGAATCCGGCACCCTCACCCAGCCAGCGACGCCGCTTAATGGCGCAATCGCCTCATCCAACGCAGAGGCGACCTCAGCTGCCGCGGCCTCTCCCGAAACCGAGTCAGCGGCCGCAACCAATAGCGAAACGCCTCCGACGGCGCTCGAAGATCTCCCCTGGAACCTGCGCCTCGTGAACCGAGAGCACCCCCTCGACGCCGACTTCGAGCCCAACAACTTGGCCGAGCTGCCCGACGTGAGCTGGGTGGAGCCCCACGTCAACCACCGAGTGGACGCCCGCATCGTTGAAGACCTCGCGGCCATGCTCACGGCTGCCGAGGCCGCCGGCACACATCCCATCATCTGCTCCTCTTTCCGCACCTACGACTACCAGGAGAATCTCTTCGAAAACCGCATCGAGCGAGCCGAGCGCGAGGAGCATCTGGAAGGCACCGAAGCCGAGGAGGCTGCCGCGTTCTGGGTGGCACCTCCAGGTGCCAGCGAGCACCAGACCGGTCTCGCCGTCGACATCGTGGACGCTGACTATCTGGAACTGGACGAAGGCCAGGAAGAGACGGCCACCCAGCAATGGCTCATGATCCATTGCGCCGAATACGGCTTCATCCTGCGCTACCCCACGGACAAAAGCGCCACAACCGGCATCGGCTACGAGCCCTGGCACTACCGCTACGTCGGCAAGGAGGCCGCCTCCGCCATAACGCAAAGCGGCCCCTGCCTCGAAGAATGGCTCGTCGAAACGTACCACATCCAGACCTGAAGCCACCCCTCCCCCTTTCCGCAGCTGCACCCTCCCGCAGCTGCACCCTCCCGCAGCCGCCCTCTCCGAAACCTGCTCCCTTCAAGGCCGCGAAACAAAATTGCCGAGCCGTCCCACAAGAAAGGCGGCCCTAAGGCCGCCTTTTGCAAGGAGTGGGTATCGCAAGAACTTACAGCATCCAAGGCTGAATAATCGTAATCGGCACCGCCGCGCTCACGATGAGCAGACGCAGCATGAAGCCGCCGACGAGCACGCCCGCGTCCGATAGCGCGCTGATCATCTGGCCCGTGCGCGAGGTCTCGAACTCGTGCTTGGCCAGCCACAGCATCCAGCATTCCAGAATCGTCGGGAGCACCAGGCCCACGATGACGAACAAGAGCCAGAACGCGACGGCCCAATTGCCCGCCACCAGCGACATCACGCTCTCCCAGCCGGCGGGGCTGGGGTTGAACGCCGTGATGAACAGCAGCGCGGCAACCAGCACGAACTCGATGACGGGCAGCCAGAAGTGGAACTTCTTCATGACGACGACCTCGTTGAACTCGTCGGGCGCGTAGAACACGCCGACCAGAAGCACCGCGGCCATGCCGGTGGATACGGCAGACACAAGGAACAGAATCGGCAGAAGCGCGCTGTTCCACAGGGGGAATCCCTGGCACACGCCGAGCAGGCAGCCCGTGTAAATGGCGACGCACAGGCCCATGACGAGCCCCACGCAATCGAGCCACATCGGCACCTCGCGCTTCATCAAATCAAGCACGAGCACGACGAGCGCGACGACCACGAACACCGCCAGAAACGCCACGCCCCAGGTCATTACCGATCCGAAGTTCGTAAGCAGAAGCGCGAAGCGCAGCGGATGAGCAAAGCCCGCGGCAGCGTCGAACATCAACAAGCACAGACCGATGATGACCACGATCGGCGCGATAAGGCGGCCGACGCGCATGAGGCGCTTGCAATCCGGGTGGCGATAACGAACGAACACTGCCGTTGCGAACGCACCGCCGCCCAAGCCGGCCAGGAAGAGGTACCACGCGATGATGGCGCCCCAAATGGGTTCGTAGATCATGTCAATCACCTCACGTAATAGATCTTGGCGCGGGTCAGATCGCCGGCGATGGGGGCCGCACCCGTGCGCGCGATTTCCTTGGAAATCTCGCTGTCGGAATCGTCCAGATCCCCGAAGATGCGAGCACCGGTCAAGCAGGCATCGACGCACGAGCACATCTTCGTGCCGTTCTCATAGGAAGAAAGCGTGCAGAAGCGGCACTTGTCCACCTCGCCCGTCTTCGAATTGCGCGTACGCACCTGATAGGGGCAGGCGGCCATGCAGTACAGGCAGCCTATGCACCGGCCGTGATCCACTTCGACGATGCCGTCGGAGCCCATGTGCGCGGCTCCGGTGGGGCACACGCTCGCGCACGGCGCGTCCTCGCAGTGCATGCACTGCAGCGGGATGTGCTCCACGGTCACGTTGGGGTACTTGCCCACTTCACGCTCCTCGAAGCGAATGAACGACTCGTCGGGGAGCAGGTCGTTTTGGCGCTGGCAGGCCGTGCGACAGGCGTAGCAGCCAATGCACTTCTTGGTATTGATGAGCATTCCGTAGCGTGCCATCATTCACCTACTTTCTGCACGGAAACCAACGTTTCCTGGGTCATGGCCGAGCCATAGGCCGGTTCCATGTGGAAGGGAACGAAGTCCATGAAGTTCAAGCCCACGCCGTAAGCCGTGTGCTGATCGGGGGATTTGCAGCCATAATGGGAGGGCATGTAGATGGCCGTCGGGTTGATGCGCTCGGTCACCTTCACCTTGATGGGGCCCTCGGCCATCGTGTTCGACAGAATGACCTCGTCGCCGTCCGCGATGCCCAGTCGCTCGGCCACCTCGGCGTTGATCCAGATGCGGTCGAGGCCGTAGGACTTCGTGATGTCCATCAAAGGCTCGCAGTTGGCGGTCTGCGTATGCGTGTGGATGGCCTGCTTGCCGCCGATGAGGCGGAACTCGCCGACGGTCTCGTTCGGCATCACCTGGGGCTCGACCCACACCGGGCATGCGGACAGCCCAGCCGCCGCGCACGCCTCGCTCGTAAACTGGATCTTGCCCGTCGGGGTCTTCCACTCGGGAACCTTGCCGTAGGCATAGGCCTTCTCGGGGAACGAGATCGTGCCGACCTGCCGCAGCTCATCGAGGCTCGTGCCCACGCTGCGCAGCTGCGCGTCGGCCAGCTCGTCAACGGTGAACGGGAAGTACTGCCCCACGCCGCACGCTTCGGCCAGCTGAGTGAAGATCACATCGGCCGGACGCGTGTTGGGGTGAATCACCTCGAGCACCTGATCGCGCAGGGAAACGACCGGCACGCGTCCGCCCACGAACTCGGGCAGCTCGCGGCGTTCCAGGTAACTGCACTCGGGCAGCACGTAGTCGGCCAGCATCGCCGTTTCCGACATCTGCACGTCGACGACGACCATCAGATCGAGGTTCGCGAAATCCTCCGCCAGCTGGGCGGGGTTGGAATAGCCGGCCGCCATGTTCGAGTTGTAGAAGAACAGGCCCTTGACCTTGCCCTCCTTCGCCATCTCGGCGACATAGAGGTTGGTGCCCATAGACGAGAGCGCCAGCGGGTACTCCTCGGCGCCCCACATCTTCGCCTCGACCTTCGGCACCTCGGGGAACTTCGCCGGATCGAGGTCGCCCGCCTTCACGCTGGGGAGGAACAGCGCCCCGCCGGGCTGGTTCCAGCAGCCCAGAAGCGTGTTGAACAGGCAGAGCGCTCGCGCCGTCTCGCCCGAGTTCGCGTACGAGCACCCGAAGGCACCGCGCCAGCTCGGCTCGATGGAGGCCGCGGGGGCCGCCTCGGCGAACTCGAGCGCCAGCCGCTCGATATCGGCAGCGGGAATGCCCGTGACGCCCTCGGCCCATTCCGGCGTGTAGTCCGCAATGGCACTCGCCCACTCGTCGAATCCGACGCTGTTGGCCGCCACGTACTCGGCATCGTAGAGATCGCGATTAATAAGCACGTTGGACATGGACAAGATGAGCGCCAGGTCGGTGCCAGGGTTGATGGGCACCCACTCGTCGGCGAAGGCGATACTGTTGTTCAGGCGCGGATCCACCAGCACGATGTGCGCGCCGTTCTCGTGCGCCTGCTGCAGCGCGGCCACCGAGCTGGGCCGGATGGCGTCGGCATAGCTGCGGCCGATGAACATCGTCATCTTCGAGTTGGCCACATCCGATTCGAAGTTGGCCGCCCCGATGGCCTGCGTGAACCCGGACTCCTTGGAGAGGTTGCAGGCGGCACCGTGCGTGTACACGTTGGGGCTGCCGAGCGCGTTCATGAAGCGCTTCGTGTAGTACTTGCCCGACGGGCGCGGATCCTGCACCATGGCAAGCGCCTCGGGGCCGTACTGCGCGATGACATCGTTCACCTTCTGGCCGATCTCGCTGAGCGCCTGATCCCATCCTATTACTTCGAATTCGCCGTTTTCGTTCTTCTTCATCGGGTCGGTGAGTCGATCGGGCGAATAGGCGATCTGGGAATAGCCGTACCCGCGCGCGCACAACTTGCCCTGCGCGTTCGGATGGGACTCATCCCCAATGAGCTTCGTGAGCTCGCCGTCTACGACGTAGGCGTAATAACCGCACTTGCTCGAGCAGGAATTGCACAGCGAGTGCACCACTTCGGTTCGCTTATCCGTCTCGGCATCAGCATCGGCTTCGCCGCGGACCGACAAGCTCACAAGGCCCGCGCCGGCGGCCACGGCAGCCACCCCGGCGCTTCCAACTAAAAAGCTGCGCCGTGTTAAAGCGTGTCCTGACATAATGGTCCTTCTCTCTATCGTTTAAGCCTCGACGATGGTGGCCGTGGAAACCACGCCCTCGTCGATGGCCTTCTGGGCAATATCCTCCCAATCGATGAACTTGATGGCGCCGTTGGGGCACTGCTCGGCACAGCGACCGCAGGAGATGCACTTGGTCGACGTGCCGGTCTGGGCGTTGATGTGGGGCATGTTCCAAGGGCAGGCGGCAGAGCACATGCCACAGCCGATGCACACGTCCTCGTCGACAACGCGAGCGCCGGTCTCCTCATCGGAGTGGATGGCGTGGACGGGGCAGTACTTGGCGCACTGCGGATCGGCGCACTGCTTGCAGGAAGCGACCGTGAACTGGCAGTTGCCGAAGATGCCGTCGTTGGTATCGACGCCGGAACCGAAATTGTAGTTGTCCCACACGCGCACGCGGGCGATGGACTGCTGGGTCGCGCCGTCGTTCTTCAGGGTGCACATCATCTCGCAGCGCTGGCAGCCGGAGCAGCGAGCGCGGTCGGTGACGATCATTTTCGTAGGAGTGGTACGCAGCTCAATGCGGCCCGAGGCGATGGAGGCGGTGGTCACGCCCCAGGAGGCGAGCACGCCGCCGACCACCAGGCCGGCAACACCACAACCGGTCATGGCGAGCACGGTGCGGCGGGTAAAGAAGGGCTGCTTCTTCTCGGAGGCCGGCGCAGAGCCGGGCTCGGTAGCGGACACCGGAGCCGCGGGCGGCTGCTCGGTGGCCACGGTTTCATTTTTCTGGGTGTCAGACATTTGAACTCCCCCTTGTAACTTCATGCTTGTCTCAGAGAGAACTCAAGATCGCGACGCCACGCAACAGAGGGCATCATAGTCATGAATGAAGAAGCTGTGTACCCTCTTTGAGGGGGATTACCGAACGTTTGATTTCTCCTCATCCGGCCGTAGGGGAGCCGTCATGTTCCCGTTGAAAAAGATCCCCTCATTGAGGGGAGGGGGGGGTAAAATTACCCTCCCTTATACTTCTACGCGACGATTACTCCAGATCGACGACTGGTACCACGCAACATGAGTACACGAAGAGATTTGGAGCTTCATCATGGCTGATTCAAAATTGGATCCCAACAAGTCCTATGGCTGGACCGGTAAGATCCTCCGCGTCAACCTGACCGACAAAACCGTTTCTGTCTCGCCCACCGACCCTTATAAAGAGTATTTGGGCGGCATGGGAATAGCCAACAAGATCATGTACGACGAAGTGCCCGCCGGCACCGATCCGCTCTCCCCAGAGAACAAGATCGTGTTCGCCGTCGGCCCTCTGACCGCCACCGGTGTCCCCCTGGCGGGCCGCACCACCATCGCCTCTCTTTCCACCTATACCACCGATCATCAAGTTGTTGACGCCCACACCGGCGGCATGATCGGTGCGGCCATCAAGAAGGCCGGCTGGGATGCCATCGTCATCGAGGGCGCTTCCGACGAACCGGTTTACCTGAAGATCGACGATGACGACATTGAGATCAAGCCCGCTGATCAGGTGTGGGGCCAGGGCACCCGCGCCACCACCGAGGCGCTCTCGCGCAAGGAGGGCACCGACTTCTGCGTGGCCACCATCGGCCCTGCCGGCGAGAACCTGCTGCCCTACGCCTGCATCATCAATTCCCGCAACCATTCCGCCGGCGCTGGAGCCGCCGCCGTCATGGGCTCGAAGAAATTGAAGGCGCTCGTCGTGCGCGGTAGCCAGCCCATCTACGTGGCCGACCCGCAAGAGGTGGCCGACCTGTCCGACTACATGCTGCGCGAGATCGTCGGCTCCAACAACAACCACGTCGTACCTTCCACCCAGCAGGAGTGGGCCGAGTACTTCGACAAGGGCAGCCGCTGGACGGCCCAGAAGGGACTGACCTGGGCGCTGGCCGAAGGCGGCCCCATCGACACCGGCGAGCCGAAGCCCGGCGAGATCAACACCGTGGGCTACCGCTGCATGAAGGCCTTCAAAGACGAAGGCCCGGAGGCCGAGAAGTACACCATCAAGATGGACGGCTGCCACAGTTGCCCCATCCATTGCTACTCCGACTTGCGCGTGCCGGCCTCGGCGGCCAACGGCGGCTACGAGATCACGGGCAACACCTGCGTGCCGAACTTCCCGTTCACCAACTACATGATCAAGATTTTAGGCGACAACACTTCCGTTGAAGCCGGCAGTGAAGACGCCCTCATCTGGGATCAGGTATTCGGCTCCACCATGGACGATTTGGGCCTGTGGTGCAACTACGGGCAGATCTACCGCGACATCGCCCACTGCTATGCTACGGGCCTGCTCCAGAAGGTGCTGCCCCCCGAGGAGTACGCGGAAATCAATTGGGAGGGCTTCAAGAATAACGACCCCTCCATGGTGCCGCCCCTTCTGGCGAAGATCGCCGCCAACGACTCGGAGATCGCCTACATCGGCCACGGCCCCATCGTCTGGACCGAGCGTTGGAACGATCCGGACTGGTGGAACACCCCCGCTTCCACGCTCATCAACGTGCGCGGCTGGCCGGTGCACCATGCCCATGAGTGCTTCGGACAGGTGGGCCTGCTCTATAACATGGTCTTCAACCGCGACGACATGATCCACTCTGCCGTGAACTTCCAGGGCTGCGGCTTGCCCTTCGAGCTTAAGCAGCAGATCGCGGCCGAAGTGTGGGGCGACGCGAGCGCCATCGATCCGGACAAGAACTACACCCCCATGAATGAGTATAAAGCGAACTTCGCCTGGTGGTTCATCGTCACCGACGTGCTGCACGACTCGCTCACGCTGTGCAACTGGGTATGGCCCATGACGATGAGTCCCACGAAGGCTCGCGACTATCGCGGCGACCTGGATCTGGAGGCCAAATTCATGAAGGCCGTCACCGGCGAAGACGTGACGACGGAAGACCTGTACAAGATGGGTGCGAAAATCACCACGCTACAGAGAGCCAACACCGCGCGCGGCATGGTGGGCACCAACGGGCAAATGGGTACCAATGACTTCCGCAACGTGCACGACGTCGTTACCGAGTGGCCCTTCACCATGGATCCGGACATCGAAGTGTTCACCGAAGGCACCAACAAGATGGACAAAGAGGATTTCCAAACGGCCCTCACCATGATGTACGAATGCTTTGGCTGGGATCCCGAGCTGGGTTGCCCGACGGCCGAGTGCCTGGACTACTACGACATGCCCGACGTGAAGGAAGACCTCGCCGCCCTCGGCCTGCTTCCGGACGCCTAGGGAGATGCGCAGAGCGAAACCAATCTGCGCTGAAGGCTGATCCATGGGGGGCGACCTCGGTCGCCCCTCCCAAGCGGCATCACCTCACCTGATAGCCGACCCCTTCTAACGCGAGCTCCGAAGGAGCTCCCCCTTCGTGAAAGGAGCCCCCGCAAACCGGTTGCGGGGGCTCCTTTTTGCACTTGGATGGTAGCGCGAAACTCAATGAGTCGCTTACACGTTGCGAATGCGCTCGACGGCGTCCCACTCGGCGAGGGCCTGGGCGCGGCGAGGAGCCAAATACGTCGTGGAATAGAAGTAGACGTCGCCGTTGGAAGCCTCCACGCGCTCGATGTCGTCGGCGCGACCTTGGGCGCGAGCCTCAGCGAAGGCAGCCTCCACCGCTTCGGCTTTCATGCGAAACGGGTCG
>ERZ773200.2189-NODE-2189-length-14708-cov-2.776087_pt1 | contig 14708 bp, 11 predicted proteins | sample MGYA00581008_ERZ773200 | MGnify/ENA primary metagenome ERZ773200 (study PRJEB29015, sample SAMEA2737770) | human gut metagenome | biome: human gut; feature: human-associated habitat; material: faeces | place: China | collected 2012 ... | reverse complement strand
AAACGCAAAAAATCCCCTCCCCGGAAAAATCCTATCAGATACACTCCGATACAATTTATTCCGCGGGCGGGGATTTATGTAATTTTATTTCACTTTAATCTGAAACAGACGCGCCATATACGTCTCCGGGAAGTGAATCTGCAGCGTCTTGCTGTAGTCATCGTAATGGAACACATCACCGCATGCTTTCGGGTAAATGCAGGAAACCTCCAGCTCTTTTCCCGGGAATGCACGGTCAAGCGGAACCTCAAAACCGGCCTCTCCGCCGCGTCTCCACACACCAAGATAAATTACATCTCCCGGCACACGGATTCCGGCTGCGAGGTGTTTTTCTTCATTGTCTGCCCATCCCATCGGCCAGAACGGAACGCCGTCCTTGATGCCGCTGCGGATCTCTTTGTAGCAGTCAATTCCCTCTTTTACAAGTTCAAACCGCTCCGGCGAAATTTCTGCGAGATGGCCGCTTTGGTGAATACGAAGCAGCAGCGCATTGACCATATTGAAAATAACTTCCTCTTTTGTGCCGTCCCGCAGCGGATATGACCAGATCGCCGCCTGCTCCGGCGTCACGCCGATGGCTGCATTCGCCGAGATCGTCGCATAATTGCGGTAATCCTCCTGATCGCTCGTCGACTGAATGCTGTTTCGCGCCAGCATCGCATAGTCCATCCGAAGACCGCCGCTCGAGCAGTTCTCAATGACAAGATCCGGGTACTTTTTATAAATGCCGTCCAGCCATGCCAGATACGCTCTCTCATGCTCAAGAAGACCGTCTCCAAAACTGTCCGCATCCACTTCCGTGCCAATACCAGGCTCAATATTGTAGTCCATCTTGATATAGCCGACACCGTAGTCCCGTACCACACGGTCGATGACTTCGGTCACATGCTCAATCACAAGCGGATGACGGAAATCCAGCTGATAACGGCTTCTGTCATACACACGCTTGCCGTGGCGCAGGAAGAAGCACTCATCCGGCAGAATGGAAGCCTTCTTACAGTTGATACCCATAACCTCCAGCTCCAGCCAGACACCAGGAATCATGCCCTTCGAACGAATATAATCCGTCACCTCACGCACTCCATTCGGAAAGCGCTTTTTACTCTCCTGCCACTCACCGACACTGTCCCACCAGTTGCCGTCCGCATACCAGCCGGCATCAATGACAAAATACTCACATCCGGCCTTCTCTGCCGCATCCACCAGTGGGAACTCTTTTTCTGTGGTCGGATCTCCAAACAGACAATTCATATAATCATTGAAAATAACCGGCAGATTTTCATTATCTTTGTTCGGACGGCGGATCTTTCTGCGGTACTTCGTCAAAGTACCAATCGCTTCCTCGAAATCATCATGACCTACGCCGACAGCCACCGGAACCGTTGTAAAGGAATCTCCCGGCTTCAGGTTCTTCGACCAGTGTGACTGAATCTCTGTCGGACCGCTCACCGCCAGATAAAAATGGCAGTTCTGATCTCCGATCTCATAATGCCAGGAACCACTGTGGTCAATCTCAAAAAACAGACTCGAATCTGCCGCACTGTTTCCAATATATCCCATCGGCACATATTTCTTCGCCGACCAGTTGCCCGTATTCGTAATCTCAATCGTCTTCGAAGTTCTCTGATAATTATGCGGCTGCGTCTGCGCCATGCCAAGATCTGCAAACCGGTACTTCTTCACCGTCAGCTCCTTCTGCCATCCATTGTGAACCACAACCATCGACATCTTGTCATCCGAGCTGACAAGCTCTGGAATTCCCTCTTTCTGTTCCTTCTCAATACCCCAGTAACTAAAACTCGAAATGTACTCCAGTGTCTGGTCTTCCTTTCCTTCGTTCGTCACTGTATTGTACATTCTCGCAACCGGAATCCCATCAAAAAACTGCATCACAGACTCCACCTTCGCGCCCGTCACATCATCCGACTGCACAATCCGAAGCAGATCCCCGTTCTCATTTCTCTCCTCCGAAATCGAATCAAACTTCAGCATAAAGCCCGGAGCCGTCACAATATACTTATTTCCATGCTTCTCATACGGCCGGTTATACCCCGAAAAATTCACCTGCACCAGCTGGAAGCTCTCCTTAATCTGAGCTTCCCGCATTCCTTCCATCATCCACACTCCATCCGGCTTCCGGCAAAGATTCTCCGCGTCAAACGGTGCATGTGAAAAATGAAACAGCTTCAGCTGATTCTCTTCCGTCACCCCAAACACAATATGAATTCCATTCACATCATAACAAATCAGCTCTGCCTTGATCGGGGTCTCAATCCTGCTCGTCCATTTCTGCATCTTAAAAACCCTCCTTTGGAAATTTTTCTCATATTTCCAGCATATAACTTGTCCCCTCTAAAGTCCAGCACATTCTTGCTTTTTCCATCCTATTCTTTTCAACCATCTTGCGCCGATCCGCCCTCCAGGCGGATCCAGACTTTCCTCCCGTTCTCACTCCTATCTCACGCGCCAGCCGTTATTTCACAACCCCAAACGTCGCAATCTCAAACTCCCGGAGTGTCACATGATACACCCCGTTCTCATCCGGGCAAAGTACCTCACCCTTCTCTTCCACTACATTACTGCGGTAAACCTCTTTCATCCAGCTCTCCTTTCGGAAAGAAAGCACCTCATCCTGCGGCATATTGTTCACAAACCGCACAAACAGATCGTCCTTTGCAAGTCCCTTCTTAAACGCCGTCAGATGAATTCCTTCCCCTTCAAAGCGGAGGAAGCTCATTTCCAGCGGCATCTCGCCCGATACGAGTTCCGGTTTTACCTGACCCGGCTTTCTGAGCCATGCCTTTGAAAGACCGGCCTGTGCTGCTGTCAGATCCTGCTGGAATGCATAACCCTCGGCAAATGCCTCGCCCGTCTTACCAGCTACATACGGCACAACTTCAAACTCCAGGGTAAACGTTCCGATCTGCTGCGCCTTTGGCGTCGGGAAATAACCCCAGTCGCCCATCTCCGCAACGGAGCGAAACAGCGTTACCGCAATCGCATTCTCCTCATCCGCCAGAACCTCATATTCATACAGTCCGCGGTTTGCCACAAGAAGACCATTTGTCTCATCTTCCATTGCAGCAAAACACTGCTGTCTTTCACATCCGCAGGGATTCGTCCAGGTATCATTATGACGGTTATTTCTCTTTACAACCTCAAAGGCAGAATCTGCCAGATGCGTAGACGTATTCAGACCCGTCGGCATTACAACGCGGACTCTGTGATCCTTTGCCTGATTGCAGATTGTCGTTGCAACGTGCAGGCCTTTTCCCGATTTTTCCAGTGTCAGAACCGTCTTTACTTCCATCGGAACCAGTTCCTTCGAACGGTTTGCCACACGCGTATATGGGTCAATACACATCTCACGCTGTCTCTGCAGTTCCTCTCCCATACCAGACGGAATCATCATTTCATGACAGATCTCAACTACCGTGCGGAATGCATTTTTCTCCACACAGCGAATCTCAGCTTTCATGCCTTTCGTTGTGATTGTCTGTTTTCCAGAGTCCTGAATATAAATATATTCATTTCCCATATCTCCGGTATCTTCATAGAATCCCAGATTTTCATACGTTCTTCCGGTTTCCTTATTCAGAATCTGGTAGGAACCGTCCTCATTGACCGTAACTTTCAGATTTTCATTTTCCAGAACACGCTCATTCGCAAAATCTGCAGAGGTTTCCTGGTTCTGATCCTGATCTGCCTGCTCCAGATAATATGTTGCATATCCCATCGCCGGAACTTCTGCCTCAAACGTTACCAGCACCTTCTTTGCCATATATGGCTGACGGAACCGGTCATCCGGCAGATCGTACCCGAAGGAAATTCCTGCATTTTCGATTTTGGCCGGAACTGCATTTCCGTTTGCATCGCGAAGCACCAGATTTGGCATTTCTACAGCCTCGGCCGCCTCATAACCATCCCATACAAACAGATTGTAATCGCGGAACAGGTGCAGTTCTTTTGCAATGACCTGTTTTTTCGCGGTGCCAGAAGTATTCCATACAACGAACGGAATCTTTTCGCTGTTTCCAGGAAGTGCCGCGATATTCACCTGATCGGTCAGATATTCTACACTCTCATCGTAAATCGCATCCGCTACCTGTCTGCTCTTCGCAAAGCGGGTTTTCATTTCTTCATTTACTTCATCGACGCTGCAGCCGCAGATGCTGTCATGCGGATGATTCTGCATCAGCTTTTTCCAGCTGTAAATCATCTGGTCTTCCGGGTATGCTTTGCCAAGCACCTCTGCCATAGCTGCCGCCGGTTCTGCTTTCCGCTCCAGCGCTGTTTCGCCGGCACGGTTGTCCACTTTCAGTCCCATCCAGGAAGAAGCGGTGTTTGCCAGTGTCCATCTTCCGTCTGTTTCCTGGCTTGTCAGCTCGCCTTTTACCGTAGAGAAATTCTCGGAAATTTCTTTTTCCATTGCCTTTACATAGGTTTTGAAATCCGAATGAATAAATTCAATGTCCGGGTACAGTTTCCGTGCGACACGGATTGCCTCGGTAATGTCCTTCTGCAATGGCTGATGGTCGCATCCGTTCATCATCAGAAGCTGATGTGTTGCCGCAAATTTTCTCGCATCGGCCAGTTTTTTGTCCCAGTAAACTTTTGCTTCTGCCTCATCCACCGGAATCTCCACTCCGTTGTTATACCAGTTTGCAAACAGAATACCCGGCAGTTTCGTTCCGTCCGGGGATGCCCACATCATTTCGGAATACGTGGACTCATACTGTCCTCCGGTTACCTCATTATTCGGTCCGATCGGTTTTACGCCGCGTCCGAATACAACCGCATCCATGCCCGCCTGCTTCAGCACCTGCGGCATCTGTCCCGCGTTTCCGAATGCATCCGGGAAATAACCGACATTTCCGATCGCTCCGTAACGCGCTGCTTCCTGCATGCCGACCTGAAGATTGCGGACACATGCCTCACCGCTGGTCAGAAACTCATCCTGCAGAATGTACCACGGGCCAGTCTGGATTTTTCCTTCACGGACGCATTTTTCCACCTGCTCGCGTTTTTCCGGGCGCACTTCCAGGTAATCGTCCAGGGCAATCGTCTGTCCATCCAGGAAAAATCCGCCAAATTCCGGATCGTTCTCTGCTTTTTCCAAAATATTGTCTACCAGCTCAATCAGTTTCATTCTGTGTTTTTCAAAAGACTGATACCACTCTCTGTCCCAGTGGGAATGGGAAATAATATGAACAGTTGTTTTCATGATGTGTTTCCTCCTGTTATAAAAATGATTTTCAAACTTAAAACTCTTTCTATATTAAGTCTTGTTCCTGTATTGCCGTGTTGATTTGATATATCATATCATAAAAAAACGCAATGCTTCTGTCAAGTATTTCTACGTTTTTCCATGATTTTATATCATTTTCTTTTTATTTGATATATTATTTTTAGTTTGACTTATCTTTTTCCCGAGATTATAATACAAAGCAAGTCGATATCACACTTTTACAAATACAGTTGTCACCAATCATACTATTTGAGGAATTTTACAGGCATGGATAGAAATAAAAGAATAACGAAACCCAAATATGAAATCATCAAAGAAGCTCTTTTAGAGCGCATCCGCACCGGACAGTTTTCTTCCGATGCCGTGTTCTGCACGGAAAAAATGCTCTCGGAGCAATATGAGGTAAGCCGCATCACAGCAAAGCGGGCGATTGAAGATCTGGAACAGCAGGGAATCCTGTATCGAAAACGCGGCGTCGGAAGCTTTGTCTCGCAGAAAATCCCACCGGTTTCCTCCTCCGCATCAGAAAACGACAGCAAATCAAAAATGGTTTCCCTGCTGCTTCCCTTTGCCACAACACAGGGAAACATTTCGGAAACGATTGGTTCCTTAAGTGCCGCACTGGCGGAAAAAGGATACTTTTTAAGCATTCATATCACCGGCTCTTCCTCTCCGAAGGAACGTACGACACTGGAACTGCTCCGTTCTCAGAATATCGCCGGACTTGTCTACTATCCCAAGCGTGACAATATCCACCTGGAACAGTTAAACGATTTCCTGTTTGCAAACCGCCCGGTTGTCATCATCGACAAGCAGACCGACTGTCCGTATTTAAACAATGTTGTCTGCGACAATTACGATGGCGGACGGCAGCTCACCCGTCACCTCCTGGAACAGGGGCATCGCAACATCGCCTTTTTCGCAACAGCTCCCCTTTCCGAAACCTCGTCAGTCCGTGATCGTTTCGGCGGATTTTTGCACGAAATGAAAGCTGCCGGAATCATGCCCGATTCTCAGCAGCTTGTCACCTGGTCCCATTCTCTTTCTGAAGAGGATGCCCTTTCCACGGAACTGACTTCTTTTCAGCAGCAGCTCCTTGCTCTGCATCAAAATGGAATCACTGCTCTTCTCGCAGAAAATGACCAGGTTGCCGAACTTATTTTCCTTGCCTGCCGTACCATCGGCCTTAGGATTCCGGAAGATCTCTGCCTCTGTGGTTTTGATGACACGAGTCTCAGCCGAAGCCTTGAAATTACCTCTATTCATCAGGACTTTGAAAGCATCGGACGGGAAGCCAGCCGGATTCTCCTTTCCACACTGGAAAACCCTGCGGCGGAACCGGAAAAAATTGTGCTGCCGGTGACACTTGTTCCCCGGGCATCCTCGCTTCGAATGATAAAAACAGAATCCTAAAACCAGATCATTTTTCATCTGAATTTTCTTCCAGAAATTTTCGGATCTTCTCTGGCGGCAGCAATGCATAAATACTTTTATGGAATGTTGCCGCCACTTCCAGTTCTCCGTAATATCCTGTACGCACATCACAATTTCCCTGGAACGCCTCCCGCAGTGTCGCATTCAGCGCTGCTCCCTCATCACTGTCCATAAAATCTTTCAGCATCCGGCAGCAGGTGTGCGTGTTTTCATAATAGCGGCGGTATGCCGGATGAAATTCCCGCATCCATCCGCTCACGGATACACAGAACAACGCCGTCGGATGGATCACCGGCTGATAAAGAAGACGCCATTTTTCCTGCTGTACTGGATCTGCCGCAAACGCAAGCAAAGAAACTTTCAGCTCTTCCATAAAACCCGGATAATCTTCCTCCGTCAGAGAGATAATTTTCTGATTGCGCAGATACTGGTTGATATTCGTCGCATCAATCTGCTCCGGAGAAATGTACTGTAAATAACGGGACATCATTTTCAAATCCGTACCTGCGTGCTCAATCGTATGCTGTGTGATTTTCTGCCACAAAAACTGCTGATATTCCGTAACCGGCGTATCCAGATATGCCATCCACAAATACTGTGCCAGCAGCCGGGCATCCCGGGATTCCATCTGATTCCGGGTAGGATCTTCCGGGCAAAAATCGGTATCTGCAAGCATCCCCGCAAGCTGGTCAAGCGACTGGCACACAGGAAGCTGTCCACTCAGACGATCCATTTCGCTGATCGTCTGCTGAATGGTAAGCATCTGCGACTGGAGTGCATTCAGCTGTTTATGCAGATAAAATGGTGTTGTGCGCGGCTTGTGAAGAATCGCGCGGATATCCGCCAGTGAAAGTCCTGCCTCGCGCAGCTTGCGGATGATAAAAAGTTTTTGAATATCTGCTTCTGAAAAATCATGGTAACCGTTATGTTCATCAACAACAGGCGAGATCATCTTCTGATCGATATAATAATAAACCGTCCTCCTGGACAATCCTGTTTTTTTGATTACTTCCTGAATTCTCATTGTTGCACCCCGTTTTTCCTTTTGTCCAGTCATTCCCCCGCATTCTGACCGTTTCTCTTTTTTTCACTCTTTTTTCTTTCTGTTTTTCCGCTTTTTTTCGTTTTGATTTTATAAAAGCATACACCTGGTGTATACTTTTGTTTCCTATTATATCCTGTTTTCCCTCAAAAAGCCACGTAACAATTCTTTTTTTCCATAGAAATCTTCTGCTTTTGAGAAAAGAATGCTGTTTATTTCTGAAAAAATTTGCATTGACTGTCCACCAACGATATCCCGTATAGTAAAGGAAAGGATTTGCAACAAAATTTAAGAGAAAGGAAATATCCCGTTTTTTGTATTCTCCAAAACGAATCGTCATTCAAAGTCAAATGATTTTTCATGCAAAATTCATTTTTCTCCGAATCGTTAAAAAAATAAAAACTACAGCCTGCATAATCAGTTTTCATTGATATAAAAAAACGGGATCGGGTGAATAGTATGATGTTAAAAGATAAAGTTGCAATTGTTACCGGCGGAACCAGAGGAATCGGCTATGCCATTGTGCACAAATTTCTGCAGAACGGCGCGAAAGTCGTCCTGTTCGGATCCCGGGAAGAGACCGTTGTAAAAGCGGTTGCATCTTTAAAAGAAGAAAACCCGGACTGGGAAGTTTCCGGTGCATGGCCAAAGCTGACCGATGCAGCTGCCATGGTAGATGAGATCAACAAAGTCAAAGAAAAATACGGCAAAATCGATATTCTTGTGAACAATGCCGGTGTCTCAGACAGTACGCCAATTGACAAGTATACCGCAGAGCGCTTTGCCGGTGTCATGGATCTGAATGTCAACGCCATGATGAACGGCATTCTTCCAACCGTTGCTATTATGAAAGAACAGGGCGGCGGCTGTATTTTAAATACCAGCTCAATGGTCAGCATCTGCGGCCAGCCGGGCGGCGTTGCCTATCCATCCAGTAAATATGCGGTCAACGGTCTGACCTGGTCCCTCGCACGGGAACTTGGTCCTTTCCATATCCGTGTAAACGCGGTTGCACCTGGCATCACCCGTACCGATATGGTTGCCGCACTTCCAAAAGAAATGATTGATCCACTCATCAACCGCATTCCTCTTCGAAGAATTGGTGAGGCAGAAGACATTGCAAACGCATTCCTCTTCCTGGCAAGCGATATGGCTTCGTATGTAACCGGAGAAATTCTTTCCGTGGATGGTGCGATGAGATCCTGATTTATTTTTCATCCAGTTGTATACCATTTTCTGATTTTGAGGTTATCTGCGTAAAATCTATAGTTTTATGATAGAAAAAATCCTGCAAGACGTTAAACTATCTCTCAATCTTCCGCTTTCCATTTTGAAGATTGGGAGGCAGTTCATGTCCCACAGGATTTTTTCCTATATAGCAGCAGATATTCTCAATCCGATTCGCTGCTTATTGTTTTTCACCATGGAAGCAAGGGACTTCCTTGATTTGGTTAAATCATATTTGAAAACTTCTAAAGTGTCAGTCGACGTAGTTAGAAAAACAGCATCACCACTCCCAGCGCACAGAGCAAAATTCCCGTCACGCGGTTCAACATTTTCACATTTGCCCCGTTGGCCCATTTCGCTCCAATCTGTGCAAAGACCAGGGTACTGATGACACAGGCAATCAGAATTGGAATGTCCGGCGCGCCGCCGATATAAAAATGAGAGATTGCACCGGTCAGAGCTGTAAAGGCCATAATAAAGACGCTCGTTCCAACTGCTGTTTTCAGCTCATATCCGAGCACGCTTGTCAGCACCAGAAGCAGCATCATGCCACCGCCTGCTCCGACAAATCCACAGATAAATCCAATCACAACACCGCAGAGAATCGACTGCTGGATTTTCTGTTTTTCTGATTTATTTGCCTGTACTTCTTTCGTTGTCATAATCGGACGGATGATAAATTTCAGTCCGACAAACAGTGTCATCACTTTCGAAAATCCGCCCATGGTTCCATTTGGCACAAGCGAAGATACGAAGCTGCCGACCAGTGTAAAAATCAGAACAGATATCAGCATAATCACGCCGTGGCGGATATCAATGTTTTTATTCTTTTTATAAGTCCAGGCACTTACTCCTGATGCCAGCACATCCGATGCCAGCGCAATGCCAATCGCCTGATAAGCCGGCATGTGTAAAAAGGTAATCAGCATCGGTGAAACAACGGCCGCTGCGGAGAGTCCCGCAAGTCCCGTGCCAAGGCCGGCGCCAAGACCAGCCACAATACATACGATAAGTTGTGTTATTGTCATAGTTTTTCTGTCATCCGCTTAGATCCGTTGCACTTTTCCTGTACTTTGCCATTTAGGGGCAGATGACTGTTTTCCTCCTCTTTCTGTTTTTGTTTTGTCTTATTTTTCTATTATGTTCTTCTCTCTGGCTTTCAGCGTTTTTATTTTTCCGTCACGTTCCTCCGAATCAGCTCGCATAATCTGAGAAATTCTTCCCTGTCTTCTCTGGAAATTCCGGAAAACAACGATTCTCCAAACGCTCTCTGGCAATCCTGTCCAAAGCGGATAATTTCTGATGCACTTTCTTCTAGCTTCAAATGCACTTTCTTGCGATCCGCCGCATCTGTTTCTTTTTGAATGTATCCTTTTTCACACAGCTTGTTCACTGCCAGTGAAACATGCGATTTCTGCATTTTCCGCACACGCACAATATCCACTGCAAGATCAAACTGGCTGTTATTCGCAAGAAACAGCAGAACATCCACTTCCGCAGCTGACAGATCATAACGCACCATGACCTTTTTTCGGTACTGGTTGTATTTTCGTTCTACCTCCACTGCAAATTGCCATTGTTCATCAAACATACTTTTTCACCTTCTTTTTTAACTTGATATTCTTATTTGTTCTATTTTGAACTTTTTTGTATAATAGTTCTTTTTTGAACATTTGTCAAGGAGTGCACACGGAAAACGTTCGAACTTATAAATCTAAAGTATTTTTATAAAGTGCAGAAAATTATATTCTTGACTCTATAATTATTGTAGGGTTTACTATAATCGTAATATTCTACAACAGGAGGTTTCCCTATCATGGAACGAAACTTAACAACCGGCAGTATCTGGAAAAATATTTTCTATTTTTCGCTGCCTTATCTCTTATCGTATTTTCTGCAGACGCTCTACGGCATGGCAGATCTTTTCATCATCGGTCAGTTTGACGGTGCGGCCGGTACAACAGCCGTTTCCATCGGCAGTCAGGTTATGCATATGATTACCGTTATCATCGTGGGACTTTCCATGGGAACGACTGTCAGCATCGCGCAGGCCGTCGGCGCAAAAGATAAAAAGCAGGCATCACGCTGCACAGGAAATACCATCACTTTATTTCTCGGTGTTTCCGTCGTGCTGATGGTAATCCTGCTTCTTCTGGTAAAGCCGATCGTACTTGTGATGTCCACACCATCCGAAGCCGTTTCCGGCACCGTCGCTTATCTGACGATCTGTTTCATTGGTATTCCATTCATCACCGCGTATAATATCATCAGTTCCATCTTCCGTGGACTTGGTGATTCGAAAAGCCCGATGTACTTCATCGCAGTCGCATGTGCGGCCAATATCGCACTCGACTATCTCTTTATGGGCGCCCTGCATCTTGGTCCATCCGGTGCCGCGCTTGGAACCACGCTTTCCCAGACACTCAGCGTCATTCTGGCACTGATTGCGATCCGCAAACATGATACCGGCATCCGTCTTACCCGGTCGGATCTCTCCCCTCAGACAGCTGTAATGGGACAGATTCTTAAAATCGGTGTTCCGATCGCCCTACAGGATGGTTTTATTCAGATCGCCTTTATCATCATTACCATCATCGCTAACCGGCGCGGTCTGGAAGCAGCGGCTGCAGTCGGTATTGTAGAGAAAATCATCAGCTTCCTGTTCCTGATTCCATCTTCCATGCTTTCCACTGTTTCGGCGCTCGGCGCGCAGAACATCGGTGCTGGAAAGCAGAAGCGTGCCGAACAGACCATGTGGTGTGCTGCACTGATTGCTGTCGTTTTCGGACTGATCGTCGCTATTACGATTCAGTTTATTTCCGTTCCTGTGGTCGGTCTTTTCACAACAGATGCGGAGGTTGCACGCCTCGGCGGTCAGTATATCCGCGGTTATATCTGGGACTGCATTTTTGCTGGAGTCCACTTCACCTTCAGCGGCTATTTCTGTGCCTGCGGACGGTCGGAATTTTCCTTCCTGCACAATATCATTGCCATTCTGCTTGTTAGAATCCCCGGTGTGTATCTGACTTCCATCTGGTTCCCGGACACGCTGTTCCCGATGGGCATTGCAACGGCATGCGGATCTCTGACCTCTATTATCCTCTGCCTGCTGGTGTTTCGGTACTTAAAGAAGAAACCGATTCGTACTGCTGTATAAATTTTCTTTGGAGATATCTTTATGACAGACGATCGCAGGAAATCACCTTAATTGACAACGGAATGACAAGCGATCCAGAAAAATTTGTAACAGAAATCCGAATCCCGATTCGACCTTCGGATTCTTTTTAAAAACAACAACCGGGAATATCTGATTTTTTGATTTCAGATATCCCCGGGTGTTGTTTTCTTTTGTTTTTTTCGGCCTTTTCTACCACACCGGCTTCTGCAGGCAGAACGGCAGTTCCAGTCCATTTTCCTCGAGAAGTTCCTGGTTCGTCAAAATTTCTTTTGCATCTCCATCGCAGACAATGCACCCGCCGGACATCAGAATCACGCGACTGCACGTTTCCAGAATCATGTCGAGATCGTGCGATGCGATGATTTTCAGATGTTCAAAATCGTTCAGAATGTGGATCAGTGATCTGCGGTTTCTGGGATCGAGTGCAATCGATGGCTCGTCCATCAGGATAATATCCGGTGTCATAGCGAGAATCGTCGCGATCGATGCCATCTTTTTTTCTCCGCCCGACATTTTGTAAATTTGTTTGTCCCGCAGATGCTCGATGTGAATCTGTTTCAGTGCATGGTTTACACGTTTTTCCACCTCTTCCTCCGGCAGCCCGTAATTTCGCGGAGCAAATGCAACATCCTCAAATACCGTCGACATGAAAAGCTGGCTGTCGGAATCCTGGAAGACATAGCCGATTTTTTCGCGCACTTTGGGAAGCATCTCTTTTACAACCGGCATTTCCTCCACACGGATGCTGCCTTCGTAGTCCAGATTCAGTCCCACCAGAAGTTTCAGCAGCGTCGATTTTCCAACACCGTTCGCGCCGATCAGTCCGATGCTGTCATTTTCGTGTGCAGTAAACGTGATGTCCTGCAGAATCGGGACTGATTTTTCGTAAGAATAATTAACATGTTCAAAATTGATGTGAATATGGCTCATTTTTGATATCTCCCGACAATTCTTTTCTCTTCCCGCGTGCAGGCAACTGCACCAGGTTGCTTTTCTACTTCTTCCGACTTGTTGCAAATAGATGTCTTCCCACGCAGCGCTTCATCCCGTTACTTTCAGTACGGCAAAAAGTACAAGCCACACACCCATATACAGCCAGTCCTTCGCTTTGCACGGCTCCTTCGCTGTATAGTAAAATTCTCCCCGATAGCCGCGCAAAGTCATGCTTTCATACACCTCATTTGCGCGGTCCATGCTGCGCAGAAGCAGCTGGCCGGCCAGTGTTCCCCATACCTTGAAATGAACACCCTTCTGATTCGGCGCGCGCAGACTGTACGCCTGGGTCATACGGTTTGCCTCTTCAAGAAGCACCGTGACATAGCGGTACGTCAGCAGCACCTGTGTCACCAGAATGGCAGGGATATGAACCAGACGCAGTGCATAACAGATTTTCTCGATGGATGTTGTCGCAATCAGAAGATACGCCGCCAGTACGCTGTAAATACCTTTGATCATCAGCGTCACCATGGAAAGCATCCCTGCTGTCAGCGGAACGGTACCAATATACCCGATTACCTGACGGTCAAAGATCGGATTGAACAGCCCCACAAAACAGACGAGCGGCAGAACAATCCGAAGCCGCCGGATGCTGTCGCTTAACGAAATTTCGCCGACAATAAAGAGCACAATCGGATAAATTCCCATGCGCAGCAGGCCGGTCAGATCGTACTTTGGAAAGGACATCGTTACGGTCAGAAAAACAATCGTCAAAACGAGTTTAACCAGTGGATGAATTTTGTTCACCCACTGGTCTTTCGCCGCAAGCATGTCCATATGATGAATTTCATATAATGCATTGCCAAGTTTATTCATTTTTCTCCTGTTCCGTGCAGCTTATGACTTTTTCTTTTTAAAGAAGCGGAATGCATAGCATGCACCGACACAGACAACAAGAACGACTGCGGATCCCGCAATTCCGGAAAAGCTGGTTCCAAATGTGGAATCGGAATTTTTAAATCCATAGTCCGGCAGAAGTGCCGTTTTTTCCTGAATTTCTTCCGCCGTTGCATGTGCGCCGGTTCCGTCGTTTTCCAGTTCCGTCGAGCCAGTCAGACGCTCCATGGACCACTCAAGTCCATCCGGATTGGAGGATGCCGCAAGAGAAACAGCTCCGCCGATCACCAGTGCTGCGATGCCTAAAATCGCAATTGTCTTCTTGAAAGAAAAGCGGCTCTTTGCCCTTTCTTCGCTGCACGAAAGCATCTCCGGACGCGCTTCATAAACGAACAGCAGAACGGCCGCTGTAATCAGGCCTTCTACAAGACCAATCGCGAGATGAATCGGCTGCATTGTTGCCACAAATACAGAAAACGGCAGATCCGTAATACCGGATGCAAGTGTTTCCAGCGCCACACTGAAAGCACCAAGCTGCAGCGTCACCACGCACCCAAGGATGGAAGCACCTACAATCTTTCCGCGCGACATTCCCTTTTTCATCATCGGACACCAGAACAGGAAATAGCCGAGAAAGCACCCATAAAACGCCATATTCCAGATGTTGCACCCAAGCGCCAGAAGACCGCCGTCCGCAAACAGCAGACACTGGATCAGCAGCACACCGATCATTGTTAAAAATGCGG
>ERZ773200.2158-NODE-2158-length-14851-cov-4.114761_pt1 | contig 14851 bp, 2 predicted proteins | sample MGYA00581008_ERZ773200 | MGnify/ENA primary metagenome ERZ773200 (study PRJEB29015, sample SAMEA2737770) | human gut metagenome | biome: human gut; feature: human-associated habitat; material: faeces | place: China | collected 2012 ... | reverse complement strand
ATATATTTTTCAAAACAAAAAGAAGGATATTTCCTTCTTATATATTATTGTGAAAAGAATTTACTTTTTCTTATTTAAAGTATCTATTTTTCCTAGAATATAACTTCTTAATCTTAATGAGTCTGTAACATTTATTTTTCTTTCTGAAATGTTTTCTTCTTCATCTAGATTTGCAGCATCAAACTTATATTTCCATGGTTCTAAAGATGTTTTTCCTAAGACATGTTCTACACTTATATTATAATCTGTTACACTTATTTTTCCGTCTGAGTTTAATTCTCCTCTTACGGCCATATATGCTTGATCATATACTTTTTCATTGAATTCTAATGTTATTTTTTGACCTGTTGTTACTACTGTTTCTAAATCTGTTATTTCATTGTTATCAATGTCGTAAATCTTGATTAAGTTATCGTTGTTATCTAAATTATTTATAAATGTTAATAAAGTATCATTTTCATCTGCTCCTATTATTATGTTCATATCTTCATATCTTCTTACTTCATATACTTTACTCTTTAATTCTAGATCTATAACATTTACATTTATTATCTTTTTGATATCTGGATTTTTGATACTATAAACAGTGATTTCTGCAGTACCTATTTTATGTGCAGTTATTTTTCCATTATCTACTGTTGCGACATTTTCATTGCTTGATTTCCAGCCTATTTCTTTATTTGTAGCATCACTTGGTAAGATAGTTGGAGTAATTTCTGTTTCTTCATCTACTGCCATTACTAGTTGTTCTTTATCTACTTTTATTTCGGTAATATTCTTTTCTCTTATAACATTTATGTTTACTACTCTTTCTGTTTTATCTTCTGCCTCTACTGTTATTTTTATTTGATTAGAACCATAATTTAGATAATTATTTTTATTTCCTTTTACTGTCGCAGATGGACTTTCTAGAATTACATCAAAGTCAATTGTACTTATATTTTCATCTACTATTACTTCATAATTATCAATACTATTTGAATAATTTGGATTTAGTGTTCCACTTGATGGAATTATATTTTCTATGTTGTTATTTGATGACGCTAACTTTTCTACAATTATTTTATATACATTAATACTTCCATCTTCAGCAGTTACGGTTATTTCATAAATATTATTACCTACTACACTAAAAGTACCATCTCCACTTACTGTTGCATTTTCATCTTCTGCTTTAGCACTTATTTCTATTTCATTTACTCCTTCTTTAACAGTTAATTGGTATTCATTAGTGTCTTTATCAAAGGTTGGAGATAGTTCTCCTGTATTGACACTTAAACTTTTTAACTTATTGTTATCTGATAATTTTCTTGTAACTTTTATTGTATAAACTCTTTCTACTCCAGTGGTTGAATTTACTGTTAGATAAATATAGTTTTCTCCTTTTTGTAATGTTGTTGTACCATTTCCTGTTACTGTTGCATTTTCATCTTCTGGAGTTCCATTAATATTTATTTTGTCAATATTTGAATCAACTTCTATTTCATAGTATTGAGTCTTTTTATCGAATGTTGGAGTTATACTTCCTACATCAGTAGTTATTTCTTTTAAATAGTTATTACTTGCGGTTTGTCTTATTACATTTAGTTTATAAGTTGTTGTATTGTTATTTTTATCAGTTACTATTATGTTTACCTCGTTTGCTCCTACGATGAAGTTTTCGTTTCCTTCTACTACATAAGTTGAATCATTGTCTTCTTTTACTATACTTAAGTTTAGGCTTGTTACTTCATTTGGAACTGTAATCATATATTCTAGAGTATTTTTATCAAAGGTTGGAGATAAGAGTCCTTCTTTTGCTTTTATATCAAGTAATTTAGAACTTACTTCTTGTTCTTTAGAGACTATTATTTGATATGTTTTTAGAGTACCATCTTCTGCTTCTACTACTATGCTTATTGTCTGTACGCCTTTTTTTATCTTGTAGTTTCCATTACCTGTTACTGTTGCATTTTTATTATTTGCAACACCTAGAACTGTTAATTCTTCTACTACACTATCTAATTTTAAATTATAACTTAGAGTATTCTTATCAAATATTGGATCTAGTGTTCCATCACTTACTGCTAGTAGAGATAGGCTATTATCATTGCTTAATGCTTTATTTACTATAACTGTATAAGTTCTAACTACTCCAGTTTCACTTGTTACAGATATGTTTATTTGATTTTTACCTCTACTTATTTGATGAATTCCAAGTCCTGTTACTGTTGATTTTGATGATTCTGGTTTTCCATATAGTGTTATAGAGTTTACTGTATCATCAACATTTATTGTATATGGTCCTGTATTTGTTTTGTCAAATGATGGTGTTATCTCAGATATATTAGTAGTTAGAGATGATAAGTAATTATTTGATGATTTTTCTTTGGTTACTATTATTCTATATGTTTTCTTTGTCTTTTTATCACCTGCAGTAGCTTCAATTGTAACTGTTGTTTCTCCATTTTGTAGGTTTTCTGCTCCTGTTATTTCATAGGTTGTTCCTTCTACTAATGGTTCTACCTGTTCTGTTAGGCTATTAACACTACTATCTACATTCATTGTGTATTCTTCTATATTTTTATCAAATAATGGGGATAATTTTCCTTCTTTAAATGTAACTGACTTTAATCTAGCATCACTTGATTCTACTCTATAAACAACTACTGAATAAGTTCTTTTTTTGTTATCTTTACTTGTTACAACAATTTGGAATTCATTTCTTCCTTGTTTTAAGTTATGTATTCCAAGTCCTGTTGCGGTTGCATTTACACTTTCTAGTACTCCATTGATAGTTATTTTATCTACTGATGATGGTACTGTTACTGTATATGATAATTTTTCTTTATCAAAGTCTGGAGAAAGAGTTCCTTTACTTACTGTTAATTCTTTTAACTTATTGCTATATTCTTCTTCAGTTTGAACTATAACTTTTATTTTATAAACTCTTTCATTTCCTTGTTCTGATACTACTTTGATACTTACTATGTTTTCTCCTAACTTTAGATCTTCATTTCCTATTACTTCGGCAGTTGCATATATATCATCTAATTCTTTATCTATAGTTAGAGTGTTTACATCATAAGGGACTTCTATTTCATATGAGGTATTTTTCTTATCAAAGGTTGGAGATAAGTTTCCTTCATGAATAAATAGACTTTTTAGATAATTATTATCTGATTTATTTCTAGTAACATGTATAGTATAGGTCTTAGATGTTCCATCTTTTTGGGAAACTTTTATTTTAAAGAGATTTTCTCCAAGTTTTAACTCATGATAGCCAGCTCCTTCTATTGTTGCGGTTTTTGATGTTGCGACGGCTGCTATTGTGATATCTTTTACATCTCTTTCTACATCTAAATAATAATCTAGAGTGTCTTTATCAAATGATGGTGTTAGATCTCCTCTATTTGTTGAAATCATAAAGAGATCATTATCATATTCTCTATTAATTGTTATTGTGTATGTTCTGATACTTTTATCTTCTGCTTCTACTTCTACTTGGATTTTATTTTCTCCGTAGTCTATAGAATATTTTCCGTTTCCAGATACTTTTGCGAACTGAGACTCTGCTATTGCATCTAGATCTATTTGATCTACTTCTTTTGAGACATTAACTGAAAATTCTGTAAATGCTCTTTTTTCTTCACTCATCAATTCTTCATTATTTACTTTTAGATTTTTTAAATAGTTGTTACCACTTAGTTTTTTGTTAACTTCCAACTGATAAGTTGTTGTTACTGTTTTATCTTTGTTAGTTAATACTATTAATATTTTATTTTTACCTGATATGAAGTTTTGATTTCCGTAAATTTTATAGCTTACATCACTATCTTCTGGTACAACATTTAATGTTAATTTATTTACTTCACTATCAACATTCATAGTATATAATGTATTTTCTTTGTCAAACTCTTCATTTAGAGTTCCTTCTTTGGCTGATAATTCTTTTAGATATAATTTTGTTGATTTTTCTTTTGTTATGACAACATTATAATTTGAAGTTACTCCTTCTTTTGAAGTTGTTGTTATAGTAAACGTATTTATTCCTGTTTTTAGTGTTTTTTCTCCTGTTCCTGTTGCTATTGTTGTATCTAATTCTGGTACAGCATCTATTGTTATCTTATTGATGTTTGATGGTACTGTTGCAGTATAGTTATAGATTGTTTTTTGGAATGTTGGAGTTGTTTTATATATTACTCCTGATGATATAGTTAATGACTGTAGGAATGTATTTGTATCTGTTTTATAAATATGGATTATATATTCCCTTTCATCTCCATTTTGGGCTGTTACTGTTATTATTACATCGTTATTACCTGCATTAAGATATGTTGAACCACTAACCTTAACATAGGCTGTTTTATCTTCTGGAGTTGCTTTTACATCTACTTTGTCATAATCAGTTGGAATAGTTATGAAGTACTCTTGTTTAGTTTTTTCAAATTCTAGATCTTTTTCTGGGTTGGTTATTTCAAGAGATTTTAAGTAGTTATTGTCTGATTCTTTTCTTTCAATCGATAGATGATAATCAGTTTTATCTCCTACTCCATTTGAAACTTCTATTCTAATCTTATTTATACCAACTTTTAATGAATAATCTTTATTTGTTATCTCTTCGTTAGTTTTTTCATCATAATATTTTATTGTTTGATATTGATTTTTCTTATCAACATTTATATCTATTTTTTCAATACTATTTTCTAATACACTACTATATTCTAGTGTGTCTTCTTTGAATGTTGGATTTAATTTACATTTATCATCTGTACATAGTTCTCCTGATAAATATATGTTATTTAGTAAACGTTCTGTAGTTATACTCTTTATTACTTTGACTGTATAAATTTGAATAGTTCCATCTTCTGCTTCTACTACAATATCAATAGTTGTTTCATCCTTTTCTAACTTTTGTGTTCCTACTCCTTTGATGATTGTTGCTTTTTCATCATTAGCTGAAGCTGTTATTGTTATTTCTTCTGTTTTATCTGTAACATTTACTATATAATCATAAGTTTTAGGATCAAAAGTTTTATCAAGATTTCCTTGATCTGTTTCTAGACTTTTTAAAGTGGCATCATTAGATTGTTCAAATAAAACATTAACTATATATTCTTTTGTAGTAGTTTTGTCAGCACTTGTTACTTGTATTTTATAAACATTATTTTTATTTGTTAACTCTAGTTTTTCTGTTTTTGTAACTGTTGCCTCTTCATCTGTTGCGATTGCTTCTACATTATCTTTTGTAATTTCTTTTATTGTATTTGGTACTGTTAGTGTATATTCATCAAGTGAAGAGTTAAAGCTTGGAGTTAATACTCCTACATCAAATTTTAGACTTTGTAATAGTGCTTCATTACTTTTTTCTCTTTCTATATTTATATAGTAATTTTGTTTAGTGAAACCATCTTTTGCTGTTACTACAATAGTATAGACATTTATCGATTTAGATAATAGTTTTATTGAACTTGTTTTTTCTACTGTTGCATTACTATCAATTGGTATTGCTTCTATTTCACTAGAAAGGATTGTCTTTTTACTATTTGGGACTGTTAAAGTATAAGTGAATGTATCTTTATCAAATTCTTCATTAAATTTGTAACCATTAATTTTTAAACTTGATAATCTAGCTTCATCTGCTCTATCTTTAATAACCTTAATTGTGTATGTTCTTGTTGATTTATCTTCTGCGGTTACTATAATTTTTCTTGTTGATTCTCCATCTTTTATAACTTCTTTTTCTGTACCAGATACCGTTGCGAATTGATCTGAAGTACTTACTTCAAATGAAAGTAATGATGCTGACGAATCTAGTTTTAATGTGTAATCAGTTCCATAATATGAGAATGATGGTTCTAGAGTTCCTACACTTGGTACTAAATTTGTTAAATAGTTATCATTAGATGCTTCTCTATTTATTGTTACTGTATAGGTTTTTATATTACCACTTTCACTAGTTACAATGATATTGAATTTGTTTTCACCTAATACAATTGTCTTTGTACCTAGTCCTGTTATAGTAGCATCTTTTGAATAAGTTCCTGTTATGGTTGCAGTCTTAGTTGATTTTGGAACATCAACTGTATATGATAATGTATCTTTATCAAAGGTTGGGTTTAGGGTTTGAGATACATTATTGACTTTTACTTGAAGTGATTCTAGATAATTATCATCTTTTAAGGCTCTTACTACATTAACATAATAGACTCTTGTAATTCCATTGTTTGAAGTTACAGTAATAGGAAATTTATTATTACCTGGGTTTAGTTTTTTTACTCCAGTACCTGTTACTTTATTAGATTCTATTTCTGCTTCTGCCATTATCTCTATTTCTTCTACATCACTTGCTACATCAACATTGTAAGAAAGGGTTGTTTTAGTAAAGGTTGGATTTAGAGTACCCTTTGATACATCGATATAACTTAGGAATGTATTTGAATAGTTTTGTCTATTTACATCTAGAGTGTAAGTTGTTGTTGTTAGTCCTTTACTATCGGTTACTGTAATTGTAATTGTATTTGTTCCGACAGTAAAGTCACTATTTCCTTCTACCTTGTAAGTTGCATTTTTATCTAGAGTTTCAATATTTAATTGTAACGATGTCATTTCATAATCAATTGTTGTTTGATAATCGTAAACATCTTCATTAAATTCTTGATTTAACTCATAATTTTCTACTTCTAATAATTTTAATTTTGAACTTACAATATCTTCTCTTGTTACTGTAACTGTGTAAGTATTAATTGTACCTTTTTCACTGGTAACTACTATATTTATTTTATTATCTCCAACATCTAGTTTATATTTATCTAGACCTGATACGATTGAAGTATCATCTTCTAATAAACCATCAACTAATATTTCTTCTGTCTCATATGGTACTGTTACAGAGTAGTTGTTATTTGTTTTTTCAAATGATGGAGATAGAGTTCCTTCACTTACTGTTAAGTTTTTAAGATAGGTATTGTCATTTGGTGTTCTTGTAATGATTATTGTATATACCTTGTTTTTTCCAGATTCACTAGTTACTGTTATTTCTTTATAATTTGTACCTACTTCTAATTCTTCATTACCTATTCCATCTACTATTGCATTTATATCTTCTGCTTCAGCATTTATTTGAATGTTATTAACATTTCTAGGTACTGTTGCATAATAGACAGTAGTTGTTTTTGAAAATTCAGGTGTAATTGTAACATCATCAATATCTAATGATTTTAAATTGTTATTATCAGATGCTTTTCTATCTACATGAATCGTATAATCTTTTATATTTTTCTTATTTTTTGCTGTTACTCTAATAATTACATCCGATGTTCCTACTTCTAGATTAGTGCCATTTATAATTTCATAGGTTGCTTCATTATCAATTGGAGTGGCTTTGATTTCTAGATTAGTATTTGTACTCGTTATTGAATATTCATATGTGTCTTTATTAAATATTGGATTTAGAGTTGAACCTGATACTTGTAAGTTTGAAAGTCTTGCTTCATCATTTTCTTCTCTTGTTACTACTACTTGGTATGTTCTTATAACATTTTCTGTTGATGTTACTGTTACTGCTAAAACATTTTGACCAACATTTATATTATGAGATCCTAAACCTGTTACAGTTGCATTTTTATCGTCTAGTTCTCCTTCTAGAGTAACTGTTGATATATTGTATGGTACTGTTACTTCATAATATTGTGTGTCCGGATTAAATGATGGAGAAAATTGTTTTTCTTTCATTGATAATGATTCTAATTTGTTACTAGTTGTTCCTGCTTTTTGTCTTAAAACGTTTAGAGTATATTCTTTAGTAGTAGAATCTTCAGCAATTATAATTACTTTTACTATGTTGTTTCCTATTTCAAAGTTTTCATTTCCTTCTATTTTATATGTTGCATTACTATCTTCTGGTGTAACTATTAAGTTTAAGGAAGTGACGTTTTCTAACACTCTTAGTTCATATGTTGTTATATTTTTGTCGAATGTTGGGTCAAGAACACTTTCTTTAGCAATTATAATTCTAGCGTTACAATTAGATGATTTATGTCTATTTATGTTAAGTGTATACGTTTTTGTTGTACCATCTTCTGCTGTTGTGGTCAAAATAACTTGATTTTCTCCAACTTGTAATTTATAGGTTCCGTTTCCAGATACTTTAGTTGTTTTTTCTACAGCTACTCCTACTATTGTTAATTCATCTATATTATTTTCTACTTCTATTTGATAATTGACATTATCTTTATCAAAAGTTGGATTTAGTATTACGTCTTTATCAGTTGTTATTGAAAGTAAATCAGCATTACTATTTTGCTTTCTTGTTACATTTAGGGTGTATATTCTACTATCACCATTCTCAGCAGTTACTACAATATTTATTTCATTAACTCCTGTTTTTAAGCTATACTTACCTGCTCCTGTTACTTTTGATAATTTATCTTCTGCTATTGCACTTACATTTAGAGTTGTTATGTCATTTTCTACAGTTATATCATAACTTTTTATTTCTTTATCAAATATTGTTTCCATATCATATTTATCAGTTGTTAATAAATTTAGATATGTATTTTCACTAGCTTTTCTATTTACCTTAATGGTATATGTCTTTTTATTTCCATTTTCGGCAGTTACTATAACTTTAACTGTGTTTTCGCCAACTTTGAAACCGCTATTACCGACTACTTTGTAGGTTGCTTCATCACTATTTGTTTCAATATTCATTTGTAGTGATGTTATTCCTTCTTTGACGTCTACTTGATATTCTTCAGTTTCCTTATCAAAGGTTGGAGATAAACTTCCTTCTAAAACATCAAGTGTTTTTAAAGTGGCATCGTCTGACTTTTCCCTAGTAATTGCTACTGCATAGACTTCTGTTGAACCATCTTCTGATGTTGTTGTAATGTTGTATTTGTTAACGCCTGTTTTTAGTATTTTTTCACCTGTTCCAGTTACTGTTGTTAAATTATGTTCTGGAGTTGCTTCTATTTCTACCTTGTCTATATTATTTGGAACAGTTGTTGTGTATGAATTAATTATTTTGTTAAAGGTTGGATTTAATTCATATGTAGTGTCAGAATTTTTTACTTTTAAATCACTTAAGAATACGTTACCGCTTTGTTCTCTGTATATATTTAAGACATAATCTTTTGTTTCTTTGTTTTGTGCTGTTACTCTTATGATTACTGTATTTAAACCAGTTTCAAAGTTTTCATTACCAATTATTTCATATGCTGCATTACTATCTTCTAATGTAACTTTTAAATCTACTTTAGTATTTTCGTTTGGTATTGAAAAATAGTATTCACTTATGTCTGGATCAAAGTTAATATCTAATTTTGGATCAATTACTTCTAAGTTTTCAATATTAGCATTTCCGGTCATATCTCTGTTTATGTTATATGTATATGATGTTGTTGCTGTACCATCTTCTGAAGTTATTTCGATTGTTATCATATTCATTCCACTATTTAATGATACTACACCATCACCAGTTACTGTTTGATAGTAATGTCCTTTAGTAACTGTAAATTGTAATTGCTTTATACGACTTGGAACTGTCATATTGTAGGTGTTTGTTTTTGGATCAAATTCTGGATCTAATTTACAATAATCTTCGTTTATTGCACAAAGACTTGGGATTAAGCCAGATATTGTAATATTTGTAGGTGTAGCATTAGATGATGCTTTTCTTTCAACATTTACTGTATATGTTCTTATGTCACCATTTTCTGCAGTGACTGTGATTGGAAATGATGTTTTTCCCGCTGGAACTTTATGGGTTCCTATACCACTTACTGTTGCGGTGTCATCTTCTAATTTAGCACCTATTGTTATTTCGTCATCTTCACTATCTAGAGAAATATTGTATTCATATGTTTGCATATCGAATGTTGGTTGAAGTGTGCCTTTGTCAGTAGTTATCTCTCTTAGGAAGTTATTTGCAGAACGATCTTTTCCGGCTGTTATTATTACATAACCATTATCATTATTTCCTGTCATGTAACCACTATTTGGGCTTGGCATAGATTCTGATCCAGATAGCATTGTTATATTTTCAAATGAATATCCAGAATAGTGGGTACTACCTGTTGATGGAATAATTTCTGTATCAGTTGATTTTTCTTCTATTCCGATACATTCTTCACATCCTGAAACATATGATGAACCACCACCTCCACCATAAGAGCAACCAGTTTGTGAATATCCTCCGAAGTAACCACCCCCGGCTCCTCCAGAACCATCCGTACATTTTCCACCTGGCATACCATAACCAAAGGCATATCCAGTAGTTTGAGTTGGAATACTTTTGTTACCATATCCTGTTGTTCCAGTTATTGAACCACCATTTCCACCAACTCCAGAATAGTTACCGCCACCTCCACCAGCAGCAATCATAATTCTTGATTTTAAACTTTCAAATTCGTTCCAAACTGTTTTTGAAGATGTATTTTTTAGTCTTATATCTGTGGATCCTCCACCTCCACCTCCAGCATCTGGTTGTGAGTCTTCATTGGAATCATCTCCACCTTTTCCTCCGCCGTTCCAGCCTCCGGCTCCTCCTAGGTATCTACTAGGGGTTCCTCCGTTTGCTCCAGCGCAGCCTACGTATATGTATAATTTTTGATCTTTCTTTAGGTAGATTTCACCTTCTGTATAGGCTCCATAACCACCTCTATATTTTAATGACCAATTGGTTCTACCATATCCTCCTTTGGCACCCCAACTTTGAATTTTATAGTATGTTGTTCCTGGTGCTGTGAATTCTTGGTATTCAGATTTACATTCATATTTGAATTCCTGATTCTCAACAGAACCTTCTCTTTTTACGGTAACTTGATATGTAGTTGATGGGACATTTTCTTGTTCTACTAAGATTGTGATTGTACTTGTTTTGTTTGGTGGAATATAACCATTTCCAGTAATTGTTACCTTAGCACTCTTGTCATATGGAATTGCATCTACATCAACGTATAATGAACCAGTTGAAATTTCTACTGTATATTTTAGTGTTTCTGGGCTAAAGGTTGGATCTAGTTTATAATCTTCTATATTTAGTCTTCTCAATTTAGAAGAGTTCGATTTTTTGAAGTTTATTGTATAAGTTGTTATTTCGGAACCATCTTCACTTACAACAACTATTTCTTTTTTTGTGGTTCCAAAATCTATTTCAGTATCTCCATCTCCTGTTATTTCTTGTGATGGTCTTCCTGGTATGGCTTCTATATTAACATTTTCAATAGTATCTTCAAGATTTACGGTATAATTAAAGGTTGTTGGAGAAAAATTGTCAAGTGATGTTCCATCTATTTTTATATCATCTAAATATTTATAACTTGATTTTGATCTATGAATATTTAGGGTATATATTGTAACATTTCCGAGATCGTTTACTAGACCTATATGAATCTTATTATTTCCTGCTTTTAATGTTACCTTACCAAGACCTCTAAAAATTACGTCATCTTGATTTAATACTTCTCCATCTATTGTTACAATTGTATTTTCACTATCTACATAAACATCATATGTATATGTATCTTTATCAAATTTTTGTTTAAATGTTCCTCCTGTCACTGACAAACTTTTCAATTGTGGATAACCATTATCTAATTCTAAGATTGTGACCTTAGCGTAACCATTATTATTATTTCCTGTCATAGTAGCATTTGTTAGACTTAAGCCGTTTGGCATTGAACTTTTTCCATTGACTTTGGTTGGATTTTTAAATGTTAGTCCAGTGTAGTGAATAGAATCTTCTTTTAAGGTGATATTGTCACTAGTTGAATCTTCGGTTATAGCTAAGTCATCTGAACTACCTGATACGTATGAAGTTCCTCCATAACCTTCACAGGTATCACATTGATTAGATATACCACCGAAGTAGCCTCCACCTCCGCCACCGGAACCTCCAGTAGCAGCAAATCCAGCTTGTCCTAGACCAAATTTATAACCATTTGTTTGGTTTAATCTTAGTGCCCCAGCTTCTCCATATCCTCCGTACGTTCCTCCGGAACCAGCACCTGCTACTAAAACACGATCTTTTAATGAGTCAAATTCATTCCAAATTGTAGGCGATGATGTTGCAGTTAATCTGAAGTCTGTTGCTCCTCCACCGCCACCTCCTTCATCGGGATTGCTATCGTGATTTGAATCATCTCCACCTTTTCCTCCGCCGTTCCAGCCGCCGTATCCTCCAATATATCTTCCATTGGCACGACCGTTGTATCCAGCTTGTCCTACATAAACGTAGAATTTATCTCCTTTATCTAAATGGATTGTACCTGCTGCATATGCCCCATATCCCCCATGATATGTTAGGGAACTATCACGCATACCAAAACCACCCTTTGCTCCCCAAGCCTCTAATTTATAAGTACCAGCTGCTGGAGCAGTAAAGGTTTGATAACTACCAGTGTAAGCATACTTGTATGTATAACCTGCTTTTATTGTGTAATTTGGATAATCTTCTGTTTTTAAATCATCAAGATATTCAATGATAGCATAACCATTCCCAGTTTTACCTGTTCCTTGAGCTAATTTAGTACCATCAGTTCCAGGCATTAAGTATTGAGCATATGATGATCCGTCTTTTACGGTTCCATTACCTCTTATCATAATACTGTAATCAAACTTCATTCCTGAATAATGAATGCTTTGTCCTGTATGAACAATGTTAGTACTTGTTGATGATTCATCAATGGCGTCGGCGCCATCATAACCAGAGATAAATGATGAACCTCCTGCTCCATTTGAAACATCGGAAGATATTGCTGTTCCATAACCTCCGTAGTATCCTCCTCCACCGCCACCAACGGTTTGATTTGAATACTTAAAGACACCATCCTGCCCAACACCAAATGCATATCCTGTTGTTTGAGTAGCACCTTTACTAGCAGCAGTTGCCGGACTAGTTAAGTCTCCTGCATAACCTATAGAATTTACCCAAGAGGTACCTCCTCCTCCGGCAGCAACCATAATTCTTGATTTTAATGAAGCAAAGTCATTCCAAACACCTGGAGTTAACCTAATGTCTGTCGCTCCACCTCCAGCTCCGGCGCCTTCATTATCTGAGTGATCATAATCTCCTCGGCCACCACCATTATATCCACCTTTGGCATAACCAGAGTTTACTCCATCTTGTCCTTTACCACCAACGTAGATATAAATAGTTTGTCCTTTTTTTAACTCAATCATACCTGCTGTGTATGCTCCATATCCACCAACACGAACAGTTGAGATTACATTATCTTCGCGCGATGCACCACCTTGTGCTCCCCATAGTTGTACTTTGTATGTTCCATTTGCTGGAGCTGTGAACATTTGATAATCACTTGTATAATCAAATTCAAACTTCTGATTTTCTGCATGTACATTTTCTATATTAACTAATAAAAAAGAAGTAATTATAACGACAAAAAGAACTAACATTTCTGTAAGTTTTTTTCGTTTTATAAAAGTAATATTTTGTTTTTCCAACCTTACTTCCATATCTCTAATACTCCAACCTATTTTATATATACATTATACAATATTTTTTGTTGTATGTCATTAGAATTAGTGCAAAAAAAAAAGCAAGTTTATCTTACTTTTTATCTTTGAATCCACAACTTAATTCTGTTTCTATTTTGTAATCTGTTTTTCCATATGGTGATTTAGGATAAATAATTACTTTTGTTTTTGTTTGATTACATTTTTCACCAGTTAAACTATTTTTGAATTCTTTAATATCTTTTTTAAATTCACCATCGTTGTATCTTCCTAAATTTTCTAAGTCTATTTTTATACCAATTGTTGAAAACTTAGATAGAAGTGATGTTCTGTCATCTGCTGATGAACCAATTTGTTCATAGTAAAAATTTTCATAAAAGCTAGATCCCATTTTATTTAATGATGATTCTAATTCTTTTTCATTACTCTTTTTTTGATTTGAAGTAAACCAGCGGCTATTAAAAGAAAATACAGATTTTAATTTGTTACTTGTATCATCATAAACTAAACTAGCTGTGTCACGATTATCGTCATATTTATATGATGTTCCTAGCTTATCAGCAGCTGCTTTAGAACGAGTTATCTGAAATCTATTAAGATCTGATTTTGAATGGTTATAATTTAACGTCAAATTCTTCCCTATATTACCTGTAATAAAAATACTTTCTTTTCTGGATTTTCCTAAAGTATTATAATTATTTTTTTTGCTTCCTGATGAGCTTGCATATTCTCCATAAGGAAATTTACGGGTTTGAGGATTAACTTCATCATAATAATCTTTATCATAATAAACTGAAAAATATTCATTTTGATGGCCAACTGACCATTTATCTGTATAATTACCAATAGTTCCGGATATTGTTGTTTTTGCAGAACCAGAAGCTTTTTTTGTTATTATATTAATTACCCCACCCATAGCTTCGGCCCCATACAAAGTTGCATTAGAGCCACGAACAATTTCTATTTTCTCTATGCTGTCCAGTGGAATATTGGATATCGCATTATAATTTAACAAATTCATCGGAGCACCATTTACTAATACCAATGTGCCTTTATCCAAACCACGAATTTTTGTTCTACTAGCTGAGCCACCATATTCTTGCCCATTAGGACCATATGACATTCCATTAAACCCAATTTGTTGGGCTAAAAGAGTATCAACATTTACTGCCGCTCTTTTTAATTTCTTCTGAAGAAATTACTGTTACAGCAGCTGGTGTATCTAAATCACGCGTTTCCATTCTCTGCGCTGTTACTACCATAGGATCTAACGTAAACGCTTGATTAGGTTCTTCAGCGTGTACTAGAGTGCCCCCCCAGATGACATTACTACTTGTCAATAAGCCCATCAAAACTACTTTTACCAAACTCTTTTTGTTCCTTAACAATTTAC
>ERZ773200.2154-NODE-2154-length-14858-cov-6.281970_pt1 | contig 14858 bp, 13 predicted proteins | sample MGYA00581008_ERZ773200 | MGnify/ENA primary metagenome ERZ773200 (study PRJEB29015, sample SAMEA2737770) | human gut metagenome | biome: human gut; feature: human-associated habitat; material: faeces | place: China | collected 2012 ... | reverse complement strand
GTCTTCAGGCTGGCTTTGCAACAGTCAGGTGTGGACATTCTCGAACCGATGCTCTGTTTTGAGTTGCAGATACCCCAAGTAGCGAGTTCCAAAGCTATTACAGATTTGCAAAAACTGATGTCTGAGATTGAAGACATCAGTTGTAATAATGAGTGGTGTCATATTAAAGGGAAAGTTCCATTAAATACAAGTAAAGACTATGCCTCAGAAGTAAGTTCGTACACTAAGGGCTTAGGCATTTTTATGGTTAAGCCATGTGGGTATCAAATAACAAAAGACGGTTATTCTGATAATATCCGCATGAACGAAAAAGATAAACTTTTATTCATGTTCCAAAAATCAATGTCATTAAAATAATGGAGCGGTCAGGAAATTTCTATAAGGCAATACGGTTGGGATATATACTTATCTCCATTCTTATCGGATGTATGGCATATAATAGCCTCTATGAATGGCAGGAGATAGAAGCATTAGAACTTGGCAATAAAAAAATAGACGAGCTCCGAAAAGAAATAAACAATATCAATATTCAAATGATAAAATTTTCTCTATTGGGTGAAACAATACTGGAATGGAACGATAAAGATATCGAGCATTACCATGCACGGCGTATGGCAATGGACAGTATGCTCTGCCGTTTCAAGGCCACCTATCCAGCAGAGCGCATCGATAGTGTGCGCAGTCTTTTAGAGGATAAGGAACGACAGATGTTCCAGATAGTCCGGTTAATGGATGAACAACAATCTATTAACAAGAAGATAGCCAATCAAATTCCGGTTATTGTGCAGAAAAGTGTGCAGGAACAGTCCAAAAAGCCAAAACGAAAAGGTTTCTTGGGCATCTTTGGCAAAAAAGAGGGAACGAAGCCAACGACAACAACGACTACGCTCCGTTCATCCAATAGAAACATGGTCAACGAACAGAAAGCGCAGAGCCGTCGATTGTCAGAACAAGCCGATAGTCTTGCTGCCCGTAATGCAGAACTTAACAGACAACTGCAAGGTTTGTTTGCAGAACAAAGAGAAATACAAATTCTTTACTGCACAAACAAACGCATTGGAATTTGACCATTTGAAAGCATCAGACGGTGGCATCGTATCGCTTTATCCGTTCCATTCTGAATTAGGTTTATCTCTTTCGCTTGACTATGCTAAAGCACTCAATTACGAAGATTGTTTGTGTGAATTAATCAACAGTGAGACAGACGATGTGCTGGTAAACAACTTGAAGTTGCAAGTTCCAGAAGGAATCTGTGTTTACAAAGCCGAGTTCACTAATTACTTGGGTGTAAAGCCAATCAAACTGGATATTGAACTTTACGTGACAGAAGGCGAATATTTACTGAATTTCATCTCGGCTGGCAATAACTGTCCGATGTTGAATGCTCTGTTTGATCTTGAAGTTAATGCCGATGCAAAAGAACGTAAAGTTGAACAATGCCTGTACTATCGCCTTGTTAACAATCCAGATGTTATTCTGGACTACAATGCATTGCAGCCATTTGATGATATTATCGAGGTTGACCGACTGATAAAAGATTCCAGATTAGTTTGGACTGATCCACAATTACTTCAGTTTATAATTTCACGATGTGATGCTGATCGTTGGCATTCCTTGTCAAAACATTGCGATGTAGACGTTTTAAAAAATATAATCCCTGACCACATTCAAGATTTGGACTGGGGCACATTGACACTTAGGCTTGACAGCCAATATATTTCCACTCATTCAACGGATTATCCGTGGGATAAATACACGCTGTTTGCCCGCACTCCCGTAGAGAAAGAGTTGATACAGAAATTCCTCGTCGAGCATTCATTCCCAGAGGGGAAAGACGATGACCAATGGGATTGGGATGACGTTCTACCTATTGTTGGTATGGACTTCATCATGCAACATCTTGGCGACATTCCGTTCGACCTTACCGATATCACAAAAGAACTGGATGATACACGACGTCAATACATAGTAACAAATCCCGATGCACGTTGGGATTGGCAATTTGTAGTGACTGAATATCCTATTGACTTTATTGTCTCTAACATCACTGTCTTGTATCCGCATATCAATATGCAGATACTTGTGCAGCGCATTTTTACTGATAATGAACTCGCCAACCTTTATGCGACATCGCAACCGCTGAAAGATAGTATTCGGACCTCGGGACTTCCTCTGCGATTCAATGCCAACAGTCTTGGCTTTGTTTGGACTGACGAAATTATTGATTTCTTTGAATCGTGTGGGTTGATTTCTTGGCCATCAACTACATATAAGACGGGATTTGAGTGTAACCCGAACTTGGTATGGGATGCGAACTTCTTCCAGAAATACAGCGATAAAGTAACAACTCCGCAAGGTTACAGTTGGGTATCACGCCGTGTAACAGATTCAGCAATTGTTGACAACAACCCGAATTTCAAATGGAATAAGATTGCGTTGTCACAGAATCCAGCAATTTGCAACAACCTCGCTTTCATTACCTCGCATTGGGATGTTGTGGATGCCGCGACAATAATAATGTGTTGCGAGACTGCAATATTGGAAGAATTGTTCCTTTCGTTGTTGACAAAAGCAGTGGTCGGTCAATTGCTGGCTACGTCGTTGGATATTCAGAAACGACTGATTGCAAATCTTTCTACAGAAACCATCCTTGACAGCTACTCAGAAGGATGGAACAAAACTCTGTTCACAGAAAGTATTTGTCAATCTGTTGACTTGACAACATTGGATGAAATGGCGTGGCATGAAATGTTGGATTGGGAATATCTAACAGCAAATCTGCCTATTGCAGACATCCAAACTAATATAAACAAATATGCTGACAAATGGAATCATACTGTTTTTGCCAATCGTATTACTGGCCAAGAATTGTTGGATGACAAATTTCTAGAAACCTATGCCGAGGTAATTTCTGGACAGAACTTGACGGAAGAAATCTGGCCAGTAATAACATGCAAGTTCCCTGCAAACGAACTCATTTCGCTCGTAGAGGAATACAACGGCGAACAATACCGTTGGGATTATGCTCACATGTATGAGCTGGCTGATTTCCCTGCAAAGGAATATATTGAGCAACATACAGAGAAAGTGCGGTGGGCTGAGTTCTCGGCATCTGCCGCAGCAAACAGATTGTTCTCAAAGACTGGTGCAAGCAAAACACAAAGTTTGTGGTTGCGCATATACGAAGATATGCTGAACAATGATAGTTATCAATGGGATTATAACAAACTGACAAAACAACCAAACATCTTGAAACTACCAAAACTGTTCTTGCAGAAAAAAGAATGGGATTGGGAATACATATCTGAACACGCAACATGGATATCTGCTCAGGAAGGCAGAAACTATTACTTCAACCTGTTTGCCGACTCGTTGGATTATGGCAAGTTGTCACATCGTACGGACATTGAGCTAACAGAAAAAGTAATTGAACGATTTGACAAGAAAAAACAATGGGATTGGGATGCTTTGGTGCAGAACGAAAGCATAGACTTTTCGTTTGAATATATAGACAAGCATGAAGACAAACCTTGGAATTGGCATTTCCTTGCACATCGTGAAGGCTTGCCGTTTGATATAGTTCTCAGCCACAAGGAAAAAGATTGGGATTGGCATTACCTGTCAACACTCGACATCTTTGTACCGTCTGTTGATTTGTTGAATTATCTTGTCGAACATGGTTATGAAATAGACTGGAATTCAGTTTCTGAAAACAAGGAACTTACAGGATGTCATTGATACATTCAAGGATAAAATTAACTGGAATGTGTTTGTCAATCGTTGTCCTGCGCTCCTTTCTATCACAACAGTTGATTTCTTGAAGAAATACCAGGATGCTATTTCATGGGATGACTTTAATGAACGTCTTGGTGTGGATGTTACAATTGAAATGTTGCAGGAATTTGCCAACCGACTTAATTGGAGGCTTGTTTCTCAGTCACAGAAAATGAAGTTTACAGAGGAACTGGTTCGTAAGTACGAGGACAAATGGTTCTGGTCAGAATTAATGCGAAATATAAAATTTCAAGAAGATATTCCTGATTTTGAAAACGTCTTTGCCTCCCATCGCAGCATTGTTACATTTACCGACAGAATTAAGGATTATCGCAGTAATCCGTGCATCTACCACTTCACGCATTTCTACAATGCAATAGATGTTATCCGCAATAGAAAAATCCTCAGCCGAGACCGTGCCGAGGAATTGGGATTGTTGAAATATGACTCTGCGGGTTCTGTTGTGTTCCGTAGCAGCAAGGCACACAAATTCGCTCGCTTCTATTTCCGTCCTTGTACTCCCACACAGTATTACAATGAGGCTTTGGGCGCTGATTCAAAATTAGGCGAGTGGAGAACAAAGTGGTATAAAAATTGGTATGGAGAATGGGAATCAACACCCGAATGGAAAAGCAAATATCCAAAAGCTGTCGGATTGGGCCTACCGAAATGTCCGATACCTGTGTTTTTCAGGTTTGACATAGATGAAGTATTGGCGAAGATTCCAGAGAAATGTTATTACAGCGATAGAAATATGCAGTCGGACAATCCAAACATATATAAAATTATTGATAGACCAGAATCGTTGGGGCTTGAATATCTTTATAGTACAATGCAAGATGCATATATAACAGCAAAAAGCTCTGGTAAATATGATCGTGAAGTTCATTTGAACGAGAAGAGTAAAGTAATGAGATACTCTCAGCAAGAATTTCTTGTTATGTCGGAATTTGACTTTAGCGAACTCAAGTCTCTCCAAATTATATGCTACGACAGTTTTTATGCGGAGCTATTGAAACAAATCTTTGCAGATGATCCAATATCTGAGAAGATTGTGGCATATTGCGATGAGAGTCTTTTTGAGAGAGAAAACCGCAGACTTAATCTTTCGTCATCAGAAGACAACGTTCGTCTGTCAACTGACTTTGAGGATGAATACTATTTCAACATCACGGGCGAGAAAATCTCTAAAGTAGAGTTCGACTTGTCTGCTTGCGAAGTTATCTATGACACAACAAACGAACTACGCTTAAAGGGAACTATAGCATGGAAGAAGACTGACATTCCGTTCAATATCTCTTTCGTTGACCCGAAAGCAAGGACAAAAGAATGGCTCGTATATCAAAACATTTAGCATAAACGATATGAACAACATAACGATAGTAAAAGGAAACATCTTCAATACGAAAGCACAGACCGTTGTCAACACGGTAAATTGCGTGGGCGTGATGGGAAAAGGCATTGCGCTGGTTTATAAACTGCGTTATCCGCAGATGTTTGATATTTACCACGATTATTGCAAGCGGCATCTTATCGGTATTGGCAAGCTGTGGCTTTATAAAGGTGATGAAACCGACCCGTGGGTGCTGAATTTCCCAACAAAATTTCATTGGAAATATCCAAGCAAAATTGAGTATCTGGAACAAGGACTGAAAAAGTTTGTTGACACATATGAGGAACGCGGCATTACATCCGTTGCGTTCCCGATGTTGGGAACACATAACGGTGGACTTGATAAAGACATTGTCCGAACACTCATGGTAAGCTATTTGTCGCAATGCAATATTCCTGTTGAGATTTACGATTATGATCCTATGGCTTCAGATGACATGTTTGAAACATTCCGAGAAAAATGGTTATCCATTCCATACGATGAATTGAAGAAAGTAACTCATATTCGGCAGAAGCGACAGATTGAAACCATAAACAATGCACTTCGTAACGATAATCTCAAATCTATGATTTCTCTCATTTCATATCCTGGTATAGGAATCAAAACGATGGAATGCTGTTTTAAGATAGTGATGAGATATCAGAAACAGACAGCTTTATTTGTTACATAATAGTTTGTATTCATAAGTTGGTTGGTATTATTAATCAAAGTAAAACTTCTGTCCATTTGATTGAATTTGCACTTTTCAAGCGTAACTTTGCAGACAATTTCACAAGTTGAATGGATAATAATATAGAATGGGATTCCTAAACAGCCTGTTTGGTGGCGCACCAACAAAATATGATGCACAGAAATACTTCGACTATGCCGAGAAACAGCAAGCCAAAGGCAATATAGTTGAAGCATTGAACTATTACGCCAAAGTCATCAATCATGGTGACCTTGGCGTAAAGCCATTTGTGCCCTACATTGAGTTGTGCATGGAACATGATGAATGGGAAAAGTTGCCTGCTTGTATCAAAGTCTATCGAAAGAGGTTTCCAAAAGAAAACTCAGGGTGGATTGACAAGATTGAAAAGGAAACCATTGAGCAACTCAGAGGGCAAGGTCTATTGCCAATAGAGGTGAAGGAACAGCAAAATCCAGAAGCTCCAAAGATTTGTCCACCCAACCCTAAAACAGCGGATTCGCCCAAAGACGAGAAAAAGGAACAGCAAAAGAAACCTTTCATTCTCACTTTTCCAACGAGTATCAAGCACCCGACCCTCGGAGAACGCTATGATGAGTATTGTGCCAGTCTCCCACCATTTGACTTTTATGAGGGTGATAACGAAGACAAAATTCCTGCTGATGCGGACATGGAAATCAGCGACTACCTGAACAGGTTGGCAGACACACTTGCGTATTGTAGGGATGTTGCGAAGAAGCAAGGATTTGTGGCAGCGGAACAATACTATCTGTTCCTTATCGGGCATCATCCTTGGGAACCTGATGCCTACGATGAACTGTTGGAACTGTATCGCAACAATGGCAAGAACGATGCGTTTGAAGCCTTGCGACTTTATTCCATAGACCATTTCTCTAAGAGACGTGAACGGATGGAACGGCAACTGACTGCACTTGCAGAACAGCAGGGAGTAAAAGAGATGGCAACGGAAGCCATAAGAAAAGGGGAAAAGGTCTCGTACTTCCGAGGGCTGTTTACCCTGTACGACCCTTTCCCCTGCATAGAGCATTGGAAACGACTGATGCCTATCTTCTCGGACTCCGAGTAGCTGACTTGGATGGTTTGTTCCTGCTGGCATATCTGGCAGCACGATGGGCAAACCTCCACCAGTCCTCATCATCATCTTTCTTGGGCTTGTCATCCGAAGACGAACCGCCGCCACCACCTGAATACATGGGAGTGGTAGCATCACCGATGGCGGCTGTCACCATCGCTGCTGCTCTGGAAATGACATCACTCAGAGAACCGTCAAACAGGTCTTCAACGACAGTTCCCTGCACACTCTGCAAAGCATAGGCTGAAGGCTGCGGCATGTTATCCAGGAATATTTGCAAGCCAGAAAGCAATTCATCGAAGATTGCCCCTTTGACCATCATGACCGAATTGCCCAGTTGTGATTCCTTCATCCTTTCCACATTATTTGCCGCTTGCCTCACCGCAACCTCAGCATTAGCCTGCCGCTGGCGAAGCGATGCAATCTGGTTCTCACATTGCATGAGTCGGCTCTTGCGGTCACGGATTTTGTCACCCAAGGCAATCTTCTGCTTCATCAGTTCTGATGTTCGTTCCTCATATTCAGACAGGGTGATTTTCTTGTTCTCCAAGTCCTGCTTCAAGGATTCAATCTGATGGCTAAGCCCATTGTATTGCAGTTCCAACTTGCTGATAAAGATTCTAAGTTCAATGGCGCGGTTTTCCAACTCCGGCAACTCACGCTTCAACTGATAGTACATCTGCACCTTGTCTTTATGCTGTGCGCCCGAAATCTCCACGGGGTCGCCACGCATCAGCCCATATTTGCTGTTTACCTGTTCGTAGAGTTCAGTGTGCAACTGTTTCATAATCTCCTGTCCTGTTGCCTTGTCCTTACCGAACAACCCTTTGTATGAAACTACAGGTCGTTCCCTGCCTGTCTTCTTTTCTGTTCTCATCACAACAGGAATGATGGTCGCATGGCAATGTGCCGTAGTCTCGTCAAGATGCACATCAAATCCGATGATGTTCTCTTCACCATACTTCTTTGCCATCCAGTCATAGAGGTCGGTAGCCCATTGCTCGATTTCATTCATTCGCTGGATGTGACTGTTGTCCGCTGTTCCGTCACGTTCGAAATCGACAGCCTGATTGCCGAATGCCATCATGTTCATTACTTCGTGGTCACCGCTGAAAACGAACTCCACAATCTGATTGGACATCTTCGCAGCTGCTGGGTCGTTCTTCTTTACCTCCGGGTTAGGCTTCACTCCCAGTTCCTCCAGCCTCTCTTTGAAACGTTCCTCGACAGGTTTTGATGTTCCTATCTTTTGGATAATACCACCCTTGGCAACCTCAAAATTGAGATGTGCCCGGGTGATGTCGTACCAATGCAGCGGTTTCTTGTTCACTGTCTGATAGTGCTTCTCGTCCCACCTGCGCTGGTTCTCGGCAGCCTCCATCGCTCCGATGGACTTTCTGCCCTCAAAGTGCATCGCACCTTTTGGTTCATTACTCATATTTCTGTTCTGTTACGTTATAGTTCTACATTGGGGATGTCCTCACGTGCCATGCCTATGGATCGTGAGACATTACTTTTCTTGTATTGCTTTGGGGTAGTGGGGGCATTCATCCATGTCCCAGACGAAAGGCTGGCATGGCAGGTACGGGAACATGTGGGACATGTGACCGTTGCTGTGCCGCCCTGAACCTCGTAGAGGTGAATGGGCATATTGTGTTATGCCCCCACTTAATCAGTTGGGCCGTGGAGCAAGCTCTGCGCGCCCGACCATACTACTCATGCTGTCCATAAGGAACAACAGTATCGTCTTCGTCAGCGAAATCAAAGAGGCTCTGAGGCATCTTTGCAGCCTTGGAGGGTATAGTTGCTTCGGAAGAGGTTATAATAGCCGTCTGGGGCTTTTCTGATGTCTCCATGATGACAGTAGCTGGATCTGCATCTTGTGCAGATTGAGTTGGCGGTGATAAAACAGGAGAAGTCTGATTTTTCTCAGCAAGGAGAAGACGATTGGGATTGGTGAACATCTGTCCCATAGCATGACCATCCTGCTCACTCACGACATCAACGATGGAGGTGACAAAATCAGACGAGCGGCTGATAAGTCCCAGCTGTTCCATCTTGTCGAGCAGGTTGCGCCCCTGCTTGCGCTTGATACCCCACACTTCTTCAAGGGAAGAGACCGAGAGCGAACATTGGCAGGTGCCTGTATCGACACGGATGCCTCGCACCATTTGAGATTTTTCACCGATGGTCATAGTGTGGAGGATGTACAGATAGTACATGAGGTTAAGCCGTCCTTTTGTTGTCCCCATAAGGAATGTAATTGCATCCGCTGAAAGATGAAGCGTGATGTCGGTAAAGGGAAATGACTTCTCCAGAAAGGAGTTAATAGGCAGAATTGCTGCCTCGTTGTTGTTACTTTGCATATTCAGTAATGAGAAAAAGGAACGGCAGACAGATGTGCCTTGCTTCATGCGCATGGTGTTCCTGCCATGCCGTCCCTGTTTTGACATTTGGTTAATTGATAAATTCCGTGGGCATTCCACATTTACAAGACTGGTACAGTATCTGCGTACAAAGGCCAGAATGATTGCTGTTCCGTTGGAGCCAACTGGCTAAGAGAAATGGAAAGATGGATAGTTTCATTATGCTGTCCTTCTGTAGTAATACGGCTTCATACCTGATAAGGTTATTAACCTTGCAGCGTTAGGATTATTATTCTTTTGGCATTAAGGTTATTAACCTTGTTACCTTTGCAACAGATAGATGTTGTTGTTCCAAACAGAGGGAAGAAAGGGAAATGTCATCTATGCCAGCCCAATTGTTGCTTGGGCGCATCGTCCTCTGCTATCCTCTTTAATTCCTGTTCCACCTTATGCAATTCATCCTTGCTCAGGAAAGCGATATTTTTGATGGTGAGTTGCTGCGCACAGATTCTTCTCCTGTCAATGATGCTCTCATCCGTCATAGCTTGGTTTGCGCCTACCTCCTCCATATAGTCATTGACTGCATCACGCATGGAGAATTGCCTTAGCCCGGTCTTTGCCCAGTGGACAGCCAGCTCTACTGCCAGTTTCTGCTTGTCCTCGTATTCTGCCATACTCCAGTCTATTTGGTAGCGAGACGCTGAATGATGCGTTCTGCCTCCTCGGAAATCTCCGCCTCAGAGGACACACGGTTCTTTCGTACCCATGCCAGGAGGTCTGACTTCTCGAAGAAGATCATCTTGCCATTTGGCTTGTAGAACGGGATAGTCTGCTCGTGGGTCATCTTGTAGAGAGAACTGCGGGCAATTCCCATGAACTTGGCTGCCTCTTCCAAGGTCAGCACATCCTTCCCCTGATGGAGAAGCTGCTCCAAGGACTGGACTCGCCCCTGGAGTTCGGCAACCTGTTTGCTGAGGTTTGCCTCCTTGTTACTTTGTACTTGTTGTGTCATAAGCAATTATTATTAGAGTGAATATATATGTCTATGTGCCTTGATGATGTCTGGAGGTGTATAAGCCACTTCGATAAGGAACAACTGTCCACATCTGCCCAAGAACATCTGTTCGGCAAGAGCAAAGTTACTATGGTTATATCAGCGCAATGCAATCTTATATCGAATAGAAGACTGAATTTAATTGTAATTATCATTTGAGTATGATTTTGAGCCAATAATCATACTTAAAAGTACCAAAGAGTGATTTTATCTTCGATTTGAAAATATATCAAACCTCACAGCTTTGTGCCAGATGATGAGACCAAAACATGATGAAATCCGAGGACAAACATTAGAGAGAAAGCAACTCCAACCAAGAGAAAGATGAGAGGGCAATCGAAAAAGAAAAACATCTATAATTTCAAATCCGACCTGCCAATATGCCCTCGCCCCACCTTCATTTGATTTTTTTATTGCTATTTTGGTGCAGGTTTGTTGCGGATGGCTTATGTATATACGTAATCTATATGATATAGAATGAGTTAAGTTATAAAAATAACCTACGAAGTACAACATCGCCCCATAAAAATGTACCGTTAAGTACCTTGTGATCCATTTGGCCCAAGCCCCTTCCCATTTGGGCAACAGCGAGAAAGCCCATTGTATCGGGCCGAATATCGTCAGCATTCCAAGTAATATTTGCTGACAGTAAATGGTAGCCCACCAACCGATTCTATATACAATTAAGGCGATTACCATCACGATTTTATCCAGACAGACGGTCGCCCCGCTCACCAAGGAGGTGAACCACAGGCGGCTGGCATCTTTCTCCATTTCCGTCACTTCTTCGACACCAGTCTGTTCCATCGTCGATTCCACCAACGCCGGGTCCATCGTGCCCGAACGGGCAATGTCGGCTTGTGCTTGCAAGCTTTGGTACATCGTGTCACGTACATGGATAAGTTGCTGCACTTCCTCGAATTTGTCCGTAATCTGCAAAGCTTCAGCTTGGTAGAGGTCGTGGGTGTACGAGCCTATGGCGTTTGGGATATAGGACAGGAAGTCCAACACGCACCAACTGCTCCCGCTGTTGGTAATACCCGTGTCGGCGGGCGGATACCACCACGACATGATGACCGCCACCGCCAACGGCTTGAACAGTTTCATCACGTCCAATGGTTCTTTCTTCACCATCATCTTGTACGCCATGCCCGCCGCCATGATGATGGCGAACAGGGCAGCCAATGCCATGCACATCTGCAAGATCCACCAAAAGGGTCCCTGCGCCCCAGTAAAGGTGGCATCTGTCAGGAACTCGTTGGTCTGGAATATCACATCGTCAATCTCCTCTTCCAAGAGGTGGATGCCGAAATCCGAAAGTATATCGTCGCCCATGTCGTTATGCTGTCATTTCGTTATCTATTGGGGATTTCTCCCGTTCCATCACCGGCAGGATGCCGTCCGCTTTCAGTTTTTCATAAATGAACATCCGTCCTTTCTGCGTCCATTGGGTGCGCATCACCGATTTGCCACTCTCCAAGGAAAGTGTGGCGCTATGCACATAGCCCTTGTCCTTGTAGGCGGCATACAAAATCCATTGCTTGTTGTCCTTGTACTGGATGCCTTTCTCGTGCAGGATGGCATTCATTTTCCGTCCCGACATTCCATAGTCCTGCGCGATTTGTGTAATGTCGAGCAGTCCCTTGCATTGTAGCACCAAGTCCACATAACTGGTTCGCTTGCCCAATTCCTCTATCTGTTCCTGTTGTTGGCCGATTAACAGTTTTTGCTCCTCACACTTGGCTTCCACTTCCAGGCGGTTTTTCCGTTCCTCCTTAATGGCATTGGCCAAACCAATCAGGAAGTCCGGCTCCGTGACCACCCGCTGTAAGGCTGCATCGGTCAGATAGCCCCCGTGCTTGCGGATGCTCGGCAATACTTCCTCGCATACCCAATCCTGAAACTTCTCCGCTTCGGGCAGTTTGCTGCGCATCACCAAGCGGTAAACATCTGCCTCAGTTATATACTTTGTGGGTAGCATAACTACTGTACCATACTGATTTTCAGAGGGGGTTGTTAAAACTACAACCCCCTTACAGTGTATGCGGACAGCCTGTGGGGCATCTGAATACCCCAATGCCTTTGCCACATCGTTCCCTTTGAACAACACTTTCCCATTCTCCGTTTCTACGGTGTTGATGCTCCCGAACTGTGGGTGGTTGAACACCTGAATTGCATGATCCTTGCTCATTGTTTTATATGTATATATTGGTTATTGAATCATCTTTTCCCTGCTTTCGGCTTAATCCCCTGTTGCCCGCCAACCGGCCTCCCGCCAACGGTTCATCGCCGCTATGGCTATTTGTGCCCGGCGGTCTTCAATGGTAGCTGAAGCGTCCAACAACTCAGCGACCTTGGTGGAGTTGGCCAATCGCACCAAGTAGCGCACCAAGGTTTCGTTCTTGCGAAGAATGTCCGCATGGATGCGCAGATATTGCTTTTTCCGTTCAGCGTTCGGCATATAGGCATCCTGCACGGATTTCACGGCACAGAGGTACAGGCGGTAGTGCTCCCTCCAGTGTTCCTGCCCATTGCCGCTTCCCCCGGCTTCAGCTATACGGCGGATATTGCGTTCGAAGTTCTCCAAGGCGGAATTAATCTTGTCGCCTTCCGCCAGCCATGCCACATCCAAGGCCCCGCCGCTACGGTCAGCCACATTCAAGGCCTCAATCCGGGCACGTTGGGTCATGGCGGAATCCAACGCCTCGGCATCGTCAACCTGGTTGTACAGGTTGATGCCCGCCGCCGTGCGGAATCCCAATTTGTTCTTTGACGCCGCACTTTTCTGGTAAGAGTTATGCAACAACTGGTAATACAGGCTCGGTGTCAGCGACCCGGAACCGATTTCAGCCACCGTGATTTGGTTCATCTTGGCATCGTCGTGGTTGTAGGTCACGCTTTGGGCAAGTGTCTTGGGCGCAACTCCGAACAGAGCCGCTCCTATACCTATTATTATATATGGCCTCCGTTTCATCTCAATTTTCTCATATTTGGTTTCCCGCATCTTGTTTTCATGTCTATGCTTCCATTCCCTTTCATCAGTTATACGGGTTCAGCCCGCAATCCCTCCACCGCCGGAAAGCCTCGTTCGCTATCTGCGACTTGTCCTTGGCCAGATAAATGCTTTCTTTCCAATACCCCATGCGGAGTTGGATATACCGCCACGTTTCAAAGTAGGCTTTGTTCAAATGCCGCTCGATGTTGTCCAGTCCTTGGTTGATGCTTTCCAATACCAGCAGCAAGTCCGAGGTGGAGCAAGCCGCCGCACCGGTGGCATACAATACCAAGTCGCTCATCGAGCGGTAGAGTTGCTTGCCGTCTTCTGCAATCCTTTCCACGCACCTTAGGCTGATGCCGATAATCAGTGTGTCATGCAGTTCCATCCTGTTCCGCTCCACCACTTTTGTATAATAGTCATTTAGTAAATCCTTGTAGTCCCCGACTCGGTCGCTCACGCTATTGTAGGTGGAATACACGTTGAGCGAGGTACGCAGCGACTGGTAGAGGATGTCAATGACATCAAAAGCCCTTGTGTACTTGTCCAAATCCACGTTCAGTTCCTTGAAGTCCACCGCCGCTTCGCTGCTGTATTCGTGCAGGAGTTGGTTGCTCAGTTCCAGTGTCGAACGGGCCAGTAACAGGCTTCGCTGTTGTTTGTGGTCATTTATATAGGCTTCCACTGAAACGATATCAAAGTTCCATTGTGCCGACATCTCCAACGAAAACGCCGTCACCATCATCAGAAGGATGATATGCCTGATATTTCTTATAGCCAGCTTCATTCCGTTTCCTCCTTATTTTCATCCGTTTCCTCGTATTTCCCGTTGTAATCCACCGAGTGCAGGCTGTTCGCCGCGCCACGCAACCATCTGCGTCGGCATTCCTCCACCAGAGTAAGCCTGCGTCCCCGTTCCTCGTTGACAAAAGGCGCGACGTCCTTCAGCACGTCGATGATGCCGAGCTTGTAGTTCATCATCTTCTCCAAGGCAACGAGGTCGGCGTAGATGTTTGTCAGCCGGGCTTCCACCTGACGGGCGATTTCCAGCCGGTCGGATGCCCACAGCAAGTGGTAGGTGTCCGTGGTCGTGTCTTCCTCCACCGGTTCCGATTTCACATATTCCGTGGTGATTTCACACGAAGGGTATTGCCGGGCAATCTCCGACAGGCGGTCATTGACCAACGTTGCCTTTTCCGACTCGCTCATGGCCGGATCAAGCTCGATGATGTCCACCACTTCCGTGTCCGAATACTCCGCCGTCAGTTCCCAACTTATCTGCATAATGGCGCGGTGTATCTTGATGCCGAGGAAATACTTGGGCTTGCGGGCGATTGAAAGTGTGGCCTTGAAGGTAATTGTGCCGTTGATGTTCGGCGCAGTGGCTTCCCGCAGGTAGCTGTATCCGCTCCACCAGCCGTCACCCTGCCACGTCAGGCTATAGGCGTTCTTGCACTCCTGCATAATGGCGGGGATGCGGTAATAGTCATCCGTA
>ERZ773200.2134-NODE-2134-length-14958-cov-3.322217_pt1 | contig 14958 bp, 9 predicted proteins | sample MGYA00581008_ERZ773200 | MGnify/ENA primary metagenome ERZ773200 (study PRJEB29015, sample SAMEA2737770) | human gut metagenome | biome: human gut; feature: human-associated habitat; material: faeces | place: China | collected 2012 ... | reverse complement strand
TAAGAAGAAACTTTCTAAGGGTTCTGCTACAGTTACCGTAAAAGGTAAGAAGAAAGGTAGCACAAAAGTAACTGTTAAGATTGGTAAGAAGTCCGCTAAAGTAACTGTTAAGGTTAAATAATTAAATTACTGGTCTTATAAGATAATTTTTGGATGAGGACATTGCAGCTTGCTGCAATGTCCTTTTCTTTGTGCTTTTGTAGATGGTCAAAATGTGGTTCTTTGTTTCTGTTTTTGCGGCTCTTTGTCAACGGTTGAGGGAACTGAAATTATAATCGGAGAAATATCATCAAAAGATGTTTCTCCGATTTTTTGATGTCTAGAGAATACTATTTTTTGTTAAAATGTTTTTTTACATTGGACAATATTTACAAAAAAATGTAGGAAAATGCCAATAAATATACCACAAAAAAGATATAAAGTATTGTAAAATAGTAAAAATACACAAAAACACGTTGCAAGTATTTGAAAAAATGCTATAATATAAACAATATTGCATACAAAATGTATGCAATTATTACAAACGGAAGGAGGCTGTAGTGTAAAAAATCGGCAGTTATTAAGACTGTCCAACAAAAAAATGGAGGAACGAGTATGAGATTAAAGAAATTAATTTCGTGTGTATTGTCAGCAGCTATGTTACTTACGATGACATCAATGCCTGTAAAAGCTGCGGATGTAGCAGATACAGAAGCTGCTCATCAGTTAGAGTCACCGACATACATTACGAACATAACAGGACCGGAGTTGGTCAAAGCAGGAATGGACGAGACAAAACTGCAGGCATTGATCGACAATGGCGGCGGAAAAGTAACAGCATATGTACATATGGGAAAAGCAGATGCTTACTCATGGATGATAGCAAGAAGTGGATCTGTCAATGCATTTAGTGCAGATCATCTGACAAGTGACAGCTATATCGGTTCTGAATCCGGTGTTACGGTTGATGAAGCAAATAAGCAGGGTATAGGCGCATCGAACAAATATCTGCGTGCGGCAAAATGTACAAAACAAAGTAGCGGTAATTATATCCAGATCAATCAGGATGAAGAGCCGATTGGATCTGCAGCAACAGGAAACTATGAATTCCCGGCTTGCGGTATTACAACTTCTAAGATTCAGAAAGTAGTAAACTTCTCACTTTCTATTGCAATCAATACAACCAACACAGAAGCAACTCCTCTTGGATTTATCTTTAGTGATGGTACAAGCGTAACATTGAATACAGATGGTACGATCGCGGGCGTAAATGACTTTAAGAAACCTGTTTGTGAAAGTGCTGCATTAGAGTCCGGTGCTGTCTCACCTGCACGTACACCGATGATTCAGATGACTGCAGCAGATGCACGTAAAAACTTAAAGAAATCAATTGATTATCTGAAGGCAATGGACACAAGCAGATATCAGGATTCTTCTGTAAGCGATCTGCAAAAAGCCCTTACTACTGCCCAGGCTGCATATGATGTGACAGATAGCAAGAACTCTGTATATATCGCAGCAAGAAATGCACTGGAAAAGGTACATTGTAATATGCTTTTTAAGGATAGTACAGAAGCTGCTAATCCAAAAGAGTTCCGTGTACTTTCAAAAGATGAAGTTATTGACGAGATGGGTGTCGGTACAAATCTTGGTAATACATTAGATGGCCATTCGGGATTTACACCAAGTGAGACATCATGGCAGGGACAGGTTACAACTAAGAAATATATGAAGGCACTTCATGATGCCGGATATAATACGGTTCGTATTCCGGTCACCTGGGGTAACATGATCAATGATGACGGTTCGATCAAAGAAGTCTGGATGAGCCGCGTTCAGGAAATCGTAGATTACTGTATTTCGCAAGATATGTATGTGATCTTAAATGTTCATCATGATGATGTAGCAAAAGATGGCGGATGGCTTGATGTTGGATCTGATGATATCGATGCTATCGAGTACAAATACGAATTAGTATGGAAGACCATTGCAAATCGCTTTAAAGATTATGACGAGCATCTGATCTTTGAATCAATGAACGAAGTATCTTGTATGGATTATGATGAAAGCATGAAGAATTCAGCAGATGCTACAAACTTTGACAGACCGATCATTATGAACTTTAACCAGTTATTTGTGAACGCAGTTCGTTCTACAGGATCAAATAACACAAAACGTTGGCTGACAGCTGTAGATCATTATGCATCTACCGGTACAGCAAGTGACTTCAAAATGCCAACAGATTACTATAACAAGGATAACCCAAGATTAATGTTTGCTGCACATAGATATTCTAAGTCTACAAACGTATCTTGGACTTATGCGGAAGCTACAGAAATGGTTTCACAGTTAAAGAGTATGTACAAGAAGTTTGGTTCGGATTATCCAATGTATCTTGGTGAATACGGTACGAGAAACCAGAAATTAAGTGGTTCTAAGACGGGATACAATGATGTAGAAAGAGCATGGTATTCTGAAATCATCAACAGAGCATGTCAGGTAAATGGCATTGTTCCTTGTGTGTGGGATCAGGGATATGGTAAAGATGATGATCCTTTGACTAAGACAGGTATCTTCTCATTCTGGAATCGTGATGAAGCAAAGCCAATCTATAAGACAATTACAGATGGTATGGCAAGAGGTACTTTGTTAAAGGCAACTACAAAGAATAAATCAGGTGATTATTCTGATATTGAGAAAGATCCTACGATTACAGAGATTACAGATCTTACACCAAGTAAGACAGAAGTTTCTCTTACTATGGGTGAAAGAGAGACAGTAACAGCAACAGCAGCACCGGATTCTACAAATGATGTCGTTGTATGGAGTACAGATGATGACAGTATTGCTACTGTATACAAAGGTGCAATTCATGCTAAGAATGTTGGTACAACAACAGTTCATGTATCATCATTAAGTGGATCTAAGACAGCAGATATTACAGTAAAGGTTTCAAGACCGGCTAAGAGTGAGACATCTGCTACAGAGATTAAGACAGATAAGGATTCTTACACGGTTAAGATAGGACAGAGCGAAAGCATTGCTACAACAGTAGCTCCTGCAAATACAACAGATACACTTTCTTTCAAATCATCTGATGAAAGTGTTGCTACTGTAAGCGAATATGGTGTGATCACAGCAGTTGCAGTCGGTAAGACATATATTACCATTACTGCTGCAAGTGGCCTTACAAAGACGGTTCCTGTAGAAGTAAAAGAATTAGTAGATCCAACGAAAGCAAATATGGCTATCAATGTTTACTATAATAGTGCGGGAACAGATGGAAATTACAATACGATCGAGTATGGTGCTCCTGTAGAAGTAAGCGGTAACGGACAGTATACAGCTACATTTGATCTGTCTAAGGATCTTACAGCAGCAGGCAAGAAAGCCGGCATCACAACGATCAATAGTGTAACAGCTATTTATTTACAGGATTATGATGTTACAGTCGGAAATCTTGCCAGATCTAACATTAAGAAAGGTAAGATCAAATGGGATAAGATCACTGTAAATGATACAGAGATGACAATCACAAAGAATGGTAGTGATTCTACCGGAAAATCTATGATGAATGGTACAAAGATTGATACAGGTACACCGATCAATGGATGGGATGGATCAGATATTGATGGTATTACTGTAGATTCTAAGACACATGCAGCAAGTTTTTCGACAATCAAAGATCCTACAAAGATTACAATTACATTTACTTTAGCAAATGTAGTCTTTAGAACAATTAATTCTGCCAAGGTAGATGCTACAGATATCACAAGTAAAGAAGACGAGGCATTCAAGATGAATGCTGTTGGAGATCAGAAAGATCTTGCGGTCAATGTAGCACCGGCAGATGCAACTTCTAAAGTTACATTTGTATCAAGTGATGAGTCCGTGGTAAGTGTAGATAATACTGCAATAGCTCCTACAGATGGTATTGCTACAGCTAAGCTTACAGCAGTAAGTGCAGGAAAAGCAACGGTAACAGCGTATACAAGTAATGGATTAAGTAAGAAGTTTACTGTTTACGTTGCAAAGGACATTGAGCAGGAACCAACAGTAACACCTTCTACTAAACCAACTGTTTCGCCAAGTGCAACACCAAGTGCAGCACCTTCTACGGCACCAAGTAATCAGCCTAACCAGACGGGTACCACACCAACTATTCGTCCTACACAGACGCCTGTTGTAAATCCTACAGCAAAGCCTGTTGTAGCGAAGAAGAATGTATGCAAAAAGGTAAAAGCTAAGAAAACAAAAGTTACTGTAAAGAAAGGTAAGAAAGCAACTCTCAATTTTGCTGTAACAGCCGCAAAGAAAAATGCTAAGACAACAGATAAGATGACAGTTTCTGTAAAGAACAAGAAGATTGTTTCTGTTACAAAGAAGAGGCTTGCTAAGAAAAAAGCTACTGTTACGATCAAGGCAAAGAAGAAGGGCAGCACAAAAGTAACTGTTAAAGTTGGTAAGAAATCAGCCAAAGTTACTGTAAAAGTAAAATAAGATAAACTGTGACTGGAAATGTCGTATTTGAAAAAGTTACGATTAGAAAAGTCATACGTAGAAACAATATGATCGGAAAAGCGGTGCTTAAAAAGTTTCGGTTTTATCACCGGGTTACCGTATGATCTGATCAGAAAGCAAAAACACCGACAGGAATGTAACCTGCCGGTGTTTTTGTTTTCTGAAAATGCTTGATAGAATTAATGTCATGTTTTGTTTTCAGTAAATGTTTTATAAACTAAATATAATGCTTTGTTTTTTGCAAATGTCTTACAGAGTTAATATCATGCTTTGCATAAAATATATGTTATATACATCTGATTTATTGCTTTTTTGTATAGGTTTGATTTTTAGGATTATATATCTAACTGCTTTTACGTTACTGTTTTTTCTTGATTGTTTTCTTTTCTTTAACGGTACATATAAGCGTCTTTTTTCGATTACCGGCCTTGATCTGTATTTTTGTTTTGCCAATTTGTTTGCTATGGATAGAAAAAGTAATCTTTTTAGCACTAACTTTACAATTCTTGATAGTTGCAACAGATCGCTTCGAAGAAGTGACGTGAATCAGATCGGTTGTTTTTTTCTTATTGTTTTCATTTTTTATTGGAATGGATATCCTTTTGTTTTTTCTCTTTTTTAATGTCAATTGCTTTTTAGAATAAGAAATTTTTTTTACTTTATTTTCTACTATTACGAGCAAAGTTTTCTTATGAGAACCAAGCGTTAATGTAATGGTAGCAGAGCTTCCTTTGGCAGCTGAAGTAGGGATTGTGATTTTTAATTTCTGCCGCTGTAAGGAGGCAATAGCAGTTTTCTTGTTAGAAGAGCGGACATTAGGAGTAGCAGAAGCATTATATGTTAAGTAATATGTGTTGCCGGGTTTGGCAAGAAGCTTACTTTTTGTCAAAGATAAAATATCGGCTATTTTGATTTCATTAGGATTTGGTGTCTCGAAATCAGTGGGTTCCGGTGTGTTGATCGCACTGTTTGTTGCAGGAATTGCATTTACAAAATCCGGTGTGGCGGTACTGTTTGTTGCATTAGATGTAGTTGGTGTAATGGATGTATTTGCAGCTGTAAAAGATTTTGCTGCAATTGATACATTTACAACAGAAGCAGACATTGCTTTTGAAGTATTTGAGATACTTCCTGTACATAATAAAGATATAGTAAGTATACCGGCTGCAACCGGGTAATGTATAAAGTTCTTTTTCTTAATGTTTGTAGTCATCCTGCTATTAGAAAAAGCAAGATGGTAACTCCTTCCTATTTAATTAATTCAAAATTCAAAAATTTGTATTATTAAAAATCTGATATCAAATGTTGTACTACCTTTTCAAAATCGAAAAAAAGATCAATATATTTATTTACAATGGTATTACAATGTTCTTTTACAATTTCGCAATCATAATCATGGGTTAGTTCATTTCTAACTTTAAGCATTTTCATCCATGCATCATCGGAAATCAGATCTGCTTTGTAAGCTTCTCTTAAAACTTCTCTTGGAGAGCCTGCCACAAAGCCGGTAATCTGATAATATTGTATTAAAATGTCTTTCATTACTTTCCATGCCAGATCAAAGGTTATGCTGAATTTTGCACCCGTTCCACTAAGTACAAAAGAATCAGAAAGATCTCGCTGCTTCGCTTCAGCTAAGGCATTAAGAGAATTACAAAAAGATTGATAACGTTTCTTAAATTTTTCGTCCATATTGTTTGATATCCTCCAATAATAATTGATTTTTACAATGATCGATATCGAGCAGATCGACACTGTAAAGTGTAGGCAGATTTTCTACTTTTTCTACAAGAGTGTCAAAATCTTTTACACCGGATATTGCGATGTCAATATCGCTTCGCTCTCTTGCACATCCTTTGGCTCTTGAGCCGTATAAGATTATTTCCGTTGCACCAAATTGTTTGCTTAATTTGGCAACTTCTGCGATTACTTCTTCAACTTTCAAATGATCACCTTCTTCTATCATCAATCTTTTAATCCATATCCTATCCTATACTATCATTACATTGAAAAAATAGCAAAAAAATGTTAAAAGTGTGTCAAAAATCCCCATAATGTAGAAAAGTTATGTTATAATGAAACATGCAAAAGAAAAGGGAGCGACTGCGAAGCAGGCATTTCCTTTTCATGCATGTTTCAACGAGCAAATATTTCTGCGAAGCAGAAAGGGGAGCTCAGAAAGAGCGGATTTGCGAGTCTGTCTAGTGCAAAAGGAAAGGGGGGTTTTTATGAGGAAAAATCTTATGAAAATATTTTGTACAGTCGTTGTATCGTCGTTTGTCGTAACAGGTGCTTTTGGAAGCAGCTCATGGAATATGAAGAAGGCATTGGCTGAGGATTCTTCGGACGCAGATGATACTGATGCAGAAGAAGAGGACGACGATGAGGATGATGAAGAGGATGTCGAAGTAGATATTTCAAAGTGTAAAGTGACTTTTGATGAAGATACACATCCTTATACCGGTAAAGCAGTTAAACCGGAGTTTACGGTTTCTTATGTGGATGAAGATGGAGATGATGTAGACCTTGAGGAGGGTGAGGATTATTCTGTCACATATTCTAATAACCGTAAGGTTTCTAAAAATGCAAAGATTAAGATCAAAGGAATAACGGATAATTGCACAGGAACGCTGGTTAAGACATTTACCATTTCAAAAGCAAAACAGAAGATTACAGCCAAAAACGTATCGGTATCATTAAGCAAAAAGAGTGTTAATCTTAAAGCGAAATGTTCTACGGGAACATTAAAGTATAAAAGCAGTAATACCGGTGTGGCAGTAGTAGACAGCAATGGAAAACTGAATTTGAAAAAGAAAGGTAAAACAATTATTACGATCAAAGCTAAAGCAAGCAGAAACTATAAAGTAGCAAAGAAGAAAATTACGGTTACAGTAAAATAATCCAGCTTAAAAAATAAAACAAAGAGGACAACGTGTTAATAAACATTGTCCTCTTTATTTTATGAAATAGGTAACTGTTTATATAGTAGTGGTGCATATAGCAAAGCACTGGCTTTGTATTTTTTATGGAAATAGTTACCTATAAATTATTTCGATTCGATTGGTTCATAGCCATCCGGAATTGTGATGTTTAAAGCTTTTGCATTTTCTGCATTATACATTTTTGTAAGCTTTTTAGCAAACTGTACTTCCATGTCGCCGGCTTTCTTTTTGTTCTTTAAAATATCGTAAGCCATTTCACCGGTCTGACAGCCAAGGTTATAGTAATCAATAGAAAGCGTTGCAACACCGGCTGCACAGATTCCCTTTTCGCCTGCGATCATTGGAATACCTGCCGGGATAGCGACATTTTTGATTGTGTTGACACTGGAAGCCATTGTATTATCAGTAGGAACGTAAAGAACATCGCATTCGTCGCAGGCTGTTGTTGTAACAGACTGGATTTCGTTGGAATCAGCTGCAGTATATTCTTTATATGCAATACCATCTTTCTTTAACGCCTCTTGCATTAATTTAGACTGATAAGCTGAATTAGGTTCTGAAGAACAGTAGAGAATACCGACTTTCTTTGCATTTGGAATGATTTCTTTTAATATTGCTTCCTGCTGGTCGATCGGAGCGAGGTCGGAAGTTCCTGATACATTCGTGCCGGTCTTGCCTTTCCAGTCTTTGATGTTTAATGCAGTAGCATAATCTGATACAGAAGTGCCGAGAATTGGAATATCAGCAGTTGCCTGAGTAGCTGCCTGAAGAGCTCCTGTGGCATTTGCAAGGATCAGATCTACATTGCTCGTTACGAAACCATTACAGATTGTAGAGCAGTTTGTAGATTCACCCTGAGCATTTTGCTCATCAAATTCTACATTATCCTTACCAAGTTTCTTTGTCAGTGTATCTTTAAATCCCTTTGTAGCCGCGTCTAATGCTTCATGCTCCATAAGCTGACAGATACCAATGGTATACTTCTTAGAAGAAGAACCATTTGAACCACAGCCCGTCAGGGAAGCAACTAAAGCGGTTGCTGTCAGAATAGATACGATTTTCTTTGAAATTTTCATAAATCCTCCTTATGTTTGCGTTTCAATGTGTCATTCCTATTATAGTGGTGGAAAAAAGAGGTGTCAAGAAAAACGGAATGCGGGGGATATTTGTAAAACGGAATGTGAGGGATATTTGAAAGGAATATTGTCAGAGATACAAAAATAATGTTGCTGGAGGTAAAAAGGAAATATTGTTAGGCATACAAAGGTTATGTTGCCGAGAATATAAACACAATGTGAGAGAATAACATTGTTTAAATCTGAGTGTATACGATCACGCTGAAAAAATGAATATTTTTATGAAAATCCGACTATTTTTGGGGAATTGACGGAAGTAAAAAAATAAATTAAGATAGCACGTAGTACATAGATTTTAAATGTATCTTATATTTCGAAATCAGTATGTCAGAGGTAGGAAAAAAATTGGAGTAAAACTACAGGGAAGAAAAGGAAGAAAATATGTATAAAGATTATAAAAATACACCTTTATGGAATAGTGGGCTTTCGGAAGAAGAAAGATTACAATATTTGTTGCAGGAATTGACATTAGACGAAAAATTTGCCTGTCTCGGTACAGGAAATCCGGCGATTGAAAGACTTGGGATTCCTGCTTTTGGTGTGGGCGGAGAAGGTGCGCATGGAGTACAGGCTCGTCATGACCAAAGTTATGATAAAGGAGAACCGGTTGCAACGACGATCTTTCCAAATCCGATCGGTATGAGTGCTTCATGGGATCGTGAGTTGATCAAAGAAGCCGGTACCGTTGTGGGAACAGAAGCCAGAGCATTATATGAAGAAGGACTTCATGGAAGTCTGAGTCTGTGGGCACCGACAGTAGATATGGAACGCGATCCACGATGGGGAAGGACAGAAGAAGGTTATGGGGAAGATCCGTATCTGACAGCAGAAATGGCAGGTGCTTATGTGGAAGGTATGCAAGGAGATCATCCGCATTATTTACGCTGTGGTGCTACATTGAAACATTATTATGCGAATAATGTAGAGCAGGGAAGAACCTATATTTCAAGTTCTGTAGATCTGAGAAATAAATATGAATATTATTTAGAACCGTTTCGCAAAGTGATCACAGAACATCATGTCGAAGGAATGATGACAGCATACAATGAGATCAATGGAATACCATGTATGTTGTTGGATAATGATATTAAACTGGCAAAGAGCTGGGGACTTGGCCATGTGGTCAGCGATGGCGGTGATGTCAACCAGACAGTACATTTTCATAAATATTTTAAACGTCATTCGGAAACAGTAGCGGCAGGCTTAAAAGCAGGAATGGACTGTTTTACGGATGATATTGAAATGGTAGAAGCTGCGGCAAGAGAAGCTTATGAACACCATATGATACAGATGGAAGATATCGATAAAGCTCTTTACCGGCATTTTCGAGTTATGCTTCGACTGGGCTTTTTTGACCGTGGGGGACGCAATCCGTATGAGCAGATTACAATGGAAGAAGTTGGTACAGCTCAAAGTCAGAAGGTTGCGCGCGATATCACGGCAGAATCCGTTGTGATGGTCAAAAATGACGGAATTTTACCATTAGGAGCACAAAAAGCAGCAGAAGATCATTGCAATCTGTTATCGCAGGATAGTGGCGATAATGTGTCTTCATCTCTCCAAAGCTATGATGTATCACAGAGATTGCACACGGAAAGAGAAAATGTAAAATCCAAGCTTGCTGTGATCGGACCGTTAAGTGATGTATGGTATAAGGATTGGTATTCCGGTGTGCCGCCATATTTCGTAACACCTCTGGACGGTGTGAAAAATGCATTGCAACCGGAATCACTGAACAGCCGGATTTCTGGAAAACAAAGTGTAACGGAGGGAAAACGGAACAGCCAGACAAATGAATTACATAGTGCAGCAGATGAAAGCCTGAATAGTCGGCTACAAGAATTACAAGGTGTAACAGATGAAAGCCTGAATAGTCGGCTGCAAGAATCACAAGGTGCAGCAGATGAAAGCTTGAATAGCCGGATCTATGAATTGCATAGTGCAGTCAGTGGAAATGCTACAGTCAGAATCAAGGTTTCTACCGGTGTAGAAGAAAATGTATATCTGGGATTGCAGCCGGATGGAAAAAGCATTGGACTTGTTTCGAAAGAAGCTGCAGAATCGTTTATCCTGACAGACTGGGGTGATGGCAAAGTAACTTTGCGTGCAAAGAGTAATGGACTTTTGTTGACAACGCAGGATGATGAGTCGATCGGTGAAAAGGGCGATATTCTGGCAGCCAAAGAAGAAGCATTCGGATGGTTTGTCAAAGAAATTTTTTATATAGAGAAAAAACAGGATTCGTATGCAAATACTTTTGCAGCTTCCGTACAAAAATCGGATGCATTTGCTGAGAATGAAAATGTAGAACAGCCGGTTACATTTGCTGAGAATGAAAATGTAGAACAGCCGGATACATTTGCTGAGAATGAAAATGCAAAACAGCCAGTTGCATTTTCATTAAAAACATGGGATCAGCAGGGAATTTCCGTTGATGAAAAAGGTGCATTGCGAAAGGATAGAAAGGCAATCGGTCTGCCTGTTAAAATAGAAGTTGTAGAGGATGGGATTGCGCAGGCTGCTATAGCTGCGAAAGAAGCAGATACCGTATTGCTTTTCCTTGGCGCAAATCCAATGATCACTTGCAAAGAAGAAATTGACAGAACCCATATTATGCTGCCGTATACACAGCAACAGCTTTTAGAAGAAGTTTGCAAAGTCAACAGTAATGTGATTCTGGTATTGGTCAGCAGCGTACCATATGATCTTCGTATGGCACAGAATTGTGAAAATGTAAGAGCGATTCTGCTCTGTGCGGAAGGATCAATGGAACTTGGCAATGCTGTTATGGACGTGATCACCGGAAAGAAAAGCGTTGCAGGACGTTTGCCAATGACATGGTACGGCTCTTTAGAAAGATTCCCGGATATCAACGATTACGATATCATTCAAAAAGGAAGAACGTATCAATATTATGAGGGAGAGGCATTATATCCGTTTGGCTATGGCTTAACATATAGCGAGATGGAATATAGCGGACTGACAGTACAGTTAAAAGATTATACGAAACTTTTGGCTCAGGCAGAAGTTTCTAATATAGGGAAATATTGCACGGATGAAGTGGTGCAGCTTTATATCCGAAAGAAAGATTCCGCTGTAAAAAGACCATTTTGCCAATTAAAAGGTTTTGAGCGGTTAAAGGATTTAAAACCGGGTGAGAAGCGTAATGTTTCGTTTACTGTACCATTGGAAGAATTAAAATATTACGATGTGATCGCAAAAGAAAAGTTACTTGAACCCGGTGAATATGAGATCTTGCTGGGGCGTTCCAGCAAAGATATCCGCCAGTCGCAAAGTATAGTGTTAAATGGAACGAAAAGGCCTTGTCGCGATGGCTTTGCAACGAATGAATCAGAATGTTTTGACAGGGCACTTCATTATGTATTATGTTCCGGTCACCTCGGATATACATCGGTTTGTACAAAGAATGAGTCAGATACGATTATTCTGGATTATGAAAAAGTATATCTTTCTCATAAAGCAAAAGGGATTGTTTTGGATTTTTGGAAAGAACATACCTGTGACGTTGAAATCTTTATTGATGGAAAAAAAGTTGGGAAAACACATATTTCTGCACCCGAAAAGGAAGAAGAAAAACAGTTAGAAGCCGGAGAAGCAAATGGCGATGGTGCATTTGATTTTCACCAGAACTGGATCACACAAAGGCGCGAAATTGGTTTTTGTGAAATAGAGATTCCTTTGTGTGATGTTCCGGTTGATAAAGAATTTACATTGACTGTTTCGTGGAAAGGCAGAGGAAAAACTTGCACTTGGCGATTTGTCAACGATTAGATTAGTAGCTTCGGATCTTTCCGTTTTTACCAAATGAAACTTTACCAAGCGATTTGCTGTAGCGGTTGACGCGCTGAATGATCTTTGTTGCTTTTTTGCCTGTAGCCGGTGTTGGCTGGTAGTTATTGATTCCGCTTGATGAAGAAACACTGCAAGGGATGATCTTAATGCGATTGGTTTTCTTTAATTTGTCATTTTGGAAAACAAATGTCTGCTGATAGATCATGGTATCTTTGTCCGGTGGGTTGGTATTGCCGCCAAAACAGAAATTTGCAAGACTGTATACGATATAAGCACTCTTGTATTTTTCAATTCCCTGCAGAACGTGCGGGTGATGACCGAGTACCAGATTAGCACCATGATCGATCGCATAATGCGCTAATGTTTTCTGGTCTGCATTTGGCGTATACGTTCTTTCGATTCCACAATGCATGCTGACAATGATCAGGTCAGCTTTTTGCTTTTTCAATTTGCGGAGACCGCTTTTGATATAATTTTTGCTTGATGAAACACCGTCCAGCCCATTAACGGCGACCATGCCGATCTTTTTGCCTTTTGTTTTATAAATGGTTGTTTTACCATAAGAAGCAAAAGGCATTTTTTGTTTTCGAAATGTTTTGATCGTGTCCCGGTAACTGCCCTCGCCATAGTCCCGGCAATGGTTGTTGGCAAAAGATACGGATTCTACAGATCCCTTTTGTAAAATTTTCAAATAAGAAGCATTTCCTTTGAACGCAAATGTTTTCGGAGCACGGGTAGTCCGGTTCGTCAATGTGCCTTCAAAATTAACAAGTGTCATGTCATCTCTTTTAAAAATAGGCTTTACTTTCTTTAAAAAGTATGACGGATTTTTCTTCTCACGGTATTTCGCATAGAAATTGACACTTGCCGGAGATTTGATATCAGAGCCTAACGTGCAATCACCGGCAGCACTGATCGTAATTTTGGTAAGTGAAGATTTTGAGGATGTTTGGCTGCTTTTTTTCGTAGTCTGGGTTGTTTTAGCTGATGCAGAACTGCCTTTTTTTACAGCCGGAGTTGTTTTAGCTGACGCAGAACTGCCTTTATGTGTGGTCTGAGCTGTTTTGGCTGATGTAGAACTGCCTTTGCGTATGGTTTGAGTCGTTTTGGTTGATGCAGAACTGTTTTTTTGAGTGGCAGTTGGTGTTGCATGAACTGCACAAATTGGTGCTGCAATAATACTTCCTGCAATAAGAAAGGATGTCAACCGCGTTAAAACTGTTTTTTTGTTTTGGGTAATTTTTTTTCTCATAACTTCCTCCTGAGTAGTAATATGTACTCTCGATATTTTCTCAAAATAAATCCTTTCGGATGGATTTCCGATATGGTAACTCTAAAATCCATTTCGAAATTTTTCAATCAGAAGATTTTGAGAGTACATTGATTTTTGCCTGAAAATTGATCTGGCTCTGCAAGAGCAAATCCGCTCTTGCAGAGCTTTCTTTTCTGCTGCGCAGAAATATTTGCTCGTTGAAACATGCAAGAAAAGGAAATGCCTGCTGCGCAGCCGCTCCCTTTTTTGAAATGGAACAGACTCGCAAATCCGCTCTTGCAGAGCTTTTTTTTCTGCTGCGCAGAAATATTTGCTCGTTGAAACATGCAAGAAAAGGAAATGTCTGCTGCGCAGCCGCTCCCTTTTTTGAAATGGAACAGACTCGCAAATCCGCTCTTGCAGAGCTTTTTTTTCTGCTGCGCAGAAATATTTGCTCGTTGAAACATGCAAGAAAAGGAAATGTCTGCTGCGCAGCCGCTCCCTTTTCTTTTGCATGTTTCATTATAACACAACAAATATAGTAATTATACGATAATTTTACAGTGATTGAAATGAGAGAAGGTTGATTGGGAGCGCCTTGATTTTGTTTTCTGTGAAAATGCCATGAAATAATTGAAAAAATACGAAAAAACACTTTTCACATGAATAGATTGTATGTTATACTAATTCATAGCGACATGGTAGAGGGGCGTATTGCGTCCATAATCAATCTGCTAAAGTCAAAGGTACGATTCGTGCAATTTCCTGCTTGCGGGGAACTACACGGGTGTCGTCAATTTATTACATTTCTAGGAGGTAAATTATCAATGGCAAACAAATGGGTATATTTGTTCAGTGAAGGTAATGCTAACATGCGTGAACTTCTTGGTGGTAAAGGTGCAAACCTTGCTGAAATGACTTCTTTAGGTCTTCCTGTACCACAGGGATTCACAATTACAACAGAAGCTTGTACACAGTATTATGAGGATGGAAGACAGATCAACGATGAAATCCAGGCTCAGATTACTGAATACATCGGAAAGATGGAAGAGATCACAGGTAAGAAGTTTGGTGACAAGGAAAATCCACTTCTTGTATCTGTTCGTTCAGGTGCTCGTGCTTCTATGCCAGGTATGATGGATACTATCCTTAACCTTGGTCTTAACGAGACAGTAGTAGAGACAATCGCTGCTAAGTCTGGTAACCCACGTTGGGCTTGGGACTGCTACAGAAGATTCATCCAGATGTACTCTGATGTAGTTATGGAAGTTGGTAAGAAATATTTTGAAGAGCTTATCGACAAGATGAAAGCTGA